>ODAJ012035861.1_pt1 | contig 11794 bp, 9 predicted proteins | sample 1539241 | NCBI WGS metagenome assembly ODAJ01 (sample SAMN02144231, study PRJEB22623) | gut metagenome | biome: sheep rumen | host: Ovis aries | place: New Zealand | reverse complement strand
TCTGCTGCCCTGTTTCATACGCCTTATACTGTCTTTCCGTAAAAAACCGCATTATCAGCCGGATGACCTGTTTCCTTTATCCGGAAATGGCTGTACATACACCGCAAAAGAAAAACAGGTGAAATGCATATGCGCACTTCACCTGTCATATTCAGAAATACACAAACCACACCTGTTTTCCGGCACGCAGTTTTCTTGTAAAGCAAAGTCAAATGTTATATAATGTCACTTGCGTGTGTATCACAGATGAGTCTGTATGGTGTAGTGCTTGTGACACTATGCCCTGCCTGGCAGAGTTGGCGCTCTGTCAGGTGGTACACCGTCATACCCTTTATTCTTTTGCGGTTTATGTATATTTTAACATATAGAGAAATACTGCACAACCAAAAATGTACAATATCCGACAAACCGGCTTAGGAAGCCGGCTCATATTGAGGGAGCCCGTCCGTCAGTTTCCAACGTATACCGGTTTTCCTTTTGTCTTCCGGTATAAATAAATACAGCAGACGAAAAGCCCCAGCCAGGAAAGGACAGAGATGATCTCGGCTGCGCGCCAGTAAAAAGGCTCCTTGAACCTTATCCTGATCAGGCCGCTGTAATCACCCGGTACCGCAACCCTTATCCTGCTGCTTTTGCCGTAGGAGATATCAAGCTTTCCCTCCTCGGATAAAGCCGTAAAGCCCTTATAGGCAAAAACAGGAACCTCAAAAAAGCCCATATCCGAAACAGGATTGTTTACGGTGATATCGTAATCAAGGTCTCCCTTTTTTACCTCAAGGATCTCAAGCTCACCCTCTGCCTCCACCGTATCATTATTCTTCGCAAACTCCGGATCCGTTCCCTCAAGGAGATACTCCCTCATGTCCGAAGAAAAGATATCCTGCTCTTCCGGATCGTTGGTTATTGTAAAATAATCCGCCTCATTGACATACTTGCTCATGTAGTCGACGCTCTGCCATATGCCTACGGCACAGACCACACAAAGAGCCAGCCTTATCTCCAGGTCCCTGTTCTTCCAGACATCCATCTGCCAGAGCACAAAGACCGTAGCCGCAAGCACTGTGGATACTATGAAGAACCTGAAGGGAAACTGTATGGCACCCAACACCCTGTAAACAGAGGGCAGATTGTCCGCTATCCAGTCATAGGGGAAAAGGGTAAGCGTCATATACAGGGAAAAAAACGCAAGCAACCCTGTCTTTATCAGGGCTCTCTTATTCTTTTCGATCCTTCCGGTACCCAGAAAATATATGCCCAGAAACAGTGGAAGCAGCAGAGCCCACCCGATGCTTAACGGCATCTCAAAGGCCATCCTTGTATCACTGTTAAAGCTTTTGGCCATTTCAAACGGGTGCAGATAAGTGGAAAGTATCTGGGATATGTATACACCCTTTCCCTGAATATACGGTTCATCCCCGGCAACCAGCAGGGGCTGGGTGAGATAATAGTCCACAAGAGGTACCATGACCCCTCCGCTCAGCAAAAGACACAAAAAAGCGGCGATCATGATATCCCAAAGCCGCTTCCCGGAAAACAGCATGTCCGGACACAGAAGGCAGAACAGGATCGAAAAAACAGTTACTATGATAACGCTCAGCACATGTACCTGTATCATACCCGCATAGCCGAAGGCAAGGCTCAGTATTCCCGATATTCTTTTATCCTTGTATGTGTGATCCTCCTCCTGTTTTGCAAAAAGCTCCCAGAAGCCCAGCACGATGAAAGGCAGAAATGCCATGGCGGAAGCCTCTCCCAGGGCTCCCCTGGTATAAAGGTCCACAAGCCGCCACAGAGAAAGGGAATATACGAGACAGCCCGTAAAGGAGATCCGCCTGTTTTTGGATATTCTGTAAAAGCAGTAATAGCTTCCCAGAACGGTCAATGTATTTATAAAGAAAACATATGCCTTATAGGCCTGTCTCAGCGGAAAACCGATGATGTACATAAATGCGGGCAGATACAGAAAATTGTCTCCGTAGCATACTCCCATGGCATAGCCGTATCCGTTATATATGGCGGAATGGATCCTTACCGGAAGCTGTTCTCCCGCAAGCAGTCCCCTGGCTATTCCGTATATTCTCAGGAGATGAAAGCCCAGATCGTGTCCGCCGGGGATGTAATCCACATACATCGGGAGGTTTGACAGAAGGATGATCGCACAGAGACCGAAGCCTGTCTTTCTGCCCATCATTCTTATTCCGTATGGTACTCCGTTAAACAGCATGTACAGAAAGAAATCGATCACCCCAAAGCAGATCAGCAGCCATAAGGAATAATATAAGGCACTTTTTTTGTTCAGATATCTGAGCTGTACTCCGTTCACCTTAAGCTCATGCTTCTGCGGATCTCTGTTCTGTATATAGGTCTTTACCTCTATGTCGCTGCCCCGGCAGTAGAGCCTCAGGTCACTGCTGTTCTTATAGCTTCTTAAGTGTACCTTCTCGCTGTCAATGGCGTATCTGTCTTCCTCGATCTCCCTTATCTCAAGGGTGACATCTCCTTCATCGTCCTCATACAGCTCATAACCCACCGTCAGCTCATATATGCCTTCGATCCCTAGCCTGTATCCGGGCGTTGTGATCCTCGTCAGGTCCTCCCTTATTTTCAGATCCTCTTCACCGAATTTAAGCTCATAGGAATAGGTAAAATGCCTGAAAAAAAGGACAGCCAATATCACAAGCTCTATAAATATGATGAGGATCCCCTTTTTTCGGATCCCCGGATGTTCAAAGCACTTTTTCACTATATCAGACATCATTTCTTCCCTTCCAAAGCACTGCCCTCTGTTTCCATTTCCGGACCGGCATCGGTCTCTGCGGGGGCAGGCTCAGACGGCGTTTCCTTTACGCTCTTTTCCGTCGCTTCAAAGCACCCTGCAAAGCGCACCCCCTCCATTGAACAGATCCTATCTATCTGATCGTCGGATATCCCGGCTTCATCCTTTACCTCGATCACAAAATGGTACCTGCCTAAAATGCTTCGCTCAGGCCGGTCATGGACGAACACCGTCTCAAGACCGCTCTCTTTCATGGCAACAATAAGCTCGTCGATCCCTGAGCCCTCACAGTCAGCTATGAACACAGCCCGGCTAAGCCCGTCCTCCTCTTTCGGAGCATCGGAAAGCACATAAAACCTGGTTTTGTTTGTATCCGTGATCTGAACGTTTTCCGCTAAGATCTCCAGTCCGTAAAGCTCTGCGGCCCCCGGAGCGGCAATGGCCGCAACGGTCTTATCCTTAAGCTCCGCCACATAGCTTGCGGCAGCCGCGGTACTGCCCATTTCCTTCGTCTCGGCATCAGGCAGGTTCTTCCTTCTCCACTCCGCACTCTGGGTGATTCCCTGAGGATGTGAGCAGACCGTCCCGATCTCCGAAAGCTCTGTTCCCGGCACGCCCATAAGGGTCTGGCTTATGGGCAGCACCACCTCTCCCACAACAAAGGTATCCTCCGCCGCGATCAGTGCGTCCACATAATCCACCACCGCGCCACCCAGTGTATTTTCCTGAGGAATGACCGCAAAGTCCGCCTCGCCGGTCTGAACATCCGAAATAGCCTCCATAACGGTAGACTTCGGTATAAGCTCTTCATTGCTTCCGAACCAGAACCTTGCCGCTTCCTCGGTATAGGTTCCCTCCGGCCCCAGGAAGCTTACCCTTAAAGCCTCCGCCTTATCAGTGGAGTCCTTCATGGACAATAGTGACATCAGTATCAGAATACCTATCAGCTTTTTCAAAGTCATTACCTCACTTTTTCTTATTCAAAATGGCATATATCCGCCATTGCGCCTCTGTCCCGTATCATACCATAAATAAGAGATACGGTAAATAAACGATTCACCGGCATCAGGGTAATATTACTATGATGATATACACCCGCGCATTAAGCAAACAAAAGCCCCGGGCCATACAATAAGGCCCGGGGCTTCTGTTTGCGGAAAGAATATGATCAGACCGTATACTGTGACAGGTCATTATTTATCTCAACGGAGTACTGGTTCAGATCCTCTGAGATCCCCGTGATATTCTCCGTTTCTTCCTTAAGCTTGCCGCTTTCCGTTACTATCCTGTTGCTCAGCTCTATCACCTCGCTGATACGTGATGCCTGTTCCTGCGTGGTGGCAGCATTGTTTGACGCGACAGCATTGATCTTTTCTATTCCGCCGGCTATTTCCACTACCCCGTCCGTCGCTCTCGCAACATCCTCGTATATCTTGTCAAAGGATCCGTTTGCCTCGTCCACGCCGCTTAAGCAGGCCTCCATATCCTTAACGCAGGCATCAGCCTTCGCATTAATATCGGAAATATTCTTTGCGATATCGTCAACAAGACCGCGGATAGTCTCGGTCGCATCAGAAGACTGGTTGGCAAGAAGCCCTACCTCCGTAGCGACAACGGCAAAGCCCTTTCCGAGCTCACCGGCCCTTGCAGCCTCGATCGAAGCGTTAAGGGAAAGCAGATTCGTCTGAGCGGATATGGCGTTTATGGTATCCGTTATCCCGTTGATCTCCTCTACGGATCTTGCCGTCTGGCGGATAAGCGCGGTAAGCTCGCCTATCGTAGAATTAAGCGTACTTACATTCTTCGTCATTGTATGCATCTCTTCCTTGCCCTGTACCGACGCGGCAAGTGTTTCATCACAGAGCTTTCTTACTTCCTCCGCGTTCCGTGCAAGGCTTCCCGAGGTAGAGGCAAGCTCCGTAGCCGCGTGCGCTATATCCTCAATGGAATGATCCATATCAGAAAGCGTTGAATTGAGCCGTTCTATGGATTCTCCCTGATTCTGATTGGCACTCGACAGCGTATGGGAAATATCATAGCACTGCCCCGCACTGTTGTTCATCTGTCCGGATATCCCGGAAAGAGTGTTCAGCGTGGACCGCATTTTGCTGATATATTCGTTTAAGCTCTCGCTCAGAGTAGTTATCTCATTATTTCCCTCAGGCTCGATGGTAACGGTGAAATCGCCCCTGCTTATATCCGTGATCCTGTCCGTGACCTTGGAAACGGGGTTGATGGCCCTGCTCAGGCTTACATAAAGGAGTGCCGATATCAGTATAAGCAGCAGTATCGCGCTCGCAAAGGTTATGAACATAACCCTTAAAATACTGTTGCTCAGAATAGATGAAGGAACAGCGCTCACTATCACCCAGGAGGTTCCTGCGATATCAGTAGCCGTAAACATCATCGAACCGGCTCCTGTTTTAGCGGTGATCACTCTGCTCCCATCCGCAGTCGCCGTGGTGTTTAAGGAGCCGAATATCCCCGAAAGGCCGCTGCATACCGCATCGGAGCTTCCGTCAAGACTCTGGCCGTTAAGCTCTGTCATATTGCTTATAAGAATATCCTTAGTATCCTTGTTTACAACATAATATCTGACGTCCGGGGAAATGGAGCTGAAGCCCTTCAGCCTCTCCTCTACCTTATCAAAGGTCACATCGCTGCTCAGCACCACATTATCCCGTATCAGTATGGAGCAGGCAAGACAGGTCTTTCCTGTTGAAGCGTCAAGATAGGGCTCCGAGGAATATATCTCTCCATTCCTGCTTAAAGCTCCCTGATACCAGGCCCTGTCGGTAAACACGAAGGTGTCGTCCGGCACCCAGCCCGAGCCGTCAAGGAATTTGGAGGTGTCCCCGTAAGCCATGTAGATATCCTGTGAATCGGGGTCCTGCTCGGTGAGCGCAAGCAGCATGGCAAGCGTATCCTCGTAGGACATTTCCGGAATATTCTTTATCACGTTCGAGGTCTGTCTTACCCTTTCCGCAACAGAGCTCCACCAGGTCGATATTTCCTTTGAGCAGTCAACGGATTCAAGGGCCAGTATCCTGTTAAGCTGAGACTCAATATTATCTGCCGCAAGCTTGATACTGATCTGCGTAATGATAACGATTATGACCGCAACGTAAATAATGATCCTTATCAGTAATGATCTCTTAAGCGATTTTCTTTTTTTCATGAGATTAGCTCCTGGTTTATATTTGATAAGCAAACCGTAGGTCATTATAATACTGTTCGGCTTTAAATTCAACAATTCATGGGCATTATGTCAAATAATACATTGACATAGTGTCAAACAAGTGGAAAGGTGCTTTCCCCATCGGGTCCTATTATCAGAAGGGACATGGTCTCTATGCTGTCCGTTAAGGTGTCATCAAGGTAAAAAACAAGCACCGTATCACGGGATTCCCCGGAAGCGATGGTATCATCAAAGGATTTCAGGTCATTCATCAGGATCGTCATCTGCTGATTAAGCCTTTCCGACTCATTTATCATAAGCCTTATCTTTACATCACTCTCGATCGGGCTGCATTTTAAGTCGGCCCCGGTATTGTTCGCAAGGTCGAAATGCAGTATCAGGAGCTTTTCTCCCGGCTCCGCCTGAAGAGAAAACAGCATGACATCCTCAGAAACCGAGGTGTCGGGATAGCTGTCCTTTATCTCGCTTCCTGTATACACGACATCAAATTCCGGTATCCCCAGAGCCTGCCCTATAGAGACAGCTGCCTGACCGGGACCCCCTTCCAAAGGCTCCGGTCCTCCCTGCGGGCCCTCGGGCCCCTGCCCCGGTATGTCCCCCGAAGGCCCCGGCATATCCGGTGCTGTTTCTTCGGGAAGAGGCTCGCTTATATCCACCGGCTCTCCCGCGATGGGGATCTCGGGCACGGCGACGGTCAGGCCGTTGGAATGCGACCTGTCATATTTTAAGAGGACCCCCGCCGCGTATTCCGCTACCAGCTTAAGCTGTTCGTCCTCGGTACCCTCAGCCAGTATTATATCGTCGTCACTGTTGCACCCGGATAGCATAAACGCAAGCATGACTCCTGCCGCAGCTGCCCTTACCCTCATATAAGATGTTTTTTTAAGAAAATTCATACGCAAGCCTTTACCTCCTGGCTCTTAGCATCCAGCTCAAACCAGAACGACACCCCGTTTTCGCGGTTTTCCACTCCGTATTTCTGGTTAAAGCTGTCCATTATCGCCTTGACTATGGAAAGACCGATCCCGGTCCCGCCATATTCTCTGGTCCTTGCCTTATCTACCTTATAAAATTTGGTCCATAGCTTGTCAACTGCCTCCTCCGGTATGGGATCACCTGTATTGAACACGCTTATACGAACGATATCGCCCAGAGGCTCTGCCTTTATCTCGATCCTTTTCTCGCCTTTAGCGTAGTGGATGGCATTTGAAAGGTAATTATTTATGATCTGCTCTGTCTTAAACTCATCCGCCCATACATAGACCGGCCCGCTCTCATCAAAGGAAAGGCTTATATCATTCTGCTCAAGCAGTATCTCAACGGAATGTATGCAGCTTTTTATCAGGGCGATGATGTCGAAGCGCTCCATCGACACACTATCATCCCCGCTCTCCAGCTGATTGAGCTCCAAAAGACTCATGACCAGCCGGTTCATCTTTGCGGCCTCGTCTATTATAACGTCACAGTAGAATTCCCGGCTTTCCTCATCGGAGTTCACATTGTCCTTAAGGCCCTCCGCGTAGCCCTGCACCAGCGCTATCGGAGTTTTCAGCTCATGTGATACATTGGAAAGGAATTCCTTCCTCATCTCATCGATCTCTGTTTTCCGCTCGAGATCCTTCAAAAGCTCGATGTTTGCGCTTTTAAGCTCCGATATCGTTGACTGGAGCTTCTCCGAAAGCTTGTTTATATTGCTGCCCAGAAGATCGATCTCATTGTCCCCGTGGCTTTTGTACTTGGCCTCGAAATCAAGGTTCGTCATCCTCTCGGAAATATCCGCAAGCTCCAGCACGGGTCTTGTGACCTTTTTGGCCACATACCATACGATTATCATGCCCACGGCGATGACCACTATTCCTATATAGGCAAGGAGCGTATTGGAAATGGCCGCACTGTCCTTGATCCCCTCTACCGGGGTCCTTATAAGGAGCATCTTCCCATCCCCTAAAAAGCCCCACAGCTCAAGATATTCAAGCTGTACCGCCCGGTCCTTTGAGCGCTGTATCATGTAGTTTGAGGTCGTGATGATCTCCTCCGCATCCGGCGGACCGTAGATGACATACTCTATAAGGCGCCTGGCAAGCATATTATTATCCTTGGTGGTCGCCTTTACGGTCTCGGTATCGGTATCCAGTATTATTATCTCAAGATTGTTGGTGCTTGCGAGAGATAAAAACTGTGTATCAAAATCAGTGGAATTAATGTCCCCCGCCTTCATCTGTGAATCGATCTCATCGTATGCCCTGATCAGCAAAGCCTCCTTGCGCCGTATGTAAAACGGGCTCAGGAAAACAACGTTGGCTATCCACATTAAGGCCAGAAGTCCGATCATCACCCCGCCGACTATCAGCGTGAACTGTTTTTTTATAGAATGCTTCATGGCTCAGATATTGTCCGGATTGCTCCTTTTTGTCGGAATCACAAAATCAGGATGCTCCCCCAGCCAGCCATTCTGCGGCATGGTGCTCAAAATCCAGAGTTCATCCTGTGTAAGCTCAAAGTCAAACACCTCAGTATTCGCGATTATATGCTCCCTTGAGGTGGCCTTCGGAATGGGGAGTATCCCCTTCTGCAGAAGGAATCTCAGGTTGACCTGCTGTATGCTCTTTCCGTATTTATCCGCAAGCTTCTTAAGGATGGCATTGCCCATAAGAGCGTTTTCCCTGCCTCTTCCGAGAGGGCTCCAGGCCATCGGAAGGATATCATTTTCCTTACAGTAGCTTACGGCCGCCTCCTGGGAATAGCCCGGATGCAGCTCAAGCTGGTCCACCACCGGCTTTATACTGCAGTTTTCAAGGATATTGTGCAGATGATGAGGCAGGAAATTACTGAGGCCGAGGCGCCTTACCCTGCCCGCCCTTACCTCCTCCTCCATTGCGGCGTAGGTCTCGATATCCCGTTCCTTCCAGTTCTCCGACAGCTCCCCGGTCTCCCTCGGCCAGTGTATCATATATATATCCACATAATCCGTCTGAAGCCTTTTTAAGGACCTGTCAAGGGCAGCCCTTACACCGTCCCTTCCCATCTCGTCGATCCACAGCTTAGTCTCGATGATAAAATCCTCACGGGGAATGCCGCTCTCCTTAACTGCCTGTCCCAGATATTTCTCGGTCTCGTAGAGGGAAGCCGTGTCAAAAAACCTGTAGCCCGCGTCTATAGCCTCCTTTATAGGCCTTAAATTATCCTGAAATTCCTCGTTATAGGTTCCGAAGCCTATTGCCGGCAGGACGCTGCCGTCATTCAATGTGTAAACAGTATCCGAAAATCTCATCTCTGACCTCCTTTAAAACAGCCCTTCTCACGGTTCAAACTTATAGCCCATTCCCCAGATAGTCTTTATGCATTCTCCCTTTTCCCCTATCTTGCTCCTCAGCTTCTTAACATGAGTATCTATGGTCCGGGCATCCCCGAAGTAATCATAATTCCACACATTATTGAGTATCTTTTCACGCGACAGAGCTATGTTCTGATTTTCCATAAAGTATGTCAGAAGCTCAAATTCCTTAAAGCTCAGCTCTATCTTTTTCCCGTCAACTATCACCTGATGCGCGGCCTTGTCAAGGATTATGCCTCCGGCCTCGATCTTATCCTCCTGTTCAAGGACATTGCTCCTTCTGAGGATCGCGTTCACTCTTGCCACAAGGATCTTTGGAGAAAAGGGCTTGGAAATATATTCATCCACCCCGTACTCAAAGCCCTTAAGCTCATCTCTTTCATCCCCCTTGGCAGTAAGCATGATAACAGGGACCTTAGAGGACTCCCTGACCTCCTTTACGACAGTAAGGCCATCCACCTTCGGCATCATTATATCTACGATCATCAGGGATATATCCTTATCCTCATAAAAAATATCCAGTGCCTCTGCTCCGTCAGCCGCCTCAAGGACCTCATAGCCCTCTTTGACAAGAAAGTCCTTTACAAGCTTCCTCATCCTGCTTTCATCATCTACAACAAGTACCTTTATTCTCTCCATATCCTTCCCCCGGTATCGTAAACAGGTTTACAGGAAACTAATGAATCCGTTTCCTATTATATTCAATATATTTCCAGCTCTTCCTCCCGCTCCCTGACCGCGGCCTCACGCTCCGAAAGCTCCTGCTCCCAGGCCGCGTATTCATTCGTTATGGCAGTCTTATAATTAATGATATTCGGTACATCGGACTTGAGAGCTATAATAAACATCGCTCCTATCATCACTATAAGGACCGCGATCATAACAAGCGCTCCCTGATATTCCTTTTTATAGGTCTTGCGTACCTTCTTCTCCTGCGGCTTTTTTTCGGGCTCCTTATCCTTTTTCAGAGCATCAGAATAGGACACTATGAGAGGAATATCGCTTACCAGCTCATCCGGTATCTGGGAAGAACGGTAAAGATAGTCCCTGAGTGTCCTCAGATATTCCTGTCCGACAGGAGTGATAAACGTATTGTTCTGGATCATGCGGTTATATACTGCAAGTACCGCCTGCGGGTTATCATCCTTCATTTTTGAGGAGACATAGTTGATCCGTGAAACCTCCTCTTTAGCTATATCGGCATCCTCCTCCGTAAGAAAAAGATACCCCTCCACACTTCTTCCAATGCCAGCCATCCCTTACTTCCCCGCACTCATTATATTTTCAGGCCTCACCCAGTATCCTTTCCACGATCCGGCCGTTGACCGGCAGAAAGAAGCCCGCAACCGGGCCCACCAGAAATGCACAGATGACGGTGCCTGCTCCGAAAATGCCCCCTAAGAGCCATCCGATCACCACAAAGCATACATCGACTATGATCCTTATTATGCTGAACCTTTTATTCAGCTTATCACTGATGACTATGGCGACCAGATCGTTCGGCCCGGTCCCGGCATCTGATTTTATGACAATGGTCATCCCATATGCCAGTATCACACACCCGAGCATCAGCATGATCACCCTGGGTGCGATCCCGTTCATGGCCGAGACCAGCGGGGTTAAAAGCATCGTAAAAAAATCTATGATCGGTCCGCCGCAGAACATGCAGATCACGGTACCGACCTTTATATAGCTCCTGTCAACAAAAAGCAGGATGATTATTATGATAAAGCATACAGCGATGTGTACCCTTCCGTGAGTCAGCACGCTTAAGCCCGTAACCCCGGACAGAGTCCTGAACAGCCCCTGGACCAGAACGTTAAAGGGATCCGATCCGAGCTCCGCGAGTAAAAACAGTGTGACCCCGAGATGGGCAATGGTCAGACCCGCAAGCAGTATCACTATCCGTATCACCCATTCCTTCACGGTACGCTTATTTTCATTTTCCATAGAGTCTTCCTTTATAACTGTGTATAACCAATGTCATTAACTTAAGCTAATATATATTATGAACTTAAGTTAATGACATTGGTTCACAACCTCCTCATGCGCGGTTCAGAAAGCTTCTCAGTGTGAAAAGCGCCTCCTTATGCCGAAGCTTTGTCACTCCATACGAAAGAGACATCATTTCTGATATCTCCTGTAACGTATAACCATGATAATAACGGTTTATTATGATATCCCGCTGCTCCTCTGGGAGAGACTTAAGAGCCTCCGCGAGCTCACCCAGTGTCTCGTCGTTAAGCAGCTCCTCGTCTATCTCCTTTTCGGTGGAAAGCTCTTCAGGCACCTCCTCCGTCATCTTGTACCTGCGGTAATAATCAATAACACTGTTCCTGGTTATCTGATATATCCATGTGGAATAGGCAGCCTTGGTATTATCGTAGGTGTCCAGTTTATCATACACCTTCAGGAATATATCACCCGTCAGATCCTCCGCATCCTCCCGTGAGCGGACTCTCTGATAAACATAAGAAAAAACCTT
>ODAJ012156495.1_pt1 | contig 11801 bp, 5 predicted proteins | sample 1539241 | NCBI WGS metagenome assembly ODAJ01 (sample SAMN02144231, study PRJEB22623) | gut metagenome | biome: sheep rumen | host: Ovis aries | place: New Zealand | reverse complement strand
GCACAGGGAAAATCCTTACACAATGTTCGGGTAAACTGACCATTTCTCAGCTCGATGGCCGTATGGTTTATGAACAAACGGTTTCTGAAGGTGACTGCGTGAATCTGTCCTCTTTTGCTAAAGGTATCTACATTGTTAATCTTGGTGGTCAATCAGCAAAAATATTTGTAAAATAAGATGAAAAAGTCGATATATACCATTGCCTCTTTGTGCTTGGCCTCTGTTGCAACAGCACAAGTGCAGCAGCTTCCAGAGAAAGTGTACATTCATCAAGAGTCGCAGCATAAGACTTCCGTTTTCAATGGAGAATATCTCAATCGTGTGGGCATTGTACATCGTGCTGTGACGTTGGGGCGGAATGACTCCCTTAGTTTCACCATTGCCGATGGTCAACATTTCAACTATCTCATTCGTGCGATTGATAGCATCACTTTTTATGCGCCTGACTCCTTGATGCGAGCCTATCTGGCCTATCAAGATAAGAACTACAGCAAATTTTATCCCATTTATTCTGATGATTATCGCAACATTGCTGGTTGGGATAATCGTAGCAAGTGGCAGTTGGCCAATGTGCATGACCCCACAGTGATGAAGGCAGCTGATGGCTATTATTATATGTCGCAGACCGATGCAGGCTTTGGCCACCCAACTGGAGGAAAGGGGCATTTCTATGTCCGTCGTTCCAAGGACTTAATCAACTGGGAACCCGCCAGCACCTACAACAATTCAATGGCCATGAAAATCAACACCGACAGCTATGGCAATGAGGTGGGGCCAGCATGGTTGCTCGATTCCGTCAACGTCTATCGTGAGAAACGAGGCGTCGCCAAGGTCAACACGCTTCAAGGACTCGGCTTTTGGGCTCCTTGCATGCGGAAAGTCAACGACCATCTCTACCGTATGTATTACAGCGTCGTCATTGATGGCGTGGGAATCAAGACAGGACTGCTTGCTTGGAATGCCCAAACAAACTCTTGGACGCCCGATGGAAGCAGCCAGGAGGCGGCATGGATTGGTTTGCTCGAAACAGATAATCCTGCCAGTGGCAAATGGATTGACAAGGGTGGGGTAATATGCTCCGCATCCGATAAGGGCAAAACGGCCTATGCCTACACAGCGGGCGATTGGAATAACACCTACTCACGTTTCAATGCCATCGACCCTTCGTATATTATTACACCTACTGGTGAACATTGGCTCGTTTATGGTTCTTGGCATAGCGGCATAGCGGCTATCCAACTGAACCCGGAAACGGGCAAACCGCTCAAAGATGTGGGGAATCCTTGGAACATAGGCACAGGGCAAACAACCACGTACGGAAAACTCATAGCCACTCGCAATAAATCCAGCCGTTGGCAAGGGTCAGAAGGCCCTGAGGTGATCTACAATCCTGAAACAGGCTATTACTACCTCTTCTTGGCTTACGATGGACTTGACGTCCCTTACAACACGCGTGTTGTGAGGTCAAAAAATATTGATGGCCCTTATACAGGTAAAAATGGAACAAATGTCACCACAGCAGGTGGGGATGCATTCCCCATCCTCACCCATCCCTATCAGTTCAATAGCTCGTTAGAGCATGATGGTTGGGTGGGCATCAGCCATTGCGCCGTTTGGGATGATGGACAAGGAAATTGGTATTTCAGCAGCCAAGGGCGTAAACCCAATGATTATTCCGCCAACACAGAATGGGCACCGAATGCCATTATGATGGGACACGTACGACGCATTTACTGGACATCAGACGGATGGCCAGTGGTGTCGCCTGAACGTTATGCTGGTGTAGAGGACGCACCCATTTCCACTGAAGATTTGGAAGGCACTTGGGAACTCATCGACCTCACCTATTCGTATGGCAAGCAAAAAACCTCCACCGAATTGACCATCACCAAATCTGCAGTTGGCAACAATCTTGTGTCAATCAAGGGAAACTTCACGGGGACAGGCATCTTCGACGCTAAAAAAAATATCTTGAAAATAACCATCTCTGGCACGACTTTCAGTCTCAATGTAGCTCGTGAACTCGATTGGGAAGCTACACCTCGTCAATCCACCATCGTGATGGCAGGTTTCCGTACGGCTACACAAACCTACTGGATGAAAAAGAAGTCAGAATAACCAGCCTTTCCACAACGTTCAAAACGCCTGAATTTGTGTTCTTCGGCGGACAAAATTTTGTTTGTCCGCCGAAGAACATTTTTTTGACCGCGGGCGAAAAATGTTAAGCTTTGTTGAAAAATATGCCTTATCCCCCCCTCTTCAATTACGTTTTTTTGCAGAAGATGTGTTAAAATTAACCATTCTTGATAAACTTTTAGCATTTTTTTTGTTCATGTAAAATAAAAGTCGTTTCTTTGCAACGTTATTTGGACAGAAGCGGCAATTTGGCCAAATGTTACCGCAGAAAGTTCTTTTAGCAAAGATTTGAGTGAACTTTTACCAGAACTTTATCAATTTAGAAAGACAAACAAATCTATTCTAATATTTTATTATGTTGTATAACTTTCAGAGAAAAAAACTGTACAGACATCTCTTGGTAGGAGGTGTGTTGTGCGCTGCAAGCATGGGAATCTTCTCTTGTTCTGATCGTTATGACTTGGATGAAGACCAGCCTTCGGGCTTGAGCAACATCTACGGTTATATGCAGGAAAAGGGAAACTTCACAAACTACTTGCATCTGATTGACGACCTTGGTCAGACAGAGATTCTCTCCAAGACCGGTAGTAAGACCATGTTCATCGCCGATGATGATGCGTTCGCAAAATTCTACGCATCAAACAGTTGGGGGGTGAAGAGCTACGACCAACTCACGTTGGCGCAGAAGAAGCTCTTGCTCAACTCGTCGATGATTGACAACCCCTACTCGTCGAGTATGTTGTCTTCTGCCGAGTCGCAAGGTTCGTCGGGTAAGCCCGTTAAGGGCGAAGTGTGCCGTCGTTCATCATCACAGTCGTTGCTCGACTCCGTCTTGATTGTCACAGCAAGCAATGCTGATGCGCTGTTGCCAAACAACGACCGATTCAATGAACTGCGTGCCACTCGCGATTCCATCGTTCTGTTCACCGATGCATCCAGCGCAGCTCCGATGCTTCACTTCACAGGAAAGTTCATCACCTCCAACAAGCTTGAATTTACCGATGTCGATTTCATCTACAATCAGCCAGAAGGTACCTTCAAGTCAGAGGACATCTATGTCAACAACTCCAAGGTGATTAATCCCAACATTTTCTGTAAGAACGGATTCCTGCACCAGGTGGATAAAGTCATCCTCCCACTCGACAACATGTCAGAGATTATCCGTAAGAATCCTCAGATGTCTATCTACAGCAGCCTCATTGAGCGCTTTGCTGCACCAAAGGACTCTGTTGGTCTCACCAGAACATACAACTTGGCGAAAGGCACAGAGTATGACTCTGTTTTTGTGAAGCGTTATTTCTCCGATCGCTCTTGGGGCTCAACAATGTCCACAAGCCGTCCGTTTGAAATTGACAAGAACGGTAAGCCAGCCGATGCCAAACTGAAGTTCGACCCAGGATGGAATGCCTACATCCCCGAAATCTTGAACGACCGTCAGCCTTTGATGGAAGACATGGCCGTCATGTTTGTCCCCACAGACGCTGCAATGACCGACTGGTGGAACAACGGTGGTGGTGCTGTGATTAAGGACTACTATGGAACCCTTGAAGATACGCCAAACTCTGTGCTCGACGACCTGATCAATGTAAACCAGATTCCTTCGTTCGTTTCCGCCCTTCCTTCCACTTTCACAAGTGTACTGAACGATGCCAACGAACGCATGGGCATTACAAAGGAAGATGTGGATAGCGTTTTCCTTGGATGCAATGGTCTTGTTTATCTTACTAACAAGGTGTTTGCTCCAACGTCCTATTCATCAGTTCTCTTCCCGGCAGTAATCGATACCACTAACTTCAAGATTCTCAGCAATGTGGTCAAGAACTTGAACTACGATAAGTATCTGAATTCAATGGTGTCACGCTACATTTTCTTGCTTCCTACCAACAAGGCGTTGCTCACTTACATGGACCCCGTTTCTTACGGTCAGACAACGACTAATATCTGGGAATTCCACCTTGATCTCTCCAAGGCTGAAAAGAAGCAGCTTTATGCCGACGTGTTTGAATGCACACTGAATGCTGATGGCACTTGGAGCAAAGCCAGCGAAACTCGTAAGGCCAGAGTGGAAGGCGGTACTGATAACTCTATCCTCAAGAACCGTATCGAAGAAATGCTTGATAATATCATCGTTACCGAACCATACCAGGAAGGTAAGAAATATTATCAGACAAAGGGACACTCCTTCGTGAAAGTCGATAAGCAAGGCGATGACTTCATCGTATCAGGTTCTTGGCAGGAAGAGCGTAAACAACCCATTCAAGCTAAGGAAGTTTATGATATGGAGAATGGTAAAGCCATCGCTCTCGACGGTGTGGCACAAGGTGCTCGCCGCTCTGTAGCAGCCACTCTCCGCGATGTGGTGATTGAAGGCGACACTGTCTTCTCCGACTTCTATAAGATGTTGACCACATGCGCCATTTCTGTCAACAACGCAAAGGACGGTTGGCAAGCAGGCGACCAAACCTTGGGTAACCTCTTCTCGCTGAAGAACAAGGGAGCTATTGGTGCCGAGGATGCCACTTCCTCAAAGGGTAAGGCAACTTATCTGCTCAATAACTTCAACTACACCATCTATGCTCCAACCAATGAAGCCATGCAGAAAGCATACGCAGCAGGTCTTCCCACACTCGAAGATTTGGAAGCTGCTGAAGTGCTCGATGACTCTTTGGGCTACGATGCCGCAACCGACACCGCATCTTACGCAGCCAAGATTATGGAAGTGATGCTCGACTTCGTGAAGTATCACATTCAGGACAACTCTATTTTTGTGGACAAAGGATTCTCTTCGGGTTACTATGAGTCAGGCAAAACAGAACTCATCAAGTCAACAGTTGTTGACGAGGCAACCGGCGACATCTCTTGGAACGGCAAGTATTCTCCAGGTCGTCCATATAAATTATATGTGGAAGTTAGCGAGAACGGCATGTCTGTAACCGACTGTCGCAATGGATACGACCCCACCACTCACGCATCGTTGGGCGGTAACAAGGCCAATGTGATCATGAAGGAAGGTATGTACAACTTGATGGCACGTGAATATTGGTACAATGGCTCATCTAGAATCAACAACCCTTGGACAGCAACATTGAACAACTCTTCATCCGTTGTGATTCACGGTATCGACGCTCCGCTCCTCTATGCTGACGGCACTCATTACGACACGAACGGCTTGTTGGTTCCAACTCAGTTCAACTATATTTATAAGCCACTTTCATCAGAATAAATAGAGCAAATCATGAAAAAGATAATATCAATCCTTATGCTTATAGCGTGCTTCTGTGTCAATGCAAGCGCGCAAGTAAAAGCGGGTGACGTAATTAGCGGTCAGGTATGGGATGATTTCGACCCTCTGATGATGTGTAACGTCGTCGAGATAGACAAAAACAACCGTATCGTTGCCCATGGTGTTACTGATATCAATGGTAACTTCTCATTCAAAATCGTGAATCCTAAGGACCACATCCGAATCTCTTACATCGGTTGCGAGACACTCACGCTGCCCATCAATAAGAAGGCTTTCGGACGCATTGTCCTCAAGAGCAAAACCACTCTTAAAGAAGTCACCGTCAAAGCTGTGAGGAAGAGCCAAAACACTGGTCTTTCCATTCCAATGACCGAGATTTCTTCTGCTACGCAAACCATCGACATGAAGGAATTTGAGGGTATCTCAATGACCACTGTCGATGAAGCTCTCCAAGGCCGTATCGCAGGTTTGGATATCGTGCAGAACTCAGGTAACCTGGGTGCCGGTACTACGATGCGTCTGCGTGGTGTTTCTACCATCTTTGGCGACAACAACCCACTCGTTGTAGTAAACGGCAACATCCTCTCCAACGACGATATGTCAGAAGGTTTCGACTTCTCCAATGCCAACGAAGAGCGTTTTGCCGAACTCCTCAAGGTCAACCCTGAAGATATTGAGTCCATCACAGTCCTCAAGGACGCAGCTGCCTGCGCCATTTGGGGTTCACGTGGTGCCAATGGTGTCATCGAAATCAAGACAAAGCGTGGTGCAAGGGGTAAGACACAAGTTACTTACTCATTCCGCTTCACTGGTTCTTGGCAGCCCGATGGCTACAAAATGCTGAATGGTGATGACTACACCATGTATATGAAGGAGGCCTATTTCAATCCTCGTCAGCAGTCAGGTTTTGCCGACAAGAACTCTTCACTCTTCATTCCTGAAATCGCTTACGCTCCAGAATGGTCAGAGTATAATATGTTCAACGACAATACCAACTGGGTGAAGGAAGTAAAGCAGTTCGGTACCAACCAGCAGCACTATGTGTCTCTGCAAGGTGGTGGCGAAAAGGCCAACTTCCGCATCTCTGGTGGTTATGAGCACGCTACAGGTACGATCATCGCTCAGAAGATGGATCGCTTCACCACACGTGTCGCTCTCGACTACTTCGTGTCCGACCGTATCAAGGTGACCACCAACTTCGACCTTTCTTACACGAACAACGACCGTAACAACACGGCAGGTGCTCTTAGTGATGCTTATCGCAAAATGCCAAACCTCTCCATCTATCGCGAGGATGAAAATGGCAATGACCTGTCCGAGTATTACACCATGAATCGTTTCATCACCAAGGAAACTGGTGTGTATGATGCATCTCGTAATTATCTGAGCGACCAGTATGGCATTCGTAACCCGCTGGCTGTTGCACACAACTCTCGTCAGCGTGAAAGAAACGTGTCGCTCTCTCCTGAGTTCATACTTGGCTATGAAATTCTGGGCACACAGCCTGAACAGCACCGCCTCAAGTATGATGGTCAGATCAAGTTCGACATCAACAGCAATGACAATGACAGCTTTATGCCTGGTTGGCTCGCATCTGTGAATATGTTTACCACTACCGATAATGGTCAGCCTGGTTACAATGTTGCCAATGCATCCAACTATAAGAGCCATACGCTTTCAACACGTCACTCCTTGACTTACACTCCTCATTTCAATGCCGAGGGTCACAGCCTGATGGTGATGGGACGTTATGAATATTCTCAAGGTAATTCCTCTACTCAGAACACAGGCGTGAACTGGGTGCCAACTACCGACGACATTAAATCGACCTTGGCTGGTGGTCGCATTATCGGATTTGGTTCGGGTGCAGGTCAATGGAAAAGCCAGTATCTGACATTCCAAAGCCACTATTCTTACAAAGGTAAATATAGTATTACTGCTACCCTTCGTGGTGACTGTAAAACAGCCTTCGGCCCCGACAAGCGCTGGGGTTGGTTCCCTGGTCTTTCAGCACGTTGGAACATCAGCGATGAAAAATTCATGGAGCCTCTCAAGTGGTTGACGATGTTGTCTATCCGTCCATCTTGGGGTATCGTAGGCCAGGCACCTGGTGGCGAAGGGCTCTTCCGCTCTAAATACAACACAGGTGGTTCTTATATGGGACAGGTATCTGTCATTCCTAATAATATTCGTCTTTCTGCTCTCCGCTGGGCAAAGCAGAAGTCTTATCAGATTGGTTTTGACTTTGGTTTCTTTGGCAAGATTGATGGTAATGTGGATATTTACACACGTACCACCAGCGATCAGCTGATTCCAAACTTCGCTATCCCTACATCCTCTGGTTATTCCTCTTTGGGCAACTACAACAGCGGTTCTGTTCGCGATAACGGTTGGGAGTTCAACATCAATGGTAACAAGATTGTGCAGATTGGCAAGAAATTCTCCATCGACTTCAATGTATCTTTTGCCAACAACCGCAACCGAATCATTGAGATGGACGAAACTGTGCTGGAACGAGAGAACAAGGAGTTTGATTATAATAATGGTTCCTACCTTTCGCGCATCCAGTTACACAGCCCTCTCGGCTCTATCTTTGGCTTCCGCTATAAGGGCGTATATCAGTACTCCGAGTTCACCGAAACAGAGGTGCCAGGTTTGAGCGGTCCTAATTCACCCGTGGCTCGCAATGAAGCGGGAGAGGTGGTTTACGATGCCAAGGGCGCACCTAAATATATGTATTACGATTATGGCGGCACAAGAGAGTATGCTTTCGTAGGTGGTGATGCCATCTATGAAGATATCAACCACGATGGTCAAATCAACGAGTTGGATATCGTTTATTTAGGTTCCTCTCTGCCTAAACTGCAAGGTGGTTTTGGCTTCAAGTTCCACTACGATGCTTGGCAGCTGAACCTCCAGTTCAACTTCCGTGCTGGTCAGAAGATTATCAACACAGCCCGTATGGATGTGGAGAATATGGCTACCAACAACAACCAGTCCATTGCTGTCAACTGGCGTTGGCACAATGAGGGTGACATCACCGAAATTCCACGTGCTGCCACCAACCGCACGCAGTTCAACACGTATAACTATTTAGGTTCCGACCGCTTCGTGGAGGATTGCTCTTATATACGTCTCAACTATGCTCAGTTGTCTTACAACTTCAAGCCAGCTCAGCTGAAGAGAATTGGTCTGAAATCTCTCCGTGCAAACTTGACGCTCAACAACGTGTTCTGTCTAACGAGGTACTCTGGTACAGATCCTGAGCACCCACAAGGCGGTTTCTCTGCTGCCTACGACGGTAACCAGACTCCACGTTCTCGCTCATTTACACTCGGATTTAGTGTTTCATTCTAATATAGGTTAAAAGTCATGAAAAGTATAAAAAATATAATTATTACCACTACTGCATACGTTGTTGCGGGTTTGGGTCTTAGTTCTTGTGACATTGACCAACTCCCGCTGAATGAAGTAGTCTATGAAAACTTCTGGACCAATAAGGACGATGTGGAGAGTGTGGTGGCCTCTTGCTATGTGGGTGCCTCAGCAGATGGCTATGTGGAAAATTTGCTGGTATGGGGTGAAGGCCGTTCCGATAATGTTCAGGTCGGCAATGACCTTCCCGACAATTTGAGGTATCTTCTTCAAGGTAGCCTCAAAACCACCAATCCTTATTGTAACTGGTCTGCTTTCTACAATGTAATCAACCGCTGTAATGTGGTGCTTCACGAGGCTCCTAAGGTGAAGGACAAAGACCCTAACTACACAGAGTCCGACTATCGCATCAACATTGCAGAATGCAAGTTCCTCCGTGCTTATTCTTACCTGACGCTGATTAAAACGTTTAAGGACGTGCCCTTTACGTTTGACGCGTCAATCGATGATACGCAGAATTTCCGTCTCCCCCAGACGAAGTTCGAGGTGATTCTCGACTCCCTCATTTCTGATATTGAGAGTTGTAAGAATTATGCTCCAAGACGCTATTCTGAGGTGGCGAAAAACACGGGTAAGGTCACTCGTGCCGCCATGTACTCGCTGCTCTCCGAATTGTACTTGTGGCGTGCATCTGACGTAAATCTCACTCCCGATCAGCAGAACGTGTACTACAGAAAATGTATCGAAGCTTGCGACTACGTTCTCAACTTTAAGATTGAGCAGTACGAGACGAACGACATCGATGGACTTGACCTGCGCACAGTGGTTGACCGCGAAGTCTATGGTGAATACGGTTATCCTCTTCTGGCAGAAGAAATGACCCCGGGAACCAACAACGGAGGCCCCCAGGCCACTAATTCCATTTTTGGTGATGGTGGTTCGTTTGAATCCATTTTCGAACTGACTTATTCCTATCAAGGTCAACATACAGCAAGTAATGTTGTATTCAACAAATATGGAAGCAGTTCAGACAAGCAGCAGATGCTTGCTAATGAGAAGATGTTGGAAGTGAAACCTGATAACAGTGCCAGCTATTCCGATAACAAGCTGTTCTCTGTTCCTTCCGACTACCGTTCAATTGCCTCCTTCTATTTCAACGAAACCAATGGTGGTTACAACATCTACAAGTATGTAGTGCAGGATAATCGGGCAGGCGATCCTCGTGAAAATTATGGTACGGTCGGAACCGTATACACTGCTGCAACAAGAACCCAAAGTTATGGGCGTAGTGGAGGTGATCCAAACTGGATTTTCTATCGCTTGACAGAAATCATGTTGTTCCGCGCTGAAGCAGAAATTGAATTGGCATTCAACATGGATGCAGCTGCAGCTCCAGCCGACACTACTTCTACCGACTCTACTGCTGCACCTTCTTCCATCAAGATGCGCAAAGCTTCAATTGCAGTGATGGGAAGTTCGTTGGCTACAGCTGATGAACTGAAGAAAGATGCTTTCGACCTGATTTCGGCAGTTTATCGTCGTTCCAATCCTATCGTGAAGACATCTCCTAAGTATGCTCCCACACAGCCAACCACTTACGATGGTTTCCACACGTTGCTGATGAATGAACGTCGTCGCGAATTCCTCTTCGAAGGTAAGCGTTACTATGATTTGGTGCGTGCCTCTCGCCGTGTAGGCAATACCCGCGAGTTCCGTGCTGCACTTGCTACCAAGTATGGCGATGCTGGTGCTTCAGTGGCAATCAAGATGATTCAGCTGGACTTCATGTACATGCCAGTCGCTAAGTCTGAAATGAAAGTTAACCCCGCGCTTGTCCAGAACTCTTGCTATTTGGACGAACAGGAAAATATCAAAAACTAAAGCATTATGAGAAAGATGAAATTTAATTTTTGGGCTGTAGTCCTCTTCTTCCTATCGGTGGTTCAGGTTGGCGTGGTGAGCTGCTCTGACGACCCAGGAGTGGATAACTACTATACAGCAGTCAGAGAATATGCTTCTGACTACCTTCAGAACCGAGAGCAGTTCTCTCAATACATTCAGATTCTTCAGAGAGCCACCGGCGAGCGCGGTGACCTCCGCTTGGTCGATATGCTGGGCACATACGGTTCCTACACCGTCTTCGCTCCCACCAACGAGGCCGTGGACAAATACCTCCGCGCTCGTGGCCTGACATCTGTTGACCAGTTGTCGAAAGAGGACTGCGACACCATCGCCCTCAACTCCATTATCGAGAAGGCCTTCTTCACCACCGACTACAGCAACGGCCAGTATCCCGTGTCAAACATGCTGGAACATATCGTCAGCGTGAAGTCCCTGCAGGAGTGGAGCGAGGCAAAGCAGGACTCTGTCCTTGCCATGTATGTCAACCAATCCGCACTCATCGCCCACGCTGATGACTCTGTGAGCAACGGTGTGGTGCACACGATGAATTCGATTGTCAACTCCAGCAACGACCTGATTGGCACCGTGCTGCTGAAGGACAGCACCTGTCTGCTCTATGGCGCAGCTCTGCAGGTGACAGGCATGATTGACTCTCTCCAGTATTATGTAGATGACACCTACGGTTGGGCAACAGAGCAAGATCGTATCGACTCTTGTACCTGGACCAATGACAAGTTGTGTATCCACACCGCTGTGGAGTACGACAACGTGGCATATCCGGAAAAACGGTATTTCAACTACACTGTCTTCATGTGTCCCGACTCCATCCTTTATGAAAAGTATGGCATTGAGGATTTGGACGGTCTTCGTGCCAAAGCGCGTGAACTCTATGAGCCGGTTTATCCAGAGGATGCTAATGTTACCGATGAAACAGATCGTCGCAACTACCTCAACCGTTTCATCTCTTACCACATCCTTGACCGTTACGGCTCCTACTACACATTGACTCCGTTCGACAACGACCGTCTGCAGTACAACTTCAACCGCCGTAAGTACGACATGTGTGACTGGTATCCAACCCTGATGCCCCACTCCTCGATGAAGTTCTCCTTCCCATCGGGTTCTCAGGCAGGCCTCTACATTA
>ODAJ014791913.1_pt1 | contig 11802 bp, 12 predicted proteins | sample 1539241 | NCBI WGS metagenome assembly ODAJ01 (sample SAMN02144231, study PRJEB22623) | gut metagenome | biome: sheep rumen | host: Ovis aries | place: New Zealand | reverse complement strand
CAAAGGCAGGGACTCTATGCCTTTTTAAATTGCCTACATTATTGAGTTTTCAAGGAACAACACACTTTTAAGTGTGGGAAGTTTTAGTAAATAATATAAAGAAGAATATGGTAGAAGAGCAGCTTTTTCAAATTATTCGTTATTTTCTAAATAATGAGCCTGTAACAGACACAGTAGATTGGTCAAGGTTATGGATACTGGCAAAAAAACATAGTTTGGGGCAATTTGTTTCGCTATATATGAAACAGCTACCGGAGGAGCAACGACCAGATAAAGAGTTGCAAAATATTATTTCTAATTCTTTTGCTTTATTAATAGCACAGCAAGTAAATCAGAAAAATGCCATAAAGAATATTCATTTAATTTTAGAAACAAATGAATGTTACCATTTATTCATGAAAGGAAGTGTCACGAGAAATCGTTATGGATCTCCTTATTGGCGAACCATGGGAGATATCGATTTCCTGTATCAGGAGGCACAGCATAGAATTGTGAAGAAGTCCTTGCTCGAAAATGGCTTTTCGGAATATAGGGAAGGAAGAAAAAATGATACATATTATCAGAAACCGTATGTTTGTGTGGAGGCACACCGACAGATGGTTCCATCGGAATCTTCCTTTTTTCCATATTGTTCTAATGTCTGGGAAAGGGCTCATGTTTCGAATGGAAGCAAATACCTTTATGAGATGAGTATCGAAGATGAATTAATCTTCAATATAATCCATCTGGCAATACATTTTCTCGAAGGTGGAGCAGGCATAAGATTTATTCTAGATGTTTATGTATACAACAACTTGAAGATAAATACTAAATATGTTGAGCAGGAGCTTTTAAAGCTTGATTTGCTGGATTTTTACCACAACATATCGGCTTTATCTGAATATTGGTTCGGAGATGATGAAAAAACGGAGATCACTGAAAAGCTTGCCACTTTTATCTTGGAAAATGGAACTTTCGGGACAAGAGAGAGTTCATCAGCGCTATCTGTTAGAGAAGGGCGATGGAAATTTCTTAAAAAGATGTGTTTTCCGAGTTATCAAGAAATGGTATCCCTATATCCATGGTTGAAGAATAAAAAGCTGTTTCTGCCTCTCGCATGGTTAATTAGGGGTTTCGGGGTTCTAAAACATAAGAGAGGAACTTTACGTTCACAGTTCAGAAAAGCAAGGCTTGGAGATAAGAATCTTGGAAAAGATTTGCAAAAGCTTTATCAAGAGTGTGGCTTGAGATGTAACCTTTGATTTGCTAATGAGGGAATTATTATAAACACATATGATAATATATGGGGTGCTTAGAGATACTTTAAGAAGGTATATGTTATTAGGACCGTATTGGCAACTATTTACATACTTATTAACCATGGTTTTTATGAAAGTAATGGTGATATGGTCTAAGCACAAACAAATGCGAGTTAGTAGGTGCATATTAATTATAATTCTATTCCTATATCTTTTAACAGTATATACATCTACTGTTTTGTCAAGAAAACGAATATTGAGTGAAGAGGAGATGTTGCCAGTGTTTTGGTCATGGCGACAGGCTCTGTCGGGAAGAAGATATGTCCAATATATGGTAATTGAGAATATAATTATGTTGATGCCAATCGGGTTTTTCTTTCCGTTTATCATAAATAAGAGATATGTGGCGTTGCAAACTATATTGTTTGGGGCTGTGTTCTCATTGTTTATTGAAGTGTCCCAAAAAGTCTTGAATGTTGGCTATTTTGAAGTGGATGATTTGCTTAATAATACAATAGGGGTCGTTTTAGGCTGTGCTGCTTCAAGTGGGCTAAAGAAAATATTGAGAATAGAAGTTACCAATTCATGCCAAGACCCCCAAACATCCTAAAAATGGCCAAGGCAAATATTATTTTACAATTCATTAGCCTTCTCTGCTTATGAATCGTATATATAGATAGAACGTGAGGTTCTAAAATTGGTCAGCAAAAGCAGACAAGTGTAGAGTATGAAAGGAGGATTGGCGGGATAATAGATAATGATACTCATAAATGCAATTTTTAGTCGGAAATAGAAAAATGAGACATAGGAAATGCTGTTGACAGAGTAAAACATGAAGATTATAATGATTATGAGTCTAACTAGGATGAATTTGTGAGCAGAGGTGAAAGGCTCAAATCCAAATAATTCCATTGAGCTGTGCGGTGTTCTTTTCATATGCATGTCAGCTTCTGGATGCAATGGATTAATTCTAATAAGGGAATAATCAATAAGGTTAATAATGTGGAGGAGCGATGTGTATGAAAGGGTATGAAAGTCCGAACGCAGAATTTGTTAAATTTGATAACAGTAGGATTAATACCGCCGACAGTAGATGCAACTGTTATGCGGAAAGATGGAATAATGCTGAGTATGATATTGATGATCCGTCAACGTCTACAGGCTGTAAGTTGGAATCAAGCGACTTTGGAGAAGTAGGCGATGCAGAAGTAATCGGGTAAAGAAAGTGAGGAGTAAATTATGGCAGATAAACGTGTTGCACTTAATGAAGTCGAATTGGATAGTGTTGTTGGTGGTGCTCTGATTTGGGATGCCGGTGTTGTGTACCCTAAAGATAATCCGGATGCAAAGTATAGCTTCAAAAAGTACAGCGATTGCCGCGATTATATTAAGCAGAACTGGCCGGGCGGAGTTCAGAATGAAGCTACACTGAAAATGCTCGAAGAGGCAGGTCTGGTTACCAAGCTGTAATCTAGTTAGTTGATTAGTTAATTAGTCTAAAGAGAGGGACAGGTGTTAATGCACCTGCCCCTCTTTTGGAAGAAGGAAGACAGATGGATTGGTCAGAATACGGTAAGGTGTTGTTTGAGAAGCAAAAGAAAGCAGAAATGCCGTTTCATGCATGTTTTGAGCTTACACCACTCTGTAATTTCAAATGCAATATGTGCTATGTTCGTTTGAGTCCGGAACAGGCAAAAGCTCAAGGACGATTGTTGGACACACAGCAATGGATAGATATTGCAAAACAAGCAAAGAAAATGGGAACGATCACCTTGGAAGTAACAGGTGGAGAAGCGATTACCAGAAGGGATTTCCCAGTCCTGTATGAGGCATTTGCCAAGATGGGGTTTCTGGTTCATCTGCGAACTAATGGGTACCTGATAAATGACGGTATTCTTGAGCTGCTTCAGAGATACAAGCCAAAGAAAATAAGTGTTACAATGTATGGTGCTTCTGATGAAACATATCAAAAGATATGCGGTATATCGGATGGCTTTTCTGTTGTCACAAGAAATATTCGAAAAATGAAGGAAGCAGGGCTCAACGTTCGTCTTACTATGACAGTAACGAAAGATAATGTTGAAGACGTTGAAAAACTTGACGAATGGGCCAAAAAGCAGGACTATAGTATTACACCGTATGGTGCCTTATTTACGCCAATTAGGGGAGCTAAGAGATCTATAGATCATCTGAAGATAGACCTTGAGGGTGATTCTGATATTTCAGGTGCTGCGGAAGCGGAGCAACATCAGGTGTCGGACAGAGAATTGCTAATGAATCCTTTCTGGCTTTGCCGCGGGTTCGGTGCAGTATTCTGCATAAGCTGGGATGGGCGCATAACACTATGCAACACTTTGACGCAAGTATGGAAAGAGCCTTTGTTAAATGGTCTTGAAAATGCTTATCACGATTTGTATGATGAACTTAAAAAACTGAAAAGACCTAAGGAATGTGCGTCATGTAATTACATTGAGTATTGTGCTGCATGTCCATCATTCCTCCAATCGGCCACAGGCAGTGCGGAACATACATGTGATGATGTGTGCAGATTGGCGCGAAGAAAATTCAGCTATTTAAAATTAAAATATAAAAAGAATCAGGAAATAAAAAAAGAAATGGCAGATATATACTGCGATGATGGAGGATTGTACAATGAAGATTAAGGAAGATTTTGTTCTTCAGGAGATAGCAGGTGAGTATATTGTTGTTCCGATTGCTAAAGAGGCAGACCGGCTCAATGGTATTATTAAGCTTAACAAAGCGGGGGCATTTCTATGGAAACTGTTAGCGGAAAGAGAGATGACAGGAGACGAACTTGTGGAATCTTTGAAAGGGTCTTTCTCTATTGATAGCATGAAGGCAAAAGATGATGTTGATAATTTCATGGATGTTTTAATGCACTTGGGGTGTTTGGAATAAAATTCTGTAAAGGTATGTAATGAGTAATTGTCCTGAAGAAACGAAACTGCATAAGTGCCGGTTTGAGGTCAAGATGGCTGGGCTTATATATGAAATAAACTCGATATATGCCTCGTCACAATTATTATGCAAAGATTATATTACATCTGAAAAACCGGATATAATAGTTCACATTGAAGAAAACGATATAATACAGGAGATAGAGAAGGGGGAAATATTCTATTATTCTTGTGTCGAATACTCTGATAGTAATGAAGGCAAAAGGGTAATTGCCAGGGAGATAAATAGAAATAACATCGAATCTGTTATTCTTTATCGCAAGATAATTGAAGCATCATTGGATTATGGCGTATTTTTTATGCATGGTGCTGTAGTTGTAGTGGACGACAGGGCATACATGTTTACTGCTCCGAGCGGAACCGGTAAGACAACACATATCTTGAAGTGGTTAGACAGGATTAAAGGTGCATATGTATTAAACGGAGACAAACCGCTGCTGAAGATTTCGGAATCGGAAGTGACTGCATGCGGTACTCCTTGGCAGGGCAATGAAAATATGGGTACCAATGTCATGGCACCTTTAAATACAATTGTGTTAATGGAACGCAGTGATAGAAATACTATAGAGGAAATTTCATTTGTACAGGCTTATCCTTTCTTGCTTCAACAGGTATATCTTCCTGACGATGCAGAAAAAGCGAGAAAAGAGTTGGCTCTTCTTTTGCAACTCAATGGAAAAGTGAAGTTTTTCAAGTTTAGATTCAATAATTTCTTAGACGATTGTTTCCAAACTTCGTACGATGCTTTGGTAAAAAAATGTGATAATTTTGGCAAAACTGATCGGTAAGATAACAATAATTTTAAAATTCTAATAAAGGGTCAATTTCGCCTTATCTTGCTTCCACACGTTGCCTTTCTACCAACTCCGCAAAGAAGCCATTCTTCGATACCAACTCTTCGTATGTTCCATCTTCAACGATTTTTCCATTGTCCAGAACAAGAATCCTGTCGCAATGGCGAATTGTGGAAAGTCGGTGTGCGATTACAATCCTTGTGCAGCGCATCTTATCCAGAGCCTCGGAAACCTGTTTCTGTGTGATGTTGTCGAGGGCGGATGTCGCTTCGTCAAGTAGTAGAAGTCTCGGTTTCGGTGCCACTGCACGCGCAATCATGAGACGCTGGCGCTGCCCGCCGGATATGCCACCACCGCCATCCTGCAGGACGGTGTGCATGCCCATCGGCATGGAGCGGATGTCTTCTGCGATGCCTGCAATCTCTGCGGCTTCCCAGGCCGCATCCATGGAGAGGGCGGGGGCGGAAATTGTGATGTTCTCGTAGATGCTTCCGCCAAAAAGCCGGCCGTCCTGCATGACGGTGCCGATAAGCCTTCGAACAGAGCGCATATCTAGGTGACGCGTGTCCTTCCGATCGTAGAAGATAGCACCCTTGGTCGGTTTTTCAAAGCCAAGAAGCAGGCGCATAAGTGTAGACTTGCCGCAGCCTGTACGACCGACGATTGCTACATACTGTCTTGCCGGAATCGTGAGATTGAGGTCGTCAATGATCAGAGGACCGTCAGCCGAATAGCGAAATGAGAGGTGGGAGATTTCAAGAGCACCTGTGATGCTCGTGACCGTCTCTTTATCGTCCTGCTGCTCCGGCTCCGCCTCCATGAGAGGCATGATGATATCAAGACTCGGCTTGATCGTGGCGATGGACAGTGCAATGGAAGCCAGCGAAGAGAAGGCGGTGGCTATATAACCGTAAGCAGTATTAAAAGCATAGTAGTCGGCGACGGATACTGCGTTTTTTACTGCGAGGTAGTACATGACGATCGTCCCGACGAGGGAGATTGCTGTCGTGATGACATTATTTAACTTGATAAAGGCTGGCTTGTTATAGGTGAGTGCAGCTTCCCTGGCATATATATCAGACCACTTGGCGAATACCCTGTTTTCCGCACCGGACAATCTTATTTTCTGAATCCCGCTGATCAGAGAAAGAGAGAGTCCTTTTTCTTTTGCCGAAAGGCGCATGCTCTCTTTATTGATGGAGATCTGAAGGAGGCTTGCAATTAGTCCGATAAGCGCTGTGGATATCGTGACGATCAGGGACGGAATGACGAGGCTCGGCGCGTAGGCGAAAACCTGTGTCAGATAGACCAGCGAGAAGACACTGGTCACACCGGTCGACAGGACCGTGTCGACGAGCGTACTGCACAGGGAATTCATGTACTTCAGGTATTCGTTCAGCTCACCGGATGTATACTTTTTAAAGAAATCTGTGGGCAGCGAAAGAACCCGCATCATGGAGGCGGCCTGCGTATTGATATTAAGCTTTGTATTGATTCTTGCAAGCAGCAATTGCCGGATGATGGTCAGCAGGATATTGCCGATTGTGGCGAATAGCATGAAACTGATGACCGCGAAAAGCAGCTGATAGCTGCCGTGTTCCACGACAGTGCCCATGAGGAGTCGGTTGAATTGCGGCATAAGCATGCCTACCAGCGTGATCAGGAGGGCGGAGAGGGCAAAAGATGCCAAATCCCACCCATTTAGCGTTCCGGCCATATACCGGAGCAGATCTTTCAATGTGAGCTGTCTCTCCGGAAGCGGTTTATAGAAGCAGTAGGCTTCCCTGCCCAGATTGGCCTCTGTTTTGCCACTGATTCGGACGCGTTTGCCGGATTTGGAATCGCTGTAGACATAGCCCCCTAAGGGACCGGGAAGCACGGTGACGATAGAACCGTCACCTGCCATTGTTGTAATCATGACGCCCATGGCGTCCTTGTGCCATCCCTTTTCCAGAACAACTTCGCGGTACATGATGCCGGATGAGGAGAGCAGGAAATCCAGGCGGTCTTCCAATGTTTTGATCTTCGGAGGGACGTCTTTCTCCTGAATCCGGAAGTATTTGAGGAGCTGGGCAATTGCGTCGCTGACATCGGCATTTTCATCAAAGACGCTGCCGATGCGGCCTCCGGTCAGGGAGTGGGCGACATTTTCAAAAGAGTCTGCAAGCAGCTCCCGTTCTCTCTTCTTTCTGTACTCTATCTGTTCATCAAACCAACTCACGGATTACTCTCCTTTAAGTTATTCATTCGTTACCAGTTTTGTGTAAGCGCCGCCGAGGGCGTAGAGTTCTTCATGTGTTCCGCGCTCCACGACACGGCCTCTGTCGAGCACGATGATCTCATCGCAGTCCCGGATCGTAGAGAGCCTGTGCGCGATGATGATGCAAGTGATGCCGCGGTCGCTGATCGACTTTACGACCTCATATTCCGTCTTTGCGTCAAGCGCGGAGGTCGCTTCATCGAGTATGCAGATCGTCGGATCCTGTGTGAGACCGTGTGCGATTTCGATTCTCTGGCGCTGGCCGCCGGAGAAGTCTCTGCCGCCTTCCAGCATCTTGTGCCGGTAGCCGTTGTCGCGCTGCACGATATCATCGTGGATGCCCGCGTCGCGGGCTGCCAGGATCATTTCAAAGTCTTCGATGGAATCATCCCACATCTTGATATTGGCCGCGATCGTATCGGAGAAAAGGGTGATGTCCTGATTGATGACGGCAACCGATCCGGTGAAGACATTGCGGTCGATCTCAGAGATGGGAAGCCCGTCGAAGAGGATCTCGCCGCTCCAGGGTTCATACAGACAGCTGAGGAGTTTGGCAAGGGTGGACTTGCCGCAGCCGGATCTCCCGACAAAGGCTATCTTCTGGCCCGGATGTACGGTCATATTGAAATCCCGGATGAGCGGGTCTCCGAGTTTTGAATAACCGAACGTGATATTCTTCAGCTCGATTTCTCCCGTCAGCTTCCGGTACTCTTCCTTCTTCTCCCTTGACTTGAAGATGGGGTCGGAAGGATAGCTCATAACGTCTTCGATTCGCTCCATCTGTGTCGTCATCTCCTGAATGGACTGGCCGGCGGAGATGAGGGAGCTTGCCGGGGACATGAAAGAACTCAGGAAACCCTGGAACGCCATGACCATACCGATCGTGAAGTGTCCTTCCAGTACGTAAAAGACGCCGATGCACAGGACGACCAGGTTGGCCAACTGTGTGATAGCGATCGGGATGGTGCCGAGGAACATATTCAGCCTGGTGTAACGCACATTCTGCTTGTTGACACTGGCCTGAAATCCGGCCCAGCGCCCGAAGTAGCCGTTTTCCGCACCGCTGGCCTTTATGGTCTCAATCATCTGTATGCCGGAGGCCGTTGTGGCGGAGAGCTTGGCGGAATCCCGCATCTGCACACGCGAGATATTGACCCGCTTCTCTGAAATCAGTACGGAGACGCCCATATTGATGGCGATGGCTCCGATGCCGACAGATGTCATGAGAAGGCTGTAGCGGAGCATGACAATCAGATAGAAGATCATCATGAGGGCATTCAGTGCAAGCGGTGCAAATGTGTTTACCAGCGTACCCGCTATCGATGCGTTGGTCGACTGACGGTCTGAGATATCTGCAGGCAGGCGCTGATCGAAGAACTGCATCGGGAGACGTAGGACTTTCCAGAGATAGGAGGCGCTGCCGATGGCAGCCAGTTTTCCCTGAATTCGCATGCTGTAGATAGCCGCGATCCATAGCACGATGATGTTTACCACGGCGAATACACTCATGGCTGTGATGAAGGGTATAAGCCAGTTAGGATTTTGACCGGTCAGGAGACGGTCGAGAAAAATCCGGCTAAAGAGAGGACTGATGATTCCAATCAGAGAGGAGATGGTGGTTGTCAGAACGACGAAGGCAACCGCCGATCCCGTCCCTTTCAGCCGTTCTCTGGCGTAGGCGAACGGAGATTTTGGCTTGCCCGAGGGTTCAAATCCCTCGTCAGGCTCGAATGTTGCACAGATGCCGGTATATTCCCGGTCGAATTCTTCCCAGGAAACCGTTACCCGGCCTCTTGCGGGATCGTTGAGGATTGCATTTTTTCCTTTGAAACCGCACAGAACGACGAAATGATTGAAGCCCCAGTGGATGATGCAGGGGAAGGGTCCTTCTTCAAGCAGGTCTTCGGGTTCTACTTTCCAGGCCTGCGCTTTCATGCCATAGCTTTTGGCGGCCTGCAGAATGTTCTTTATGCTGGAACCGTCGCGGGAGACGCCGCAGTCGACACGGGCCTGTTCGAGCGGGATCCACTTCTGATAGTAGTGCATGATCATGGTCAGAGAGGCAGCGCCGCATTCCAGAACTTCTAATTGCATCACGACGGGGACTTTGACGACACCGCTGGTGACGGGCTGAGGGATGCTTTTTTTTCCGAACATGGCGTCCTCCTTAATTATTCAGCAGCAGTGAGAGCGGTGTGAGCGTCTCTGTCACGATGGTACCGCTGTAGACGCCTTCGGGCATCTTCTGGGAGAGCGGAATCTTGTAGATGATGTCTCCGATGCTGAGGTCGCCTGCCAGAAGCCAGTAGATGTTGGTGCTCTCTGAGATGATCTCCGGATTGAGTGTTTCCGGTGCAAGTTCATAGTCTTTACCGTCGATTTTGATACACCGGTTGCCGATGGCGCTCTTTAAGGCATCCTCCGGAACCAGACAGAGTGTTTCGCCTTCTGTTGACACGACAGCGGCTTTGGCTGTGGAGTCAATATGGCCGAAGACGCCCCATATACAGACGCCAATCAGAAAGACGATTACGGTCGAGAGCACAAGCCAGACTCCAGGGGAAGTGACCTGCAGGTAATCGTTCATGGATTCGGGCGATTCGATGCGTTCGATATTCTTGGCTCTGAAGAGGCCTTGACGGTTGTCTTCCATATAATTCCTCCTGTTCGTTTATCGTTGCGTGTATTCAACGTTCAGAGTGCATTATGTCAGTGGTGACAGATGCACTTTTGCATCTTCGCTGATTTCGATCATCTTGCTGCAGTAGCGAAGCATGGACTTTCTGTGTGTGATGATAAGGACAGTTTTTCCGTATTGCTTTGTGATCGCTTCGAGGATCCGTGCCTCTGTGTCCTCGTCGAGCGCACTCGTTGCCTCATCCAGAATGAGCAGGGGTTTGTTTCTGAGAAGTGCCCTTGCAATGGCGATTCTCTGAGCCTGGCCTTCAGACAGGCCGCCCGCTTTTTCGGATAGCTGTGTCTGCAGTCCTTGTTCTGTCTTTCGTATGAACTTGTCAGCATCGGCCATGCGCAGTGCTGTCCAGAGTTCTTCTTCGGTGGCATCCTGTTTTCCGATCTTAAGGTTCGTCTCTATGGTTCCGGAGAGAAGCGTATTGCCCTGCGGGACGTATGATATGAACCGTCTGGATGCGGGGCAGGCTGCCTCACGGTGTCCGTCTTCCTTAATATACTCTACAGAACCCGCAGATGGCTTTATGAGTGATAGCAGGAGCCTTATCAGCGTCGTTTTACCGGCGCCGGAAGGTCCGACGATCCCAACGATATCTCCGGGATTTACCTGCAGCGTAACATCTTCCAGAACAGTGGACTTGTCGTAGGCAAAGGAGACGTCGCTCAGTTGCACAGTTATCTGCGCCGGTATGTCGGGTTCTTCTGTATATTCCTCATCCTGAATATCTGCAATGTCTGTGATTCGTTTGGCAGATACCAGCATACGGTAAATCTGCGGAACAATGGAACCCAATGAGGATACGGAGCCCTGGACCTGTGATACGAGTGAGAGAAAGATTGTCATGGTGCCGTAGGTGATCTGTCCTTTTGCTATGCGGTAGGCACTCCAGCAGAACGCGACTACGTAGCCGGTCCGGTAGATGATGCTCATGGCGGAGGACATGAGAGCGCTTATGCGGGAACTCTTCATGACAAGGCTCATGCGCTCTTTCCTGATCTGTCTCATGTATTCGTTGTTGGCCTCCTCCTGCTGAAAGGTCTTTACGACCGCTATGTTGGACATGTTCTCCTGCATGAAGGCCCGGTAGGCAGACTCGCTCTCGCGCAGGCGTGTCTGATAGTGATGGTACTTGCGCCTATAAAGGAGTGCGCTGATAGCCCCTATGGGTGCGATGATCAGCGCGAAAAGAGCTAACCACGGGTCAAAGTACAGCAGGATGCAGAATGACACTGCCAAACGGATCCCCAATGTAATCGTGGAGGGGATGATGGAGATAAGCCCGGACGCGATGTTGGCGATATCCGAAGTCAGCCGGGTGACGATGTCGCCGCTGTGGTATCTGGACAGGTCGCTCCAGATGCTCCTTTGAATCTGGTCAAAGATATCGCAGCGCATGCCGAACTCGAACTTCTCGTTTAAGTAGGCGCTGAAGATATTTGAGCCTGCAGAAAAGAGGATGGTGAATAAGGACGCGGCAGCCATATAGGAGACGTAAAGCCAGTTGAGCGAGCCGGAGGTGGTGGCGTCTACGATATACTTGCTTGCAATTGTGCTAACAAACCCCATGAACAGGGAGAGTGAATTGATTCCCAGCTTAATAAGGAGCTGTCTCCGGTAGGGGACGGCCTGTGAGAGCAGCCAGAACATGCTGGCGTAGGCGACATCGCGCTTATTATATAGTTTTTTGATGTGTTTCAGATATCTGTTCAAAGGAAGTGTCTCCAGACTTGCTGCAGGATATGTAAGTGGTCGGCGGATAAACAGGTTCTCTTAGATTATTCTAATCATTCGGGAAGAGGAATGCAACCGGAAAACCTTTTAATGGAGATGAGAAGAAGTG
>ODAJ011785839.1_pt1 | contig 11809 bp, 8 predicted proteins | sample 1539241 | NCBI WGS metagenome assembly ODAJ01 (sample SAMN02144231, study PRJEB22623) | gut metagenome | biome: sheep rumen | host: Ovis aries | place: New Zealand | reverse complement strand
TTATGCGGTTTTTCAGGGTTCGGCTGAACCCCATTAAATAAACCGTTCACAAAACCATTTTATATTTTTATAAAGGGTTTTTCAAGGTCATTGCGGGGGGATACACCCCCCTGCACCCCCTGTATGCTTCGCTACTTCCACGTTCACAGAACGATGGAAGCCGTCGAAGCGTCAGAGGTATCTTCTGTTGCATCAGCCTGTTCCTGCAAACCGCAAGCGCTGTCAAAGAGCGTCTGAATGCTCGCCATGCTCAGATCTTCAAGTCCCTTGAATGTGATGCGATTCATGATCCTGAAAGTGAGCACCATCGGGGCATTACCGTTCTTGTCTGGCCTACCATGTGCCAGCTGGAACAGCTCCATTTTCTGTCCTTGTACTTGAATATTGCAGACATCATCAACTCTCTCAAGACCAGGAAAGGATTCTTGCAGCCATCCAGACAGCTCTTTGAGTGAGGCATCATAGAAGGGCACAGACACTGTAATATAGGCATTGGCATAGTCACTCCCTGCCAGATACTCCTTTTTCAGGCGGCATTCTATAACTACCAGACCATGCTCCGACTGCTTCATGTTGTGGTCGTATTTGTATTTTCGTATCTTTTTTTTGGTTCGTTCATCCATATCATTACTCCTTTGCAATATATATCTCTCGAATGTCCTTCCTATCTCTTCCGTGTCCAAGATATTCGGACACGTCACCCGCTGCTTCTTTCTTTGACAGACCAGCTTCCTTAAGTTGGTCATAGCGTTCCTGCGCTAACAACTTTCTGATCGCGTGTATGCCAGTCTTCTCTTTAAGCAGGTTCTGACACACTCCTGAGCGCTCCATCGCCCTGCGAAGCGTCTTGTTAACGCTTCCGGGTTTCAGATCAATAAGCTTGTCATATGGTCCTTTCCCGGCTATTAATCTTTTCAAAAGCTCCCTTTGCTCTTCCGTCTCGATTGGAAGAGTCCTCGTTCTACCCCCTTTATCTCGATAGACGGTAAAAAGATTGCGTTCGAGGTCTACATCTCTCACCTCGAATGCAATTATCGATCCATCCCTCGTTCCAAAGTTCCGCGCGAGACGGACTCCGTCCTTGGATTTTGACTGAGGCATACAATTTAAGACGGCTATGTACTGTTCCTCGGTCATCTGCTCTCGTTTGGGCGCAGGCGGCGCCTCTGGAGCCTTGAGCGTAGAAAAGTCGAGGTTGGCAGATTTGTAGTTGTGATTTACGCATTTGGACAGATGTTTCAAGGTGTTGGCGTAAGTCTTTAATGTCGACTTTGTGCAGCCTGCCTGTCGGCGATCCTCGAGAAACTTCTCTGCGTGTTCCTGTCGAAGGTTCCGAGCCTTCCTCACTCCAAGGTTGTGTTGGGCGAAGCGCCCGAACTGCGAAGCCATTTGGAACAGAGCTTTGGTCTCATCCGCTGAAAATACGTGCCAGTCCTGAGTCTCCTTCGGATTGAGGCCGGCAGCCTTCCGCGCTGCTCGAATGTTAGCCTTAGTTTCTCTTTTTTTGGTTCCAGGCCTAAAGTTGATTGACTGCCGGAGCTGTTCCGCCAAATTCATATTACCCATTCTCTTCCACCGCCTTTTTTGTATTTCCGCGCCTACAGGCGCGGAAATATTTCATGCGCGCTCCTCTGCGTCGCGCGCTATATGAGGGCTGGCTACGTCTCCTCTCGCTCCTCTGCGTCGCTCGTTACGCCTTGCCGGCCCATCCGCCATGTCCCAGCCAGCTGTCCGCATTCATGATTTTCTGCCAAAGGGCGCACTTCGCCCTTTGGCAGAAAATCTCATGAATGCGGACAGGACAGTTACTAAAAAAATTTAAATCCTGCTGTCCATGCAGGATCTCTCTATTCAATTATATTCAACCCCTATCCATACCGGATAGATTGACGGCGGGCTACATCCATGCCCAACCGAAGTGGTCCAAGTGGACCAAGGAGTGAAGCGAATCTAATTTCGTCCTTCACCAAGTCGACTAACGTCAACTAAACGAACTGTTGAGGTCGTTCCCACCTGCCCCTTGATCACTTCACACTGACTGGGGCCAGTCAGTGCTGCTTACGATCATCCTCCCAGATGACCGGAGAACCCTACTTTTGCAAGTCGAGCTATGAATCCCGGAATTTTACCAGATTCAATGGCCTAACGACCACTGCTCGCTCCAGCTGTCCTCTTTCTGGAATGATATATGAATGAATCGGCATTTAATTTTAATACTCGCAATAGCGACCACCGTGCCGATCGGCTGGTCAGCGATTACATTGAAGAATTCAAAAAGACGCTCCTATCGGCGCGTCTTTTTAGTCGCTCAATGTTATTGAGCGGAACAATATTTTTAAGAAGCCATGTGTAATATAGCTTGCCTTATTTTTTTTGGGGGGAACTTTTAAAAAGAAAAAGCGGGGTCTTCATAAGACTCCGCTCCACTTTAAGTTTCGATATTCATTGTATAATTATGATAGCACTTTCACCGATCTACGTCAATTATTTTGTATAGTAGCGACAAAATTGGATTTTTAACCCATTTTTTACAGTTGAATGACTCTTTCATAACGATATTTGTAATGCAGAGGATTTTGGAAAGGACTTACATATAATTATTAGTCGTTTACTTCGTTTATCGTTTACGAAAGCTCAATGTCGTTATTGCTTGAATTTATGCGATTTTTCGAAATTTATAAAACACTTATTTACATTCATAAAACACGTTTTCACATTTTATAAAACACGTTTTCACATTTTGGCAGGTTAAGAAGGTTCTCATAAAAACACTTATTTACATTTATGAAACACAAATATTTACAAAACACGTGTTTTATAGTATAGTGTGTTTTATAATATAAATTTCACTTATGGGAGTAAACTATATGAAAAAAAGAGAGCTTGAATGTGGTTCGGACGTTAGAGTCGTGACGTCGAACAATTTCATTCGCGCAGCTGGTTTGGAGAATATCTCATTAAAAGCAAGAAAGCTGCTTTATTTGGCGATGGCACAGTCCAGGAAAACAGATGAAGAGTTTTATGAGTTTACGATTTCAATCAAAACCTTCTCGGAATTGATGGATATCCACCCTTCTAATGTATATGATACTGCAGATGAGATCACTGATGAATTGATGCATGGGTTCATCAACTGCTCAAAGAACAAAAAAGAATTCGAAAAATTCCATCTTTTCCGGATATGTACGTATCAAGAAGGCAAAGGAATTACATTCAGAATCTCTGAGGAAATGACCCCGATTTTGTTGAATTTACAGCGAGATTTTTCTCAACCGCTACTCAACGAATTTATGCGGATGAGGTCTAATTATTCGATACAGATATGGCATTTCTTCCAGATGAAGATGAAACGTAAAGATGGACCTGGTATATCAAGCCCTATAGTATTTACTGCATCGGTGGAAGAGCTGAGGGCTGTGACCGGCACGCAGAACAAACTCCATCAGATTGGTCAGTTCAAGGAAAGAGTCTTGGAGCAGGCCATCCGGGAGATCTACGAGAACTGTGCAGTAAGAGTCAGCTATACTCAGATCAAGAAAGGAAGAACAGTAGTTGCTTTTGAATTCACGGTCAAGTCTTTGGTTGACGAACCCATGATGACTCCAGAGCTTATCAATAGAGCACGGAAAGCGGAACTGATCGGAAGAATGAATACGCTGACACCAGAAGAAAAAGAAGAGCTACAAAGACTCTCTGCTGATTATTAATAAGGAATGATGTGAAAATGTGTTATAATACACATTTTCACATAGTTTTTTTTTCGAAGACCTAAAAAGGACCGAAACCTTGGGCGGCTCCGGTCCTTTTCTCTTTGCCAGTCATGGGAATTATGGCAAGAAAAACTTAGCACTGACAGGCCAAATTGTCAAAGGCTGTCAAGCCTGCAGGATGATTTTCTTACTATTAGTAGATTAGAAATCCATTTTATTTGGATTTTTGAGTCTTGTGCCACCGTGGCACAAACCTTTTTCAGCCCCGGCCGTGCCGGTTCTCTGGGTCTTAGGGAGCATCCCTAACAAGCAAAAAGGCACCGGTATATACCGATGCCCTGCTTGCGAAGTTGCGAAGTTGTGAACCGCTAGCCTTTTTAATTATAATTTCCGATTTCCACGTCCGTCCAGTTCATAACCGGCTTTGATGTCATTGTATATTTCCATGATCCTCGTTTTACCGGCATGGATATACACTACGTCATCTTCACGGGCGTTTGGGTGATACTTTTTACGCACAGATTCACCCGTAAAAGACGTTGCTGCCGCATTACTTGCCTCAATGCTGTGGTTCGAAACGCGATAACGCTTCCCGTTAATCATAAAATAATAGCTGTCCGACGAGCGGCTTTTTGTGATACCGTTCTCTATGCAGAACTTTTCGATTTCCTGTATTTTTTCGGAAAATTCTTTTCTTCCGCGCTTTGACGGCTTCCATTTATATCTCATAGGATCTTCCCTTTCATTTATTTGACATTTGAAAAATGAGTCCGTCTCCTGATCAGATCCGACAAGGGAGTACTGGGGCAATATTCTGGCTATTCAAGTGCCACGGTGGCACTGATGCTTCCAATCTCTGGTCTAAAAGAGGACGGTGATCCGCCCCCTCTTTTGATTGCATATCAATCATTTTTTACATAGTATTTCTTACTATGGACACCTGTAAAAAGTTCTTTTGCAGAGCTTCCAGTAAATGTTTCTATGGCTGATTGTACGCTCTTTACCATTAAATCAAGATAGCGATACTCCCCGTTTTTCTCATCAGCAACTGCGAGGACAGAAGAAAACATATCTGGATGGTCTTTGATATAATCAATATAGCCTTTCAGTTTCGCTACACTGTCTCCAAGCCAGTCTCCATGAGGATCCACGATAACACGCGCGATTCCTCTTGGAGTCTTTGTGAAGAAGATGAAATCAGGATACATGTTTTCCCATTCTCCGTTGAGTTTGTAGGGAATGGAGAGCGAGGCGTTCAAATTTCTGGATTGGTTTCTATACCAGGCAACCGTGACGGACTTATCCAGTTCTGTTTCCACGACCTTTTTCTCTAAATCGTTTAGATTTAGGTATGCCCAACCATCTTCGGCAGTGATTATATGTTTTGGATATCTGTCATAATCCATGCTCTGCCTTGTGACGCTCGCCTGTATGCTTAAATTACGTTCGATGTAAGGCTTTGTATTTCCTTCTATGCGATCCCATTTTGCACGGTTATCCTCGGATACTGCGTACCGTTGAGGGCCGTACTTGCTCAACAAATATCCTGTCTTGTCTTCAGCCCATTGCTCCATTGCCTGTACTATTTCAAGGCAGTATCCAACAGCAGATATTCGTGCAATCGCCTGTGCGTCAGAATCAAAGTGTTCCGACATGCGCCGATTGATGTAATGTTTAACCATATCCGACGCTCCGGCAAAAACAGAGACGGCGTGTCTGTAATATGATATTAGCCGCACAGAATCATTTTCGACCAATTCCTCTCGGTCTTCAAACATCTGTCCTGTCAGAGGATCAATACGCTTCACCGCGACTGTTGTGCTCTTGATGTTGCTTAAATCCCGCTTGAATTCGGCAGGATGTTTTTTGATTTCTCCTTCGATATTGTTGTAAAACTCGTCCTGCAGCTTTGATCCAATATCCGATTCCTGATCCAGATCCGATAATATAATATCTGTGCAGTCCCATAAATCCAAGAAAGGATTAGGCTTATCATGCCGGACTTGACGGGTAATGATTCCCTCGAAACACGTCTTTAATTCATCAGAATCAACATTCGGAAGTCGTTCGAGGGCGTCATGGAGATCCTGTGCAGTTTCTTCAATGTCATCATCTATATCAACAGCATACTCATCTATATTCACAGTGAACTCGTCTCCGGACGGAGAATCTGATCCCGGATTTGCACCATATGGAACGTTGGGATGCTGTACAGTGATGGGATCTGAGTGGCCAGGCTGTTGCTCTTCTGTATGAATGTTTATAGGATTGTTATCTGCAGAAGGGTGTGCCGTTTCGCTTGCATCTGTCTGTTGGGATACAGCCTGTTTCTTTTCAAGCTTGTTTTCCAGAGATGCTTTTGTTTTTCCAAAGAAAGATACGTCTGCAGGATTCTTCGTAACATTGCTTGCCGGAACACCAACGTTATCCTTCTTTAGACGATCAACAACAGCATCGACAGTTTCCGCATCAAATTCAGGAAGATAGCAGGCGACTGTATTCAATTCTTCTACTGATTCTATACGCCTTGCCAAAGGAGTGCGGACCATGCGGCCAATCAGCTGAGCAATGTATGTCGGATCGTGGCGTTTGCATCTGGAATAAATTACTTCGGCGCGAGGACAGTCCCAACCCGTAGTAACCGCATCTTTCGCAAATAGAACGCGAATATTTGTATGTCCGGCCACTTCATCAGGCTTTACATATGGAATTTTGCAGATGGGAGTGGTGATATCTTCATGCTCACCAAATACATTAGCAAAGCAATCCGAGATATCCAGCCAGGGAAGTATTTTATGAATCTGCTCGCATAGGGATGTCAGGGTGTTCTCTGTTACTTTTTCCTCTACCTGTACCACCATCAGAGGAATCACTACCGGCAGAACATTGTTGGATACACAATACTCCTTCCACATTTTTGATATGTCAGCCAGTTTTTTACATGCTAGGGTCAAGTCCTGATGTTTTGTGTCAGCTAATTTCTTCGGCGTGCGCAGCTCAATTTCATCTTTGATAAGTCCGGACTCGCGAACAGCTTCGACAGGAACATCAACACCTGCTTTCATATCACGGTTCTTCCTGCCATGCATGGCATTATTGAAGCGATCAGGCGTTGCTGAAATGCCTACAACACAAGGCATAGGCTTATTGATTCCTACTTGCCCGTCAATGATGATGCTGTAAATGGTCTTATTGGCATTATCAGTCGTGCCTGCATCATTGCCTGTTCCCAATCCACGGTGTGCTTCGTCTATAAAAAGATATAAATGAAGTTCATCATCCTCAATCGTATCATTCAACACATCATAGAACGAACGTCCACCTTCGGCCTCATTCGAGAGCTTCTTCCCCTTTCCGAGCAATTGTCTATTCAGGAAGTAGACGTGGTTCGGTTCAAGTTTCCTATGGCTCTTAGCAAAATCAGGACCTATAGCCTCCATCGCTGTCGCACCGTTTAGAAGATCCGTTGCTGCATCAAACCGCTTCATTGTCTGCTCGTTCAAACTTGGACTGTCAGAAAGCCAGAGGATGACCGCATTTCCATCGCCAGGAAATACATCATTTCCATAGAACAAGCCTTCCGCAACAGCAGCAGAAATGACCGTTTTTCCAGCGCCGGTCGGAGCCGTCAACGATACAGCGGAAAGCGAACCATCTGCTTCATAACTGCGTTGCATGGAGTTCATCTTCTTTAAGAGATTGCTCACGGCGTCTTTCTGGAAATCAAATAACTCGTACCGCATTAGTCTAAGCCTCCTTCTCCACAGATTTCAAAAGTCCTCAAATATGTCTCATAAAGGCGATGCACTTCGATACCGGGGAGCCTGCGGCACATATTTGAGTATCGTCTCTGATCATCGGTAACGACGAATACCGTCTTGATGGAAGGCGTGTTCTTTATTCTTTCGCAGAATTTTGACGCCTGATTATAGTCAAACAGGACACCGTAATAATCTGTTGTTGAATAGCTTTTGCCAATACGTCTAATAATTGGACCCCTGCATCCTGCCTGCATCCAAAGGATGGGAGCAATAGCATCAAACGCATTATCCAAGCGAATAGGCCATGCCGATTCATATGTCAGTTCACAAAAAATCGCATTAACTTTGAAACCGTCTGCTTTCAATAGTTCATAGCCAAGATCGATATCTTTTGCAGGCTTCCCATAATCGCCATCAAGACTATTTCCGTCAATATCAATTCCTTCTATCGAGCATTTTGTTCTTGGCCATGTGACATTTTCAGCAATACCATATTTTTCCCACTCAGTATCTCCTTGACGCAATCCGGATGCAGTAAAAGCCTGTTGTTCTTCGTATGAAACTTCGTTGTTTGTAACACAAATACACCTGCGATGCCCATTGTCTAACGCATTAATAATATTAACCGCATGCAATGTGGTTCCGGATCCAGCAAAGAAGTCGATAATTAAAGCATTAGGCTTTTTTGATACAAAATAAGTCAGTGTATCTGAGACTGCGTATAAGGATTTAGGAAAGCTGAATTTTCCGTCTCCTATGATAGATTTCAGCAAAGATGTACCATAAGCACCAGCATCATATACTTTGTTTTGCCAAACTGTTGTAGTACGAGTGATTTTTCCACCCGTTTCGACAATAACCTTGCTACCATCCGGTCTCTCTCCAGTAATTTTCCAACGGCCTTCCTTAAATTTCTTCTCATATTTAGTGCTAACGTATTTGAAAATATAAGGCTGTAAAGGATATCCTTCCGATACTTGCACAAAACCTTTATCAACAAGACTCTGAAGTGTTTCTTTGGTTACACCCCAGTTCATTTCAACGCCATCCTCCCTGACCGGAAAGACAGCTGTAGCACCTTCGATGATAGGTACATTATTTCGGTCCTCATCAGGTTCGAGATAATCCCCAATTTGGACAATTCTTTTTGTTGTATTATCTACGTATATTGGATAAAATTGAGCAACACCGCCTTTTACAGTTCCTCTTCGAGATGCAAAATCCGTTCTACGAAGGTAAAACCAACGGATTTCTTTTTCAATGCCATCACCAGCAGGATGTGTTACATGAGCATCTCCAAATAACACAATATAGGCATATTCATCAGCTCGCGAAAAGAGATTATCTCTTTTCGCGCCTGACGGGCTTATAGTAATACTGACCATCTGAATCTGGGCATCAGGAAAAGTCTGTTCCAAAAGCAATCCCAATCTCGCATACTCTACTTCATCTATTGTTACAATTAAAACTGAATCTGCAGGATTTAATAACTGTTTCGCCAGCTTCAATCGGCGTTCCATGAATATCAACCATTTACTATGTCGATATTGATCATCTTGTCCAACGTAGTTACAGTTGTATTTCCAGTCCCTTGAATTTGGCTTATTATACGGCGGATCGATGTAAATGCAATCCACTTTACCGGCATACGCATATGTTAATGCTTCCAAAGCATGATAATTTTCTGCGTTGATAACCATGTGATACGGATCTTCAGGATTGCCACGTTCCACACGGTCAATTTCCTTCAATCCAGGATAAATAATATCTCGATAACTAACTGTAACAACGACATCTATAACAGGAACATCTTTTGTTTCATCCTCATGCTGAAGAGTGGCTATGCCGTCTTTAATTGCCTTTACGACCCATGGTACATAATTATCCTTTGTATCAAATTGACCGCGGGGAGGAAGAATATTCACCACATCGCCGAGACAGACTGTTTTCTTATACAGTCTGACCGCCTCTGGCAAATTATTTTCAAATACCAACCCATACGAATGGTCTTTTACAAATTTTTGAATCTGACGCGCAAGCTCTGGATTAAGTTTTGCAACCTCAGAAATAGTTTCATGGATGTTTGCCATCTAACCCCTCCTTTATTTTGAAATGACCATCTCACGCTTATATTATAATAAGTGTTCCTAAAAATCCCTGCAATCCTTATAACTTCCTCATCAGAATTCCGGATTAGCTTCTTTGCTTCCAACTCCTTCTTGGTGCGACATCTGCGACATTGTTGTTGCCATCTCTCATTTCTCTTTCTTCGTCATATCCATGTATTTGTAAATGGTCGTCCGCGAGCAGTCCATCAACCTCGCAAATTCTGATACGGTGATATCGCCGTTCTTATACAGCGTATTGTACTTCCAAAATTTGTCAGGGATCGTCTCTATCGTCGTCTTAGGCCGACCAATCTGCTTTCCTTTTGCGGCAGCATTTCTCATCCCAGACTTAACGCGCTGGCTGATGATGTCCCGCTCCATCTCGGAAAAAACACCCCACATCATCAGCATGCCCTTTGTCATTGGGTCGATATCATCTGACCGGCAGTCTACGGAGAACGACCCGATCAAGAGCCGGATCTTTTTGTCCTGAACCGTCTGCAGGATCTCGCAGAGCTGCTTGGTAGAACGGGTAAGACGGGAAACTTCCGTGGCGGCAATTGTATCTCCTGTCTTAATTACATCCAGTAGTTTAGAAAGTTCAACACGATCAGTCTTTGTACCAGATTCGTACTCCCAGTAAATATGCTTGTCTTCCTGGACACCCATGGAGAACAGTTCTCGTTTCTGCCGGTCGACGTCCTGCCGGCTCTCGTCTGTCGAGCAACGCGCATATCCATATATCACAGACATACTCCCCTCCTCCTGCGTTCACAAAAAGGTAATTTTAATTTCCTTAACACATATCATACTCTATTGGGCAATTTTTATCAATTTTAAAGTGTCCACGAAAACAACTCTTTTCATGAACACCCCTATATTATCAAAACTTATGGCACCGATATACCATCATGCTCCAAGATCTTGTTATGCACGTATAATGTTGCATAGCAGTCGGCTAAGCTGTTGTGCGCTCCATACGGACGGCTTTCCCAGTCGTATCCATAATAACTTGCAGCTGTGGTCAATTTCTGCCATTTGTAATCTTCAAAGTATTCGTTCCATTGTCCGTAAATGGGGGCGAAACGCTTCATGACATCCTCAATGACTGCATCCTCGGAGATAATAAGTCCATTACTGATCAGGAATCTCAGGTCGAAATACGTGTTGTATCCGATGATTTTTTCTGCTGAATACACGATCTCATTAATGCGGGCGATTTTGTCCGCTATTGCCGGCGCGTTTTGTACCATTTCCGGGCTTATGTGGTTCACCTTCTCTGCTTCATGCCAGGAAATGGCGTGAGGATTGAAATAGCTGTTGAAAAGCTCGTTCCCATCGATATCTATGATAGAGACTTGCAAGAGTTCGTCTTTTTCTGGATCGAGGCCGGTCGTTTCAGTATCAATTACAATAGTACTTGAATGGTTCTTTTCGATAAGTTTGTTCAGCTCTGAAATCCGTTTCAGATACGGTTTTATGGCATTGTTGATGATGTTCTGCTGTTCCTGCCTGCGTTCTCTCTCGATCGCGGCTAAACGTTCGGCTTTCTGTTGTTCCCTTCTTGCTCTTGCTTTGCTGTTGCGAAGTTCTCGTTCCGGACGGAAGAACTCTTTAAGCTGTTCATCAGTCGCTTCTGCGACCTCTTCCGGACTGTAATATACATATTGGTCTTGGTAGTTGCGGTTTGCCCATAACGTTATGCCATTTGCGCCTTCAATGGGCAAAAGTCCTTGTTTTGCCCATTGCCTGGCTGTTTTATATTCGGGATAGTCAACACTATGCGTTTTCATTTGAACGTCTTTTTATCCTTTCCAGAAAATACGTTGCCAAAAATTCAAAGAATTGAATTCCTGTATTTTTTCTTCAGCGGAGTCTGCCCGCTGTTTTTCATATCCTGCAGCCTGTTCGGCAAGATCTGCGCGATGTTCTGCTTCAACAGCCCGTTTCTCGAATGCCTCGGTGACTTCTTTTTCACCTGCTAATGCCTCTTCCAGTTCTTTAGTGCGCTCCTCAGACTCCTCAAGACGCTTCTGCTGGACGTCCGCTATCCCGATCAGCGGAAGTGTCTGACGGAGCTGCCTATTGGCTTCGTTTAGTTCAAGTTGCAGGGCGTCCGCGCGCTTTCTCTCAGCTTCGAGTTCAGAGGCGTACTTTGCTATGAGCATTTCGTCTGTAGCCTTCTCGACAACCGTGGCTGTCTGCATCGCTCCCTTATCAAGAATCTTGA
>ODAJ012145953.1_pt1 | contig 11816 bp, 23 predicted proteins | sample 1539241 | NCBI WGS metagenome assembly ODAJ01 (sample SAMN02144231, study PRJEB22623) | gut metagenome | biome: sheep rumen | host: Ovis aries | place: New Zealand | reverse complement strand
GCCGAAGCCAACACCACTTACGGCAGAATCGGCATCAAAGTTTGGATTTTCAAAGGCGAAATTCTCCCCGACAAAAAGGACAAGTCCGCCCGTCAAATCGAAGGGAGTGACGCTTAATGTTGATTCCGAAAAGAACAAAGTACCGCAAACAATTTCGCGGTCGCATGAAAGGTAAAGCCAACCGCGGCAACACCATTGCTCACGGCCAATACGGTCTTGTTGCGCTGGAACCCGCGTGGATTACCAACCGTCAAATCGAGGCTGCCCGTATCGCAATGACGCGTTACATTCGTCGCGGCGGTCAAGTCTGGATTAAAATTTTCCCCGACAAACCCGTCACCGCAAAACCTGCCGAAACGCGCATGGGCTCCGGTAAAGGCTCGCCCGAATATTGGGTTGCAGTCGTCAAACCCGGTCGCGTGCTGTTTGAAATGGCGGGCGTCCCGAAAGAAATCGCTGCCGAAGCAATGCGCCTTGCCGGTCACAAGCTCCCGATTAAAACGAAGTTCGTCGTAAGCGATCATCAAGGTGACGTTTATGTTCCCGTCGTCAACGAAACTTTGGCCGACGCAAAACGCGCTGCTCACCAGGCTTACGAGGCCGAACACGCGGCCGAAGCCGACGCTCAGGCGACGGCTCAACCCGAAAAAGGCGGTGACAACAGTGAAAGTTAATGAAATTCGCGATTTGAACTCCGACGAACGCACCGAAAAACTCAAGTCGCTCAAAGAAGAACTGTTTAACCTCCGTTTCCAAAAGGCTACCGGTCAGCTCGAAAATCCCATGCGCATTCGCGAAGTCAAACGTTCAATCGCGCAGGTCAAAACCGTCCAACGCGAAGTCGAACTCGGTATCCGTCAATAATTCGGTGTCGTGGGGGAATTGCCTTGATCACCTTGAAGCACAGGGAGTCCGGCTTGATTAAGAAATGCGTTACCGGTTTTTCGTGGACGACGTTTTTCTTGGGGCTGATTGTTCCGCTCCTGCGCGGTGATTTGAAATGGGCGGCGATTCTCTTTGCGCTCGGCGCAATTATCGGCGTGCCAACCTTCGGTATCGGCGTGTTCGGTGTGCATACGGTCTTCGCGTTCGTCTACAACAAGATTTACATTCGCGGCCTTATGTCACGCGGATTTGTTCCCGCAGACACAGCGTCGAAGAATTGGTGCATTGCCAACGGTTTGCTCGGTGCCGGTCGGTGCCACAAAAATTTTTGACTTAAAGGAGGTATTATCTTGAGCGAACAGGTCAAACGCAACGAACGCAAAACCCGCGTCGGCAAAGTAGTTTCCGACAAAATGCAGAAAACCATCGTCGTAGCAATCGAAGAGCTTATCCAACATAAGCTTTATAAAAAATCCGTCAAACGCACAGTGAAATTCAAAGCGCATGACGAAAACGGGGAAGCTCACGTCGGCGACAAAGTTTTGATTATGGAAACCCGCCCGCTGTCCAAAGAAAAACGCTGGCGGCTCGTCCAAATCGTGGAAAAAGCGAAATAATCTTCGAAAGGAGGTCAAACCGTGATTCAGCAAGAAACCCGACTCAATGTCGGCGACAATACCGGTGCCAAAGAAATTCTTTGTATCCGTGTGCTCGGCGGCTCGTTCCGTCGTTATGCCAATATCGGTGACATTATAGTCGCGTCCGTCAAGTCCGCCACGCCCGGCGGTCAAGTCAAAAAAGGCGACGTCGTCAAGGCAGTGGTCGTGCGCTCGAAAAAAGGTCTGCGCCGCGCCGACGGCTCGTATATCCGCTTCGACGAAAATGCCGCTGTCATAATCAAAGACGACAAAACGCCTCGCGGCACGCGTATTTTCGGACCCGTCGCCCGCGAACTGCGCGATCATGATTTCATGAAAATTATTTCACTCGCGCCCGAAGTACTCTAAGGAGGTGTTAGCGTGTCTCTGGTTAAACTTCACGTCAAAAAGGGCGATACCGTTCAAGTTCTCGCAGGCAAAGACAAAGGCAAGCAGGGCAAAATTATTTCCGCAATGCCCGGAGCCGGCAAGGTTATTGTCGAAGGCGTCAACAAAGTCAAACGTCATTCCAAACCGTCCTTGAAAGTTCCGCAGGGCGGCATCATCACCAAGGAAATGCCCATGCACGCCTGCAAAGTTCAGCTCGTGTGCCCCGCCTGCAACAAACCCACGCGCACGGGTCACAAAGTTGTAAACGGCAAAAACGCTCGTTACTGCAAAAAATGCGGAGAAGTCATAGAGTAAGGAGGTGTTAGAGTGAGCAGATTGTTGGAGAAATATAAAAACGAAGTAGTCGGCGCGTTGACGGAAAAATTTTCCTACAAAAACGTTATGCAGGTGCCCAAACTCGAAAAAATCGTCATCAACATGGCGTGCGGCGACGCGGTCGGCAATGCCAAAGTGCTCGAATCAGCGATTGCGGATTTGACGACTATAGCCGGACAAAAACCCGTCATCACTCGCGCCCGCAAATCTTTGGCGGCGTGGAAATTGCGTCAAGGTATGGCAATCGGGTGCAAGGTGACGTTGCGCGGCAAACGCATGTATGAATTCCTTGATAAATTCATGAACATTGCGCTGCCGAGAGTGCGCGACTTCCGCGGCGTCTCCGGAAAATCTTTCGACGGACGCGGGAATTACGCAATCGGCGTCAAAGAACAGCTGATCTTCCCCGAAATCGAGTACGACAAAATCGACAAGATTCGCGGCATGGACATAATAGTTGTCACGACTGCCAAAACCGACGAAGAAGCCCGCGCATTCCTCGCGCTGATGGGTATGCCGTTTGCGAATAGTTAGGAGTGAGGAATTAGGAGTTAAAAAAACTCCTAACTGCTAACTGAAAAAAGGAAGTGATTATCAAATGGCAAAGAAAGCGTTAATCGAAAAGTGGAGCAAGCCGCCGAAATTCTCGACGCGCAAATACAATCGTTGCAAAATCTGCGGCAGACCGCACGGCTATATTCGCAAGTTTGAAATGTGCCGTATCTGCTTCCGCGAACACTCCTACGCCGGCGACATCCCCGGCATCACCAAAGCAAGCTGGTAAGTGCAATTTACAATTAGGAATGTGGAATGAGGAATGTGAAATTGCAACGCGCTTTTAATTCCTAATTCCTAATTTCTAATTCCTAATTGATATTTGAAAGGAGGATATCGGTTTCCTATGGCAATGACTGATCCTATTGCGGATATGCTCACGCGCATTCGCAATGCAAATTCCGTCTACCATGAAAAGGTGGAAATTCCCGGCTCAAAAATCAAAATCGCAATAGCGGACGTTCTGAAACGGGAAGGTTACATCAAAGATTATCGCTTCGTCGAGGACAACAAGCAGGGCATTTTGACGGTTGTGCTCAAATACGGTCCCGAACGCGAAAAGGTTATAACGGGCATAAAACGCATCTCCCGCCCCGGTCTTCGTCAATACACAAAGCGCAAAGATTTGCCGCGTGTTTTGGGCGGACTGGGTATCGCGATAATTTCCACGTCGCAAGGCATTTTGAGCGACAAACAAGCTCGCAAAGCAGGCCTCGGCGGCGAAGTCATCGCATTCGTCTGGTGAGTGTTGGGAACCGGGAATCGGGAACCAGTTTTAACTCCTAATTCCTAATTCCTCATTACATTTTGGAGGTGCAAAAATGTCACGAATTGGAAGGGCACCGATACATATTCCCGCCGGAGTCACCGTAACAGTCGGCGAAGAAAATCTGGTGCACGTCAAAGGTCCCAAGGGCGAACTGTCCCGCAAGATCTCAATGGAAATGAAAATAACGATTGAGGACGGCGTCTTAACGGTGGCGCGCCCCTCGGATGATAAAACACACAGAAGTTTGCACGGTCTGAGCCGCACGCTGATAAACAATATGGTTGTCGGAGTAACTGCAGGCTTCACGAAAAATCTTGAAATTACGGGCGTCGGTTATCGCGCCGCCAAACAAGGCAAAAATCTCAACTTGTCGCTCGGTTATTCGCATCCCGTCATTATCGAACCGCCCGCGGGTATCACTTTCGAGGCACCCACGGCAACGACAATCACCGTGCACGGAATCGATAAAGAGTTGGTCGGAGCTGTCGCCGCCAATATTCGCGGTTGGAGACTGCCCGAACCGTACAAAGGCAAAGGCATCAAATACGCGGGCGAACATATCCGCCGCAAGGAAGGCAAAGCCGGCGCGAAAGGCAAGAAATAATTAGGAGTTAGGAATTAGGAATTGGGAGTTGAAAAACTCCTAACTGCTAACTCCTAACTGAAGAAAGGAGAACTCGAAGTGCTTCTCAAAGCAGACAAAAATAAACTGCGTCAAAAGAGACATCTGCGCGTTCGCAACCACGTCGCGGGCACGGCACAGCGTCCCCGTTTGAACGTCTTCCGTTCGCTGGCGCACATCTACGCGCAAATTATCGACGACGAAAAAGGTACAACACTCGCGGCGGCAAGTTCGCTTGATAAAGATTTCCAAGGCAAAGGCGGCAACATCGCGGCGGCAAAAGCGGTCGGCACAGCCATTGCCAAAAAAGCACTCGAACGCGGTATCAGCGAAGTCGTCTTCGATCGCGGCGGTTACATCTATCACGGTCGCGTTGCGGCTCTCGCACAGGCAGCCCGTGACGGCGGACTTAAATTCTAATGCGAAGGAGGTCAAATAATGCCCCGAAATGAAATCGAAACTCCCGAATTCGAGGAGAAAGTTGTTTTCATAAATCGCGTTGCCAAAGTCGTCAAAGGCGGCCGCAGATTTTCTTTCAGCGCGCTGGTCGTGGTCGGCAATCGCAACGGTAAAGTCGGCGTCGGACTCGGCAAAGCGGCCGAAGTTCCCGAAGCTATCCGCAAAGGCGTCGACGATGCGAAGAAAAATTTGGTTGAAGTCGCGCTCAAAGATCGTTCAATCCCGCACGGCGTGGTTGGCATTTTCGGCGCAGGTCAAGTTATGTTGCGTCCCGCGTCGAAAGGTACAGGCGTCATTGCTGGCGGCCCCGCTCGTGCCGTGTTGGAATTGGCGGGCGTACACGACATCTTGACGAAATCTATCGGTTCGTCGAATCCGAACAACATGGTTCGTGCGACGCTTGAAGGTTTGAAGATGCTTAAACGTGCGGAAGTTGTCGCGGAATTGCGCGGCAAAACCGTTGCCGAACTTTTTAATTGAGGAGGGCTGAAACGTGGCTAAACTGAAAATCAAATTGGTCAGAAGTCTAATCGGCCGTCCCGAAACACAACGCAAAACGGTAAAATCTTTGGGATTGCGCAAGTTGAATTCCGTTTCGATTCTTCCCGACGAGCCGACGATTCGCGGACAAATCCACAAGGTTGAACATCTCGTCAAAGTCGAGGAGGTAGCCGAATGAAAATTCATGAATTAAAACCTGCCGACGGCGCACGTCGCGATAAAGTTCGCCTCGGACGCGGCACGGGTTCCGGTTGCGGCAAAACTTCCGGTCGCGGCCACAAAGGGCAGAAAGCACGCTCAGGCGGCGGCGTTCGTCCCGGTTTTGAAGGCGGTCAAATGCCGATTTATCGTCGCTTGCCGAAACGCGGATTTAAAAATATTTGGCGCAAGGAATTCGCTGAAGTCAACGTCGAGACGCTTGAAAATTTCTTCGACGACGGCGCGGAAATCGATGCGGTTGCTCTCGTTGAAACAGGCATCTTGAAAAACGTTTTGGATGGCGTGCGGATTTTGGGCAACGGTGAGTTGACGAAAAAATTTACCGTCAAAGCGCAAGGATTCACGAAATCTGCAGTTGCGAAGATTGAAGCGGCGGGCGGCAAAGCGATAAACACAGCGGAAGTTGCGCCCGAAACGACGACTGATTGAAATGTCCGGACTTGCAAACATTTTTAAGATACCCGAACTGCGCGACAGAATAATTTTTACGCTGATAATGTTCGCGGTGTTCCGCATGGGGACGCACATTCCCGTGCCTGGCGTCGACCCGACGGCAATCGAACAGCTTTTCAACAACGGAAGTTTATTCGGTCTGCTGGATTTATTTTCGGGCGGTGCGTTCAGCAAGTTTTCAATCTTCGCGATGTCGATAACGCCGTACATCAACGCGGCAATCATCATGCAGCTGTTGACTGTCGTATTGCCGACGCTTGAACAGTGGAGCAAGGAAGGCGCGGAAGGTCACAAAAAGACGCAAAAAGTCACGCGGCAGTTGACGGTTGTCCTTGCGTTTTTGCAGGCAATCGGCATGTCGATAGGGCTCAAAGCGGCGATATTAAATCCGAATCCCGTCAACATTTTGATAATTGCAATCACGTTGACGGCGGGCACGACTTTGTTGATGTGGATAGGCGAACAAATTACCGCTCAAGGCGTCGGTAACGGAATTTCGCTGATAATCTTCGCCGGCATAGTCGCGGCACTGCCGAAAAATTTAGCGACGATCTATCAATACGTTCAGGCGGGCACGATAAATTATTTCAGCGTCGTGTTATTCGGGCTGATAGCGTTGTCGATGATAGTTTTCGTCATCTTTGTTGAGGCGGCGTTGAGACGGATACCGATAACTTATGCGAAACGAGTTGTCGGCGCTCGGGCTTACGGCGGTCACCAGTCGCATTTGCCGTTGAAAGTCAATCCCGCTGGCGTCATACCGATAATTTTTGCGTCAAGCGTTTTGATGTTTCCGATAACGGTTGTGCAGTTCATTGACAATCCGACGATACAAAAAGTCGCGGCACACCTGCAATGGGGCACGCCGTTGCAAACGTTACTGTATGTCGTGTTAATAATTTTCTTCACGTATTTTTACACGGCAGTCACGGTGAAAATTGCGGACATGGCGGACAATCTCAAAAAATACGGCGCGTTCATACCGGGAATCAGACCGGGGCAACCGACGGCGGATTACGTGGATTACGTGTTGACGCGGCTTGTGACGGCGGGCAGTTTGTATCTTGCGTTTATAGCGGTTCTGCCGAACTTAATCGGCGGCGCGACGCACATTCAAGGCGTTTACTTCGGCGGCACGGCGTTGTTAATTGTCGTGAGCGTGGCACTTCACACGATGAAACAAATCGAAGCAATGGTAGTTATGCGCCACTACGAAGGATTCATGAGGTGATAACATGCAACTTTTGATAATGGGCGCGCCCGGAGCCGGCAAAGGCACACAGGCCGCGAAATTGGTTGCGAAATACAAAATTATTCACGTCTCAACGGGCGACATTTTCAGATCTCTCGACGAACGGACGGAGTTGGGTCAGCAAGCCCGCCGGTTCATGGAAGTGGGCAAATTGATACCCGACGACTTGACGAATCGCCTTGTCGAAGACCGCCTGCAATGTTCTGATTGCATGGATAACGGTTGGATTTTGGACGGCTACCCTCGCAATTTGGAGCAGGCAAGTAATTTGAAAGTTGTTTCCCGAATGATTCGCCGACCGTTGACGAAAGTATTAAATATTCACGTTCCGAGCGAAATTTTAATTGAACGTGCAGTTGGGCGACGGATTTGCAAAAATTGCGGAGCGACGTACCACGTCAAGTTCAATGCGCCGAAAGTTGCGGATGTTTGCGACAGTTGTGGCGGCGAACTTTATCAACGTGCGGACGACAATGCGGACACGATGAAAAGACGTCTGAGCGTCTACGAAAAAAATACGCGACCTCTGATTGACTATTACAAACAAGAGGGGCTTTATGCCGAAGTTGACGGGACGCAACCGATAGACAAAGTCACGGAGGACTTGTTCGCCATTTTGGACGCATTGAAATGACTTGCCGCAGAGGAAAATTCCGGCCGTCATGGATGACGGCCGCTGCCTGCGCGTGATACAGGATGTATCACAGCAGGCACGAGGAATTATCCGTAGCTCAGACATTTTGGCGGCGAGTGAGTAACGCCCCTGCGAGGTGCCTTTTCTTTGGTTACTTTCTTTGGGCAAGCAAAGAAAGTAACATCTAAAAGAAATCAAGCAAAAAAGTTTGAGTTTCGACGAATCCCCGCCGCGCAGTGGAAAATTCGGTCGTCATGGATGACGGCCGCACGCCTGCGCCGCGATACACGATGTATCGCAGCAGGCACGAGGAATTACCCGTAGCTCAGACATTTTGGCAACGAGACGGTAACGCCCCTGCGAGGTGCCTTTTCTTTGGTTACTTTCTTTGGGCAAGCAAAGAAAGTAACATCTAAACCAATTAAACCAACCACGCAAAAGAAAAGTTGATTCACAGTCACCGAAGATTTATCTAACGTCTTGTCCTCGGTGAAGCAATAAAATCCGAGGAGGTAACCCACCATGTCAAAACAAGACGTTATCGAAGTCGAAGGCAAAGTCATTGAGGCCTTGCCCAACGCGATGTTCCAAGTCGAACTGGAAAACGGCCACAAAATTTTGGCTCACGTTTCCGGCAAGATCCGCATGAACTTCATCCGCATTTTGCCGGGCGACAAAGTTACCGTCGAATTGACGCCTTACGATTTGGCTCGCGGCAGAATCACGTACCGTTTCAAATGAAATTTCCGAACCGCTGAAGGAGGCGGCTTTTATGAAAGTCAGACCGTCGGTCAAAAAAATGTGCGACAAGTGCAAAATCATCAAGCGCAAAGGTCGCGTCATGGTTATTTGTGAAAATCCCAAGCACAAACAGCGTCAGGGATAAAAAATTTTTTCAACAGGAGGTGAAAAATTATGGCACGTATAGCCGGTGTAGATTTGCCCCGTGACAAAAGAATCGAATACGCTTTGACGTATATTTTCGGAATCGGGCTCCCCACGTCGCAAAAAATTCTTGCAATGACGGGCGTCAATCCCGATACCAGAACGAAAGATCTCACGGACGACGAGGTTGTTAAACTTCGTGATGCCATCGACCACAATTTCGTAGTGGAGGGCGACCTTCGCCGCGATATTCAAATGGACATCAAGCGACTCATTGATATTGGCTGTTATCGCGGACGCCGCCATCGTCTCGGTCTTCCCGTGCGCGGACAAAACACCAAAAACAACGCTCGTACCCGCAAGGGTCCGAAAAAACTTGTCCAGGGCAAGAAGAAAGAGTAAGGATTCAGGGGACAGGATTCAGGATTCAGAAATTTTCCCTTTACACCTGAAACCTAACACCTGACACCTAAACTAAGGAGGTCAGACAGTTGGCAACTAAAAGAACAGTTCGCGCCAAGAAAAAAGTTCGCAAGAATATCGAATACGGCGTGGCGCACATCAGTTCCACGTTTAACAATACGATTGTCACGCTCACCGACAAAAGCGGCAACGCCATTTCGTGGGCTTCGGCAGGCGGGCTCGGTTTCCGTGGCTCGCGCAAGTCAACTCCCTTTGCGGCACAACAGGCGGCTGAAGTCGCTGCCAAAGCTGCAATGGAACACGGCTTGAAACAGATCGAAGTTTACGTCAAAGGCCCCGGCGCGGGTCGTGAAGCGGCTATCCGTTCCCTGCAGGCTACCGGTCTTGAAGTCAACATGATTAAAGACGTGACGCCCATTCCGCACAACGGTTGCCGTCCGCCCAAACGTCGCAGAGTTTAAAAAGCAATTAGGAATTAGGAATGAGAAATTAGGAATTAAAACCCTAGTCTCCGGTTCCTAGTTTCTAGTCCCTAAGGAGGCAAATAAATGGCAATCGACAGAACACCTGCTTTGAAGCGTTGCCGTGCACTCGGACTTGAACAGGCGGTTATCGGTCGTTCGCGCAAGGTCGGCGAAAAGAAACATCAAGGCCAACAACGCATGAACCGCAAAGTCAGCGAATACGGCTTGCAACTCAAAGAAAAACAGAAAGCAAAATTTATTTACGGCGTGCTTGAACGTCAGTTCCGCAACTACTACGAAAAGGCCAAAAAGATGCAGGGCGTCACGGGCGAAAATCTTTTGATTCTGCTTGAACGCCGCCTTGACAACGTGGTCTTCCGTCTGGGTTTCGCCAACACCCGCCGTCAAGCTCGTCAGATCGTTCGTCACGGTCACATTACCGTGAACGGCAAACGCGTCGACATCCCGTCCGCGCTCGTTAAAGTCGGTGACGTCGTCGAAGTCTGCGAAAAAAGTCAAGGCAAAGAACTTTTCAAATCGATTAAGGAAGTCAACAACGCCTTGAGCGCACCGCCGTGGCTCGACAGCAACCAGGCTAATCTCAAAGGCTCCGTGACGCGTTTCCCGACCCGCGAAGACATCAGCGACATTCCCGTCAACGAACAGTCCATCATCGAGTTGTATTCAAGATAATGTGCCAAATCCGAATTCATTACGCATTGCGCATTACGCATTGCCGTTGAAAGGAGCGGGTTTCTTGAATGACAGACATTGAAAAAAACGAAAATCAAAAGCCGCCGAGAATTGAGATGGTCGAAGTTCGCGACGAAGAATCCTACGGGAAATTTGTCTGCGAACCACTCGGTCGCGGCTACGGCATCACAATCGGCAACAGTCTGCGTCGTATGCTCCTGAGTTCGCTGGAAGGCACGGCGGTCACGTCAATCCGCATTGACGGCGTGCTCCACGAATTCTCCACTCTTCCCGGTGTGTACGAAGACATCACAAACGTCGTCTTGAACATCAAACAACTTTGCCTGAGGATTGACGACGACCAAAATCAACAGCAACAACCTTTCGCGCAAGTTTCGTCACTTCCGCCGACAACCTACACACTCCGAATCGACGTGGATGTTGAGCAGGAAATTAAAGACGGCAACAAAAAAGGCAAATTCAAGGACGGCAGACGCGAAGTCACCGCCGACGACATTGAATGCGACCCGATTATCGAGGTTGTGAATCCCGACTTGCATATCGCGTGGCTCAACGAAACCGGCAAGCTGAGAATGGAAATGACGGCTCGCACGGGACGCGGCTACGATCAAGCGGAGAAAAACAAAAATCCCGACGACATAATCGGAACAATTCCAATCGACTCAATCTTCTCGCCTGTCGTGCGCGTCAATTTCAACGTCGAAGATACCCGCGTCGGCAACGAGATGGACTTCGACAAGTTGACGCTGGAAGTTTGGACGAACGGCACATTGCGACCCGAAGAGGCCGTTTCAAAAGCGGCGGCGATTATGATTGCGCACATGAAACTTTTTCTGAACATGGACGGCGTGGGTCCCGAACCTGCACCCGAACCCGAAAAAGAAAAAGTTGAAGTTGAGCCCGTTGACGAAGCAAACTTCACGCTCGACAAGACGACGATTGAAGATTTGGATTTGTCCGTGCGCTCGTTCAACTGTCTCAAACGCGCAGGCATAAACACAATGGCGGATCTCGTCGACAAGACCGAAGATGAAATGATGAAAGTTCGCAACCTCGGCCGCAAGTCGCTTGAAGAAGTCAAAAAGAAAATGGAAGATTTCGGCGTGTCCTTCAAACCGGGCAGCACTCCGATCGAAGAATAATTTTTGCAGGAAGGAGGAAACCACTTAATGAGCTACAGAAAACTCGGCAGAAATTCCGGCGCACGTCGGGCGATGTTCAGAAGCTTGCTGTCCGCGTTCTTCAAGTATGAGCGTATCGAAACAACCGAAACTCGTGCCAAAGAATTGCGCAAGTTCGCCGAAAAAGTTATCACGCTTGCCAAACGCGGCGACTTGAGCGCACGCCGTCAAGCGATTAATCTCGTTGCGGACGTCGACGTTGTCCATAAAATTTTTGAGGAAATTCCCGCCAAATACACCGAACGTGCAGGCGGTTACACCAGAATTTTGAAACTCGCGCCCCGTCGCGGAGACGCCGCGCCCATGGTTTTGATTGAACTGGTTTAAAAATTTCTCGACGCAAAAAATCCCCTGACTTCGGTCGGGGGATTTTTTTTTGTACGTGTGAACTTTACGCGCCATACCAAACTTTTGTTTCGTGATTGAATCGGCAACG
>ODAJ014748439.1_pt1 | contig 11818 bp, 9 predicted proteins | sample 1539241 | NCBI WGS metagenome assembly ODAJ01 (sample SAMN02144231, study PRJEB22623) | gut metagenome | biome: sheep rumen | host: Ovis aries | place: New Zealand | reverse complement strand
TCCTTCGCAAGCTTCCACTCGCGAATCATGAACTGTTTCGTCACGCCGATATCGATGAAATCCCAGGGCAGGATCTCCTGTGTGTCCCTCTCCCTCAGATTGTAGAAATCTATGTCGATACCGGTCATATCGAACGCTTCATACCATTTATTTATGTCGAAGAAATCCGTCCATGCGTCGTACATAGTCCCGTGCTCATAAGCATACAGAATGGCAGCGGAAAGCCTTCTGTCGCCGCGGGCAAATACACCCTCAAGCACAGTTCCGTCCGCATCGTGCCAGTTATATCGTATGCTCCTCTGATTCTTCATGGAACGGATCTCCGATTTAACTGTTCGTGCGAAGCTTATGTAATCATCCGCGCGGAACATCGGAGCCCACTGGAACGGCGTGAACGGCTTCGGCACGAAGAAAGATGTGCTGACAGTGATCTCACACTTGCCGTTCCGCTTATCCTTGGGTATCTCATAATAATTGTCTGCGACTGCCTGTGCAAGGTGAGCGATTCCCTTCCGGTCATCTTCCTGCTCGGTCGGCAGACCGAGCATAAAATACAGCTTTACCTTGTTCCAGCCGCCTCGGAAAGCCATACCTGATCCGTTCATGATATCTTCCTCGGTCAGGCCTTTGTTTATGACGTCCCGCAGGCGCTGCGTTCCCGCTTCCGGAGCAAATGTAAGTGAACTCTTTCTCACATCCTGCAGTCTGCTCATGACGTCCAGAGAGAAGTTATCGATTCTGAGGGACGGCAGCGTGATATTCACGGACTTGGTCCTGAAGTTCGTAATCAAATAATCAAGAAGCTCCGGAAGTTCCGTATAGTCGCTTGAACTAAGGGAACTCAGGGAGATCTCTTCATGTCCGGAGCCGGTGATCATGATATCCGCTTCTTTTTTAAGCTGCTCTATCGGCTTCTGTCTGAGCGGACGATAGAGCATACCTGCCTGACAGAAACGGCATCCTCTTATGCAGCCGCGCATGATCTCGAGCGTGATGCGGTCCTGTGTGGCTTTGAGGTAGGGTATGACGGGCTTTTCGGGGTACGGAGCATTTTCAAAATCCATACACGTCTGCTTCCTGACAGTCTTCGGAACATCTTCAAAGAGCGGTTCGAAGGAGCAGATCGTGCCGTCCTCACCGTATTCGACCGCGTAAAGGGATGGTACATAAACACCCGGGAGTTTTGATGCAGCACGCAGAATAGCTGCCTTACCGTATCCGTCAGCTTTCATATCGCGGTAGAGGTCTATAAGCTCATCGAGAGATACTTCTGAATCGCCGATATAAAAGAGATCAAAGAAGTCTGCCAGCGGTTCCGGATTGTAAGTGCAGGGACCGCCGCCTATAATGAGCGGGAAAGAATCGTCCCGGTCCTTAGCCATGAACGGAATCTGCGCGAGATCGAGGATCTGCAGCACATTGGTGTAGCAGAGCTCATATTGCAGCGTAAATCCGAGTAAATCAAACTTACGGATCTCCTCCTGTGACTCCAGTGCGAAAAGCGGGATATTTTCTTCTTTCATGATCTTATGAAGATCCGGCCACGGCGAATAGACGCGCTCACACCAGGTGTCTGCGCGTCTGTTCAGCTGATCATATATGATCTGTATCCCGAGGTGGGACATACCGATCTCGTATACATCCGGGAAACACATGCAGTATCGTACGGGTACACTGTCCCGGTCCTTTATGACGGCATTCATCTCACCGCCAATATATCTTGCAGGCTTTTCCACAGATCGAAGAATCCGGTCTTCCAGAAAAAGTTTTCTCATATACACCTCTTATCTTCTGGCGAGCTCAGATGTTATATCGTCCCAGGTGACGCCGCGCTCTGCCATAAGCACCATCAGGTGATACAGATAGTCGGAAATCTCGTACTTTATCTCTTCAGGGTCAGGGTTCTTCGCGGCGATGATGATCTCTGTATTTTCCTCGCCCACCTTTTTCAGGATCTTATCGATTCCCTTGTCGAACAGATAATTGGTGTAAGATCCTTCCTTCGGGTGCTCTTTTCTGTCCAGAATGACATTATAGACATCCTGGAAAACATGCAGAGGGTTCGAGTCATCGCTGGTCGTTTCCACGAGCGTTCGGTAAAAACAACTGCGGTTACCTGTGTGGCAGGCTGCACCGATCTGGGATACTCTTGCGAGCAGTGTATCGTTATCGCAATCAACAGCCATGGATTTTACATATTGAAAATGTCCGGATGTCTCTCCTTTCACCCAGAGGCTCTGCCTGCTTCTCGAGTAATAGGTCATACGGCCCGTCTCCAGAGTCTTCTGAAAACTTTCCCTGTTCATCCATGCCATCATGAGGACCTGATCGTTTTTATAATCCTGTACAATGCAGGGAATGAGGCCCTGTTCATTGGTCTTCATTTCATCCCAACTGATTTTGCTTGTCAGAATATTGACGGGGATTCCCTCCCTGGCGGCCTCAGTCTTGAGCCAGTTGAGGTCCATATCTGTTCCGCTCACACAGGATCCGCTGATGCAGTCAACGCTGTCTTTGCCGAGAAGATCGAGAACTTCGCGCGGGTTCCCGTGGTTCGTGTGGAGAATGATCGGCAGCGCTGTCTCCCGGTGCATCTCTTCGTCAATGTTGTCGAGCAGAAGGATCATGGAGGCATACTCCTCGATCAGATCCTTAGCCGGAAGATATTCATCCATGGAGGAGACGCATACTGCTATTTTATTCCTGCCGAATCTTTTCGAGACCTCTTCCAGCATCTCAATGTTACCCGGTTTCCCCGCATTCAGGACCGCTGCACTGCATCCCGCGTAGAGAAGCTTCTTGATATCTTCCACACGTCTTACATTTCCGGCTGCGTAGACCGGGACCTGTGAAGATTTACAGATATCTTTGATACAGGCGATCGACCGGTCATGCTCGGCGTCTCCGCTCGAGAAGTCAAAGACGAGCAGTCTGTCAGCCCCATGGTCACTGTAGAACATGGAGAGTTCCGAGAGATTGCCGGATGCAAAGACATTTTTGTGTCCGAAGCCGGTCACGGCCCTTCCCTTATAAATATACAGACATGGTATAAAATACTTGGTCATTCTTTTATCCTTTCCGGCTTACTCGAATCTCACGTGAATGGAATTGGCATGGCCAGTGAGGCCCTCCGCCTTTGCAAATGTCTCTATGTCCTCATGCATGCTTCCGAGCGCTTCCCGGGAACTGTAGATAATACTGGTCTTCTTGATGAAGTCATCCACCGAGAGTGCTGAAAAGAACTTGGCGGTACCGTTCGTCGGCAGAACATGGTTCGGTCCGGCAAAATAGTCGCCGAAAGGCTCCGAGGAATGATCTCCGATAAAGATGGCCCCGGCGTTCCTGATTTTTGTCATCAGAAGGAACGGATCGCGCGTGACGAGCTCAAGGTGCTCCGATGCAATCTCGTTGACAGCACGGATAGCTTCTTCCATATTGTCAGCCACAAGGATCCTTCCGAAATTGTCCAGTGATTTCTGAATAATTGCCTTTCTTTCAAGCTTCGCGGTGAACTTCTCGACCTCCTCACTCACTTTTTCGGCAAGTTCCGCTGAAGTCGTCACGAGAATAGCGGACGCAAGTTCATCGTGTTCTGCCTGGGACAGAAGATCCGCCGCTACATATCGCGGATTGGCTGTCTCATCTGCGAGAACTGTGATCTCGGAGGGACCCGCTACAGAGTCGATGGAGACATGTCCGTAGACTGCCTTCTTGGCCAGCGCGACAAAGATGTTCCCCGGTCCTGTGATCTTGTCCACCTTCGGCAGGCTTTTCGTTCCGTAAGCCATGGCAGCGATCGCCTGTGCGCCTCCCACCTTATAAATCGTGCCCACGCCGGCTTCCTTGGCCGCCACAAGCGTTGTCGGTGTGACTTTACCGTCCTTACCGGGAGGCGTGCACATCACGATGTCCGGTACGCCTGCAACCTGAGCGGGAATGACATTCATGAGAACGGATGACGGATATGCCGCTTTACCGCCCGGTACATAGACGCCGACTCTCTGAAGCGGAGTCACGCGCTGACCGAGCACAATCCCGTCTTCCGTCATGAACCAGCTCTTCTGCTTTTCCTGTTCGTGGAAGGCTTTAATCCTTACGATCGCCCGTCTGATCACGCCGATGAGTTCCGGATCTACCTTTTCATAGGCTTCCTTTTCCTCTTCCTGTGTTACTGTGAAATTTTCTTCGTTTATGACTGCGCCGTCGAATTTCTCTGTATAGGCGAATACCGCTTTGTCTCCGTCAGCTCTCACATTTTTCAGGATATCGGCTACGGCAGCTTCCTGCCTGGGGTAGCTGTCCGGACTTCTCTTTAACATATTTGTGAGAATTGTACCGAATGAATCATCATTAAGCTTTAAAATCTGCATATTCAAATTCCCTTCGCGAGTTCATTCTTGAGCCTGCGGATGAGATCCGCAATGCGCTCATTTTCCATTTTCATACTGACCTGATTCACGACCATGCGGGCAGAGAGCGGACAGACCTCCTCGAGGACCTCAAGACCGTTTTCTCTCAGCGTGGATCCGGTCTCCACTATATCTACGATGACTTCAGAGAGACCTACGATCGGTGCAAGTTCGATGGAACCGTTCATTTTAATGATCTCTACAGTCTGATGCTTCCGTCCGAGGAAGTAATCCTTGGCTATGTTCGGATATTTGGTGGCTACACGGATCGTGTCCCCGTTCTCCAGATATTTTCGTGCGGAAGCGGGACCGCATACGCACATACGGCATTTTCCGTAACCGAGGTCCAGAACTTCGTAGAGCTTCTTGTTTTCTTCAATAATTGTATCACGGCCGACGATACCGATATCTGCTGCGCCGTAATAGACATATGTCGGAACATCGGGACCCTTGGCCAGGAAAAAACGCAGACCGAGCTCTTCGTTTGTAAAAACAAGCTTTCTGGTATTCTTATCGAGCGCACCGGAGGCGTCCACTCCGATCCGCTCAAAGAGCTCGAGTGTTTTGTTGGCAAGTCTGCCTTTCGTGAGGGCTATCGTAAGGTATCTCATGCATTCCCTCCCTTCCCGGCGAGCAGTGCGTCCGCGCCGTAAGGAATCAGCTGTCTCTGGAGACAGTTGGTCAGCTGGTCAAAATAGAGACCGACGCCGACAGCCGGCAGATCCTTTCCGAAATGTCCGAGCAGATGATCGTATCTTCCGCCTCTCGCAATCGGCTCTCCGGTTCCGTACGTAAAAGCAGAAAATATAATGCCGGTGTAATAGGTGTATTTCGAAAGAGAACCGAAATCATAGGATATATATCTGTCAAGTTTCTTATCGACCAGTGCGGAATGAATGTCGCGAAGACGCCGGATAGCGTTCTTTTCCTGGTCGGCAAGTGCATATTTCTCCGCTTTATCAAAGATCTCCGCACCGCCGAAGAGCTGAGGAAGTTCTTCCAGTGCTTCCCGGATTTCATCATCTACATTTGCCTGCTCCAACACTTCGCTGACACCGAAAAAGTTCTTGGTTGTGATCAGGCGGCGGATCGTCTCCACGGTCTCCTCGTCGAGCCCGGACCGCTCCGCCAGAGATTTAAAGAAATTGACTTCTCCGATGCTGACCTGAAACTCTTTCAGACCGGATGTGAGCAAAAGGTCGCAGACGACTGCGATGACTTCGGCATCTGCGTCTGCGCTCGCATCCCCGATCAGCTCAATACCCATCTGCGTGGATTCCTTCAGCTTTCCCTGATACTCACGTGAATTGACAAAGGTACTTCCGGAATAACAGAGTCTGGCAGGAAAAGCATCATCCGGGAAGTGCATGGAGACAGCTCTTGCTACGGAAGGCGTGAAATCGGGCCGCAATACCAGTGTATTCCCGTCCCTGTCAAAGAACTTGTACAGCTCGTTGGACGGAGTCGTTCCTATATCGCTCGAGAACACTTCAAAGTATTCAAGAGTAGGCGTCTCGATGTCACTGTATCCGTAACGCTCGAACACGCCGTCGAGCTGTGCCATGAGGATCTTCTTGTTCTTTTTGTTGCGACCGTACAGATCCCTGACGCCGTCCGGGGTGTGGATCACTCTGTTGTTCATGAATCTATTCTCCTTATTATTCATCCTCTTCGCGGTCGTCAAGATCTCTCTGTATCCCTTCGAGCAGCGGAATCAGATTTCTTTTTTCTTTCAGGAAAAATGCCGGATCGAGCTCCTCGAGACGAAAACTCTTTCGTCCCCCTGCTTCCCTTCTCTCCCAGAATGCGAGCATCTCCCTGAGCCGCAGGTAATAATACTCCTGTCTTTCGGTGTAATAGAGTATAAAAAACGCTATGCCTCCCTGCTTTTCAAAGTCCCGCATGAAGGCGGTCTGGTGTTCGTGGATGTTCTGCAGCGGAAATGTATCAGATGCACATTCCTTAGCATCGAAGCAGATGGGAATCCCCTGTACGACACCCATATAATCAACTGTACTTTTCTGATCAAAATAGGCCAGTGTGATATGCCTGGATGTCTTGTCTATCTCGATCGGTGTGATGGGGGTCGGGATCTTCTGGATGACCGCCAGTCCGATGTCCCGGTAATGTTCGATCGTGTAATTAATTACATCCTCCAGTACGGAACCGCGGAGTCCTCTTGAATTCCATGTACCCATCAGCTGATCTTTCCGAATCGGGTGGCAGGCCAGTATCTCAGGAATGCTTTTCCGAGGATCTGATCTTCCCGCACAAAAGTATTTTGCCAGTATCTGGAGTCGTGACTGTTGTTCCTGTTATCTCCCATCACAAAATAGCAGTTGGCCGGAACGATATACGGTCCGAAATTACCGTGCGGCTCCTCCGGGCAAAAGCTGTCGTTGAGAGGTTCCGATTCATTATTGATATAGACCTTGCCGTCAACGATATTCACGACGTCACCCGGCATACCGATGACTCTCTTTATAAAGAGCTTGCTCTCATCGTCCGGATATCTGAAGATGATGATGTCAAACCTCTGCGGACCCTCGGACATATAGGCCAGTCTGTTGCCGAAGATCTGGTCGTTGACCATGATCGTCTTTTCCATGGAAGAAGACGGAATTTTCGCGTTGACAACAAGAAATTCATTGAGAAAGAGAACAGCCGCAACTACGATCGCAATCATATAGACGTAGGACATTATCTCCTTCTTAAGATCAAACTTCTCTTCGATGTTTTCTTTTGTATCCAATGCAGTCAGTCCTTTCTTATAGTCACTCAGATACCGGTCATCCCTTATGCAGGATACAGGAACCCTGCGAAATACGACGGCATTTCGGCACGAAATGCTTTGCCTGACAGATGTCCGAAAGGTCCTTCGGTAACACAGAACATAACTTCGGCGGCGTGCAGCATCTGGTACTGTATACCGTACTTTTGCTTCACTTCGCGGTTCACTTCAGGATTCCCGTATTTTGGATCCCCGACGATGCTGCAACCCAGATGGGACAGATGCGCCCTGATCTGATGCGTTCGACCGGTCACAAGCTCTGCCTCCACGACAGTATATTTGCCGTGTCCGCCTATTGTACGAAAAACGGTCGTTATCGGCTTTCCTCCGGGAATCGGATTATCAGATACCTCAACTTTGTTACCGGTTTCCGCTTTTCTGAGATATGCGTCATAACGACCGTCTTTTATACTGCCGTATACCACGCAGATATACTTTTTTTGAACGGTCCTGTCATGAACTGCCTCCGAAAGGAACTGCAGACCCCTGAGCGAGATACCGCACAGGACGATGCCGCTCGTGTTCCTGTCGAGCCTGTTAACAGGTGCGGGATGGAACGTCTTAAGCTCCTTTTCACGCAGTTTACCTGACCAAAGCAGGTAATCCTGAAGCATTTCCACGATGCTGTCCTGCTCGGAAGCATCCGGCTGAGAGAGCACACCGAGGGGCTTGTTCCAGAAAAGAAGGTCGTCATCCTCGTAGATAATCCGCCTCGCAAATGCCGCCGCACTCTCTTCTCTGTTTCTTCTGCTTTGCGAACCGGCGTCCTTACAAGCAGAGCTCTCTATTGCTCCCTGGAACTTCAGGAAAGTCTCATCTGACAGGAAAAGTCTGATTTCGTCACCCTCTGAGAGCATTTCCGAACCGGCTGCCTTCTTGCCGTTCAGAGTGATATTCTTTTTTCGCAGCATCTTATATATGAAGCTTTTAGGCGCTTCGCGGAGCAGTTTTGACAGATACTTGTCAAAGCGCTGTCCCGCTTCATTTTTGCCTGCGATAAATTGTTTCATAGCGATATTTCCGTCAAAATCGTCCAGATCACTTCCTCACGGTTGTAATCCGGATATCTGGAATCCGGTCTGAAAGAGATACCTTCTCTGAGAGATTCGGCATGTTCATTCAGACTGTCCATACGTTCAATGAACTTTTCCCGGTTCGTCATGAGATTTACATTGACCGAGTAGCCTGCGCTTCTCAGGGTCTTTTTGATATATTCCTGTGTGAAAGCGGCATCAGCCTTGGGATCCGATACGAAACCGACAACATTGTTTCCGCATATTGCCAAGGCATCGACATATGTGCTCGCCTTCTCATGGGTCACATAAAGCTCGTAAGCCATCAGAAGAGATCCTGTGTGCGCGGAAATCTCACGATACTCCTCCTCCGGCAATGAATCGTGCAGGAACACCATGATGACACTGACGAGAGCCATTGCGCACGGAACCACTGACACGAAAGCAACCACTGTCAGGAGATTCTGAAATGAGCCGTTCAGAACGAGTCCTGTGATAATCAGAGACACCGGCACGATCAGCAAGAGAATCAATATGAGCAGCCTTCGTCTCCGTTCACTTCTGAAATATCCGTATTCACCTTTGCCAATTTTGTTCATAAGCATAAAACTCCTTAAGAGGCTATTCTAACATAGATTCTCCTGTCATGCACTATTGTTTTTACTGAGAGCGCCACCCCGGGTTTCTTTTGTTTTTCAGGATACCTCTGTTGTCTGACCCGAAACCGACAGGAAAGCCGTCGGCAAGGATAAGTATATCGCCGGCATAAAGTTTATTCTCAAACCCGGCAGTATCGTGAGGAGCCCTGCTTTTGTCAAAGCGCTTCCCGTTTTTTTTCTGATCTCTGTTTTTTCCTTTTTTTCCCTTTTCAAGAGTAGTCGGAACACCGAAAATCTCAGCCGGTGATTTATCGGAGATTACAATTTCCTCATCACGGTAAGGAATACTCTCACCCTTCAGATACCTTAAAAGTCTGTCATCCGTACTTTTCAGGTTCAGCGTTCGAGCCCAGTCTTCTTTTCGGATTGCCTGGGCAAGAGCCTGGGAAGGGCTTAATATACCGGATTTAAATGTGCCTATATGAAGACCGGACATCAGATACCGTATCCCTGCACGCGGCATATGTCCCGGCGGAAGAAGGTACAGGCGGTCCTCTACCGCATGTAGTTTCGGCATAACTTGCTTCCTGCGTTCTTTTTCCGGCATCTCCGCCTCAACTTTTTTATGAATCAGGCAGACAAATTGTCCCTCCCCCCTCATCCGGTGAGGCATCACACGCACGCACCCCTCCAGTCCCGAAATTCGGCTTTTGAGGAATCCGGGATATTCCGGGACATTGCGAATTTCGAGGTCCGGATGCTCTTTGAGGAGCTTTCCTACATTGCCTTCATTTTCGATTTCGGAAAATGTGCAGGTCGAGTAAACCATCATCCCGCCGGGTCTCAGCATTCTGACAGCAGCTTCAAGAATTTCATACTGCAGCGGTGCATAGTAATAAGGTCCCTTCTCTTCCCAGTCCCTTACCATATCCGGCTTTCTCCGGAACATTCCTTCCCCGGAACACGGACCGTCGACTAAGATCTTGTCGAAAAAACAAGGAAAGGAAGCAGCAAGTTTTTCCGGTGATTCCGCAGTTATATAGGCGTTGGTCGCTCCGGCCATCTCGATATTTTTCCGCAGCGCCTGGGCACGGGAAACGGAGATATCATTTGCGTAGAGAAGACCTGTCCCGCGTAGTTTTGCAAGAAGCTCGGTTGCTTTTCCGCCCGGCGCAGCGCACAGATCCAGTACATAGTCGCCGTTCTCGATCGGCAGCACTTCTGCGGGAGTCATTGCGGAAGGCTCCTGAATATAATACAAACCGGCCTGATAGAACGGATGCCAGGAAAAGACAGCAGTATCCCGAATGTGAAATCCGTTGTGTATCCATTCGATCGGATCGGACAGAGCTCCCTGAAGGGACACATCATTGACTGCAGACCAGAGTTCCCGGAAACTCTCCGGATCTGTCTTCAATTCATTTATCCGGATCCCATGTTCCGGAAACGCAAGAAAACTATCCTGCCATGCAGGATAGTCCTCTTCTAATAATTCCTTCATAATTGCACGATAGTTTTCCGGAAGATTCAATGTGTTATTCCTTTCAGAGCGGTTTGGAATCTACAGACTGAGCTCTGTAGCCCTCTGCAAATATGTCGAGCTGCCGTTGGAACCGCTTCAATTCTTCGATATCATTTGTCATGAATATCCTGTAGAACTCGTTCTGGATCTTCAGCACTTCGCGCTCACTTGCGACATGATACAGATTTTCTATGCATGTCAGAATATCTTTTACAATGCCCGTCTGGATCTGAGAATCGATCTGTGCGTCGATAATCTCACTCCGGACCTGTGACATTTCATTGTCGAGAATAAAGATAGCGTCCGAGATACGTTCGAGCTGACCCGAAATATGTTCGGGAATTCTGCCCTTATATTTATACTGAAGAGAATGCTCCGTTGTTGCCCAGAAATTCATTGCCATAGTGCGGATTTGAATCTCCACACGGATCCTTTTCGGTCCCTTGATCGTCTCTACGACATAGGAAACAATCAGATGATAGCTGCGGTACCCGCTTGCCTTCTTATTCTCCAGGTAATTCTTCTGCTGAAGGACCTCCATGTCGGAACGCATTCTGATCAGCGTCGACACCTTCTCGATGTCTTCCACGAACTGACAGATAATTCGTATGCCGGCGATATCCTCCACCATGTCCTCGAGATGCTCGAACGGGATTCCCTTCTTTTTCATTTTTTCCAGTATACTGGATACGGTCTTTACCCGTCCCTGGACACTTTCGATCGGCGAGTAAAGACTGTTCTTGGAGAACTCCATCTTAAGACTGTTGAACTTTACGATCAGCTCCGAAACAGCCTGCTCATAAGGATGAAGCAGCTCCCTCCAAAGTTGTATTTCCATATCTGTTCTTTCTGCGGTTAAGCCACCTGCTATGCCGGATACTGTCTGTTATTTCAGTGCGGAAAGTACCTTGAGCAGATAATCCCAGGTCCTTTTTGCTGAAGAGATGGAAAGTTTCTCATCCGGAGTATGGATACCTATCATATCAGGTCCTATGGAAACGGCATCAAGACCTTCGATCTTGCTGACAAAGACACCGCACTCAAGACCGGCATGTATCACATTGATGACAGGTCTCTTGCCGTTCATCTCTTCATATACGTCAGCCATGACCTTCTGCAGTTCTGAATTTTCATTGTACTCCCATGCCGGGAAGGTATAAGAGACCTGTGTGGAACCGCCGAGATACTTCGTGAGGCTTCGAATCCGTGCTGCTACATAATCTTTTTCACTCGTATAGGAGCTCCTGATCATAGACGTAGTTAAGAACTGTGTCTGTCCGGTCTTTATGATACCGAGATTCGTCGAGGTCTGGACCAGTCCCTTGCTTATTCCGCTCATATGCTGCACACCGTTCGGAATATGCATCAGGAAAGTGATGACCTTGTTCTGGCTGTCGGGATCCATTACAGAAACTTTGTGCGGATGTCCGCTCTCAAGTTTTATAGTCAGACCGTCGTCCGTACCGGCATATTCTTTCCTGACC
>ODAJ012108774.1_pt1 | contig 11818 bp, 9 predicted proteins | sample 1539241 | NCBI WGS metagenome assembly ODAJ01 (sample SAMN02144231, study PRJEB22623) | gut metagenome | biome: sheep rumen | host: Ovis aries | place: New Zealand | reverse complement strand
CTACGGCGCCCCGGTGGTCCTCATCGTGGGCTGCCGCAACGAGGAAGCCTGGGTCCGCCCGAGCGACGGGGTGAACGCGGCGAAGACCGATGCCGCCATCGTCCTGACGCACCTGATGCTCACGGCCACGGACGCCGGCCTCGCGAACATGTGGATCTGGGATTTCGACCCGTCCAAGATCCGGGAAGTCCTGCCGGAGACCCGGAACCACGGCGTGTACGGCATGCTCGCCATCGGCCACCCCGCCGCCGGCGAAGGCAAGCCCACCGAACGGCACGCCCAGCGAAAGCCGCTCGAGGAACTCGTGATCGAGTTATAAACCTGCCAAACCATCTGATTACCGGGATCCGTCTGGACTCCCGGTTTTTTTCATATCCTTGACAAGAGGTCCTGTGGAAGGATATCACGCATCAACGAAAAAGCGAACCAGCGTTTGCCCAAGTCCTTCAAAGATGCTCCCACATGATAGACGCGTTCGTCAACAATAAGGAAACGGTCATGGGCTTTATTGAAAAGACAAACTTCAATCGCAGGGTACTGGCTATTGTGTTTGTCAATGTCCAATTGTAATTGCGGAGTAACCCACCGTGTATAGACAGTGACATCGACTTCCGGAGAGCGTTTATCCAACAGGGTCAGGACGGTCTCATCAATATAATTGTCTATCAAAATGATTCGTTTTTTCGCCATCCGTATCAGACCCGCGGCGAAAGCGTACGCCTCAAACAGTTGCCCGTCATAGAAAACGCCTTCTTCGGGCGGTAAGTTGGTCTTTATGAAAAACGAATCGGGGATGAATGGCATATCCCCGAATCAGGTATTCCTTCAGAACTTTCAGGGCCCATTGGCGGAACTGCGTTCCCCGCACCGACTTTACGCGGTATCCTACGGAAATGATGACGTCCAGATTATAATAATCGACATCCCGTGTCTGAACGAACCCTTTGTTCCTTCCGTGCTCTCCGGTATGTGCAAATTTTGCACATACCAAATCCTTCTGCAATTCGCCTTCCTTGAAAATATTGGAAATGTGCCTGCCGATCACGGTTCTGTCCCTCCCGAACAAAAGGGAAAGCTGACGCAAGGTGAGCCATACGGTTTCATTTTCAACCCGGACGTCCAAATGAACGGATTCATCTGGATGATAAATGACAATCTCGCCTTGTCGACTGCTACCATTTTCCGAAATCTCCATCTCTGCCTGAAATAACGATACAACAAAGATAGAGACGAATAACGGACGATACAAGAAGAGTCCTTGCGATTTCCTGCAAGGCTTGCAGACTTTTTAATCGGTCTATTTCCGCAGAATCAGCCGCACCCCACCGACCGCCAGCAGCGCCTGCGCGGCGAGGTAGGTGAGCATGATGACGAACGGACGGGCGGAGAAGGAGAGCACATCGAAGGTCTCCATCGCGATGAGCGCGTCCGAGAATGTGAACAATACGGCTCCTGCAAGGAGAATCCACCAAGTGCCGCGGCTCCTCCGCGGCATTCTTAATACCCCGGCGAGCGCGCTGAAAATGAGCATCATGAGGCCGAAGCCGTAAATGAGCATCGGCCAGAACATCACACCGTTGATGCCGATGGCCTTCACCAGGCCGAAGACCGTCGCACCCATGATGACGATGGCGATGGCCCATACCCCGGCGCCGAGGCCCTTCCAGGAATATCCGCCGAGAAGGCCCATGTAGCAGATGTGGCCGATAAGGAAGGCCACCATGCCGCCGGCGAAGTAGGGGAAACCGCTGGGAATGAGGAGGATGTCGCCGGCGCAACCGAAGAGTTGCGCGGCTGTGAGCAGCCCCGCTCCCCGGTAGTGCGGATGTTCCTGGCCCATCAGGTAGGCCAGCGTCGTGGCGGTAAGAAGCGGCAGCAGGGCGGGCTTCACGATGGCCGACAATTCATGCAGGCCGATGAGCTTCCCGAGGAGGTTCAGGACGGTGGCGATGACAAAAAAGGCGCAAGGAATGCACCACAAGGCAGATTTACGCATGGCTTCAATGCTTTTGTCCCTGCAAGTTAGGTATTATCAGCGACTTTTCCAACCCGTGCCACCCAAATGCCTAAGACACACCTATTTACATAATATTCCCTGGTGCAAATGTACCAGGGAATATCCTATAACAGTCTCAATTTCAAGTGCTTGGCCGGGACGGCCGGGTCAGGACTTGAGCGCGCGCATGGCGTTCAGGACGGCGAGGACGGTGACGCCCACGTCGGCAAAGACGGCCATCCAGAGGGTGGCGAGGCCGAAGGCCGCGAGGAGGAGCACCAGGACTTTGATGCCGATGGCGAAAGCGATGTTCTCGCGGGCGATCCGGAGCGTGCGGCGGGCGATGCGGATGGCATCGGCCACCTTCGAGGGCTTGTCGTCCATGAGGACCACGTCGGCCGCTTCGATGGCCGCGTCGGAACCCAGGGCGCCCATCGCGATGCCCAGGTCCGCCCGGGCGAGGACCGGCGCGTCGTTGATGCCGTCGCCGACGAAAGCGAGGGTGCCATCGGCCAGAAGTTTCTCAACCTCAGCGACTTTGTCAGCCGGGAGGAGGCCGGCGTGGAAGGCATCGACCTTCGTGGCGGCGGCGACGGAGGCGGCAATGTCGGCCTGGTCACCCGTAAGCATGACGGTTTGGCGGACACCGGCGGCGTGGAGGGCCTGGATGGCATCGGCCGCATCGGCCTTGATCCGGTCGGAGATGACGATGTGGCCGGCATAGGTTCCGTCGATGGAAACGTGTATGACCGTGCCCTTGAGTTCGCAGGGGTGGGATGCCGCGCCCTCTTTTTCCATCAGTTTCTCGTTGCCCACGGCGATGCGGCGGCCGTTGACCGTGGCGATGACGCCGTGGCCGGCGGTCTCCCGGATGTTTTCCACGGAGCAGTCGTCCTGTTCGTCGGGATAGGCATTCCGGAGGGCGGCGGCGATGGGGTGCGTGGAATGGCGCTCGACATGGGCAGCAAGGTGCAGAAGTTCCTTCTCATCAATGACTTCCGGATGTACGGCCGTCACCTCGAAGACTCCTTCCGTCAGGGTGCCGGTCTTGTCGAAGACGACCGTCTGCACGCGGCTGAGGGTGTCCATGAAATTGGAACCCTTGACAAGGATGCCCTTGCGGGAGGCCCCGCCGATGCCGCCGAAGAACGTGAGCGGGATGGAGATCACGAGGGCGCAGGGGCAGGAAACCACCAGGAACATCAGCGCCCGGTAGATCCAGGTGGCCCATTCGCCCGTGATGAGGGACGGGATCAGGGCGAGCGCGACGGCCAGGCCCACGACGATGGGCGTATAGACCTTCGCGAACTTCGTGATGAAACTCTCGCTCTTGGACTTATGCTCGGCGGCGTTCTCCACGAGGTCAAGGATTTTGGCGGCGGTGGATTCGCCGAAGGCCTTGGTCGTGCGGACGCGGAGGACTCCGGTGAGATTGACACAGCCGGAGAGGATTTCATCCTCCGGGTGTACGGCTCTCGGGACGGATTCGCCCGTGAGCGCCACGGTGTCCAGGGAGGAGTCCCCTTCCAGGACGATGCCGTCCATCGGCACTTTCTCACCGGGCTGAATGACAATGACTTCGCCCTTCTTGACGGTCTCGGGGGCCACGGTTTCAAGTTTGCCTTGGCGCTCCACATGGGCCGTATCCGGACGGATGTCCATGAGATGGGAAATCGACTTCCGGCTCCGGCCTTCGGCGATTCCCTCGAACAGTTCGCCCACTTGGAAGAACAGCATCACGAACACCGCCTCCGGGAACTGCGTCTGCGCCCCCGGCAGGAAGCCGATGACAAGCGCCCCGACCGTTGCGACGGTCATGAGGAAGTTCTCGTCCAGCGCTTCGCCATGGGCCAGTGCCTCGACGGCCTCCTTGATGGTCTCCCACCCCACGATGAGGTAAGGGATGAGGTAAATGAGCAGGTAAGCCCATGTGGGCCAATCGGTTCTCTTCTCGATAATCACGGCCGCAATGAGCAGCACGGTCGCCGCGGCGATCTTGATCAGCGTCTCCTTCGTCTCGCCCTCTTCCTCTTCGTGATGGTGGTGATGGTGATGGCCTTCGTGGTCGTGGTCATGGTGGCAGTCGCAGTGGGCATGCTCGTGGGCATGGTCATGTTCGTCGTGACAGTCGCAATGGGCATGCTCATGATGATCAGACAGATTCTTTCGTCGGCCTTCGGCCTCCTCAGAATGACAGTTGCACGTATCGTGAACTGTGTTTTCACCTGCTTCTGTAGTCATTCCGTTTGCTCCCCCTGTCATTCCGAGCGGAGCGAAGGAATCTCCCCTTTGATGATGGTCTTCGTGTATCATGGTTTATCGTATTTTCACGATGCAAAGATACACCCTCCTCCGTGCAACCGGGTTGCAATCGGCACCGTTTTCCTCAGTTCATTGGCATTCAGGCACTTATAAAAACCGCCTTATGCACATTTACACAAGGCGGTTTCAACAAATAACTGACTGTACGGTAATTATGAAAAACGGCGCGAAATCATTCCGAGCGAAGCAAATGAATCCAGTCGATCCCCCAGGTGCCTTTGGAATAGGTCGTGCCCACGCGCTGCCAGCTCATCTCGTCCCGGCCGGAAAGTGTGACGGTATAGTGATCCTCATGGCCATTCGAGAAGGTGAGAGTCAATTCGTTACGCTCAAGCCTCCACAAAAGGTCAATTTCATGCGAAGCATTCACTTCATAGTCGCGGATGCGCCGATGCGCAGTGCCGTCGGCCTTGAACGTATACACAGAAGACGCTTCAAAAGCCAACACGGTAGGGTCATAAGCTTCAGACCACGTTCCTGTCAATGCCTCCGCATCGACAGGTCCCTGCTTCGTGCAGGCGGCAAGGGCCAACACCCCCGCCAAGACAAGAATCCATTGTTTCATCGTAACTTTTTGTTTATAAACCCACTCCTCCTCACAATCTTGCATGTCGATGGCGCCATTCGTTCACGCAGCCGCATTTCCAGTTCACGACCCGGGCTCGTAAACGCCAAGGGTTCCGGCACGAAACCATCGCACCAGCACGCGCCCGGGAACGTTTCCCTTGCGTTTCGTAGCCGCTCACGTGCTGTAGCACGGCGCGGGGAACATTTGAGGCCGGTTTCGTGTCCCGAGACGTGCTGGGAGCGGAGGGCACCGTTGCATGACCGGGGACGTGCTGGGAGCGGAGGGCACCGTTGCATGGGTGCAGTTTCGTTACATGAGTGCTGTTTCATCTTAGCACGCGGCGGGGAACGTTTCCCCTGCGTTTCGTGGCCGCTCACGTGCTGCAGCACGGCGCGGGGAACAGTTTGGGTCGGTTTCGTGCCCTGATACGTGCTGACGAGTGGCTTTGGTGGTTTCGTTGCATGGGTGCTGTTTCATCTTAGCTCGCGGCGGGGAACGTTTCCCTCGTGAATCGTAGCCGCTCACGTGCTGCAGCACGGCGCGGGGAACAGTTGGGGCCGGTTTCGTGTCCGGCGACGTGTTGGGAGCGGTTCTGCCCGGGATGTGCCGAGGGGCCGAGGGGCACCGTTGCATGCCCGGGAATGTGCCCAGGGATGAGCCCGGGAATGCGCCCGCGGAGCGGGAAGAACGCGATAACGTTTCATTTCCCGTAACGTTTCGAGCGCAGCACCTGCGAGAGGATATGGGCAGGGACGAAAAGAACCTTGGAGAGGGTCGATGCGTCCAGCCGGTATTTCCGGTTCAGTTCGACGGCCAGGCGGCTCCGGTCATCGGCAGTCAAGTCGTTCAGGCGCTTGCCGGAGCGGGTAAGTTCCTGATCGACAATATCTATGGCATCTTCCAGGGAGAAGGAGACATCCTCTCCCGTCAGGTCGGCGATTTCGACAAAGGACTCGTAGTCCTTCACAAGCATGGTTTCGTATTGCGTCGCCGTGGGGAAAACCCGGTAAAACACGCCCGTGTCCACGAAACCTTGAGGGAGCGCCATCCTGAGGCCGGGATGGATGGGTCGGTCCGGCGGTATCGGCCGATGTGTCCGGAAGATCCTTCTCAATTCACGGATGGATAGATCGCCGGCGCGGACGGTCTCGAACAGGCGGGAAACATCGGAATAAAGAATCATGGACGATCCCCAAAGATAGGCTCCCGGGCGGATCGGCCTTGCTTCCGAGGCATTCCGGGCGATATAGACGAAATTCTGCCGCATCTGGTCCTCCGACGCCACCGGAACAAGTTTGAAGTCATAGTTATCGGGAAGCGGCGGACATCCATCTTCCCGTAAACGCCTGTCGATACGCGACTTAAGATAATCAAACACAGCTACGCAAGTGGCTCCCGTCCCGGAAAGAAGCAGATGCAAATGGCTGCGCATCACCTCATAAGAATGTACTTTCACCGGGAAGAGCAGGTCTAGAAGGGATATCGAATTAACGGCATGAACATATTGACTGTCATTGTGAAAGATCCCTTTGTTCTTCCCATCCGTACTCAAGTGATAATACCCTTTTTTCCAAGTTTTGTATTTTGCTCTTCGTTTTTGTCTTTCGTCCATGATGTATTGTGGTTTGTGCCGTTTCACACGGCGAATGGGTTGTGGTTTTCGTTTCTGGGGTGCTATTCCTTTCTTCAGCACGCGGCAGGGAACGTTTCCCCTGCGTTCCGTAGCCGCGCACGTGCTACAGCATTGCGCGGGGAACAGTTGGGGCCGGTTTCGTGCCCGGGGACGTGCTGGGGAGCGGTTAGGTGCTTTCGTTGCATGGGTGCAGTTTCGTTGCATGGATGCGGTTCCGTATTAGCACGCGGAAGGGAACGTTTCCCCTGTGTTTCGTAGCCGCCCACGTGCTGCGGCACGACGCGGAGAACGGTTGGGGCCGGTCTCGTGCCCTGATACGTGCTGGGAGCGGAGGGCACTGTTGCATGACCGGGGACGTGCTGGGGAGCGGTTTAGGTGGGTTCGTTGCATGGGTGCAGTTTCGTTGCATGAATGCGGTTCCGTATTAGCACGCGCCCGGGAACGTTTTTCTTGCGTTTCGTAGCCGCTCACGTGCTGCGGCACGGCGTGGGGAACGGTTGGGGCCGGTCTCGTGCCCGGGGACGTGCTGGGGAGCGGTTTAGGAGGGTTCGTTGCATGAGTGCAGTTTCGTTGCATGAATGCGGTTCCGTATTAGCACGCGGCGGGGAACGTTTCCATTGGATATCGTAGCTGCTCACGTGCTGCGGCACGGCGCGGGGAACGGTTGGGGCCGGGTTCTTGCCCGGGGACGTGCTGGGGAGCGGTTTAGGAGGGTTCGTTGCATGGGCGCAGTTTCGTTGCGTGGATGCGATTCCTTTCTTTGCAAGCACGGCACGGGGAATGTTTCCCTCGTGAATCGTAGCCGCCCACGTGCTGCGGCACGGCGCGGGGAACGGTTGGGGCCGGGTTCGTGCCCTGATACGTGCTGGGAGCGGAGGGCACCGTTGCATGGGTGCAGTTTCGTTGCGTGGATGCGGTTCCGTATTAGCACGCAACGGGGAACGTTTCCCCTGCGTTTCGTAGCCGCTCACGTGCTGCAGCATGGCGCGGGGAACATTTGAGGCCGGGTTCGTGCCCGGGGACGTGCTGGGGAGCGGAGGGGCACAGTTGCATGACCAGGGACGTGCCCAGGGACATGCTGGGGAGCGGTTAGGTGCTTTCGTTGCATGGGTGCAGTTTCGTTGCATGGATGCGGTTCCGTATTAGCACGCAACGGGGAACGTTTTCTTCGTGAATCGTAGCCGCTCACGTGCTGTAGCACGGCGCAGGGAACAGTTAGGGCCGGGTTCGTGCCCGGGGACGTGCTGGGGAGCGGTTTAGGAGGGTTCGTTGCTTGGGTGCGATTTCGTTGCGTGGATGCGGTTTCGTATTAGCACGCGCCCGGGAACGTTTTCCTTGTGAATCGTAGCCGCGCACGTGCTGCAGCACGGCGTGGGGAACGTTTAGGCTCCGTTTCGTGCCCCGAGGCGTACTCATGGGCCGGAGGAGGGCGTGCCCTCGACGGCGGCAAGAGTGGCGATGGAGATGCGAGCGGAGGTGTAGGGGCGGAGGGCGGCGTAGCAGGCGTACAAGGTGGCGCCGGTCGTGAACGTGTCGTCCACGAGGAGGATGTGCCGGGCGCGAGCAAGGGCCTCTTGGGGAGATTCCCGGTCAAGCCGGGAATGACGGAGGGCGCCAAGCAGGGGATGACGGAGGGCATCAGGCCAGAAGTGACGGAGGGCGTCAAGCCGGGGATGGGGTGTCTGGTCATGCTGAGGCTGGGAAGAGGCGTCCCGGCTGGATGGGGCGAAGGAGAGCTGAAAGGCGGAGGCGACGTTGCGGGCTTTTTGCTCGACGGTGAGTTTGGTTTGGGTGCGGGTGCGGCGGGCCCGCACAAGGATGTCGGAACGGCATTGGACAGAGGGATGAAGATTCTTTCGTCGACCTCCGGTCTCCTCAGAATGACAAAAACACAACACCTTCGGTCTCGAATGACAGGAGCAAACACCTCCGGTCCCTTCAGAATGACAGCGGCAAACACCTTTGGTCTCCTTAGAATGAGAGGAACTAACACCTTCGATATCCTCAGAATGACAGGAACTAGCACCTTCGGTTCCCTCAGAATGATAAAAGGCATCGCAGATCGCCTGGGCGAGGATTTCGGCCTGGTTGTAGCCGCGGGAGCGGCGGCGGGTCCAGTGGAGGGGGACGGGGATGATGAGGTCCACGTCGGCAAAGTGCGGGGCGGTGGCCAGGCGGCGGCCCAAAAGGCCCCCGTAGAAGCGGCCGGCGGCAAGGTCGGCGTGATACTTCAGGGCGCGGGGGATGGCGCGGTAGGGGCCCTTGTAGTGCATGAGGGCGGCGGCATAGGCATAGTCCATGCGCTCGTCGGCGGGCCGGTGCCGCTCGAGGACCGCGTTGAAGCGGTCGGCCAGGGGGTTATGGGCCGATAGCCAATGGTAGGTGTACGGCACATCGGCGGCGCAGGCAAGGCACAGGTGCCGCTCGCGAAGGCCGAGGCGGCACCCGCACGCGAGACACTCGCGAGGAAGGAACAGGTCCAGAATGGCGCGAAGATAAAAGGGCATGGCAATCCATTATTTAGATTCTTTCGTTGACCTTCGGTCTCCTCAGAATGACAGTAACACAACAACCTTCGGTCTCCTCAGAATGATGGTAACAACGTCATAAACAAATACATTCAAACTCATCACAATAACAGGTCACACGACGAAAAGTTATCATGGTGACTGACGAGATTCCCGGTCAAGCCGGGAATGACAGTGGGCGGCAACCCGGGAATGACGGTAAGCGACAAGCCGGGAATGACGGCAATCAGTCAACCCGGGAATGACGGTAAGCGACAGGCCGGGAATGACGAGGGAGGCTGCCCGGGGGAGAAGCCGCCCACGTAGCGGGCAAGCATCGACGCCGGGCGCAAGTTACCGCACATAAAAGAAAAACAACACAAGTTGTGGATAACTTGTGTTGTTTCAGTATGCTTTTTAATGTTTCCGGTCGCCCGGGAGCCGGGCCGGGACCTGAAACAACGCGCGTCAGGCGGCTTTGCGAGCCTGGATCTTATGCACGAAGGTGATCAGGACGGAGCCCAGGATGCCGGCGCAGAGGGAGCCCATGAGGACGGCAATCTTGCCGGCGTCGCGGAGGTGCTGGGTGACTTCGGCGGGGATGTCGGGACCGGCGAAACTCAGGGTATCGACAAAGATGGACATCGTGAAGCCGATACCGCCCAGGCAGGCGACGGCGAAGAGCATGGGCCAGGTGGATTTGGCGGGCATCTCGCCCACCTTGCACTTGATGGCGATCCAGGAGGCGATGGTGATGCCGATGGGCTTGCCGAGCAGTAGGCCCAGGAAGACGCCCATGCCTACCCCGCCGAGGGTCGCGTCATACGCGAACACGTTGAAATACGACGGATCGGTGATCTCCACGCCGGCGTTGGCAAGGGCGAAGATGGGCATGATCAGGAAGTTGACCCAGGGATTGAGTTTATGCTCCAGCCGGTAGGACGGCGGAACGGTACGCTTGGTAAGGCCGGAAAGATGACGCAGGTAGTGGCGCTGCGGGCCGTTCGGGAAGTCTTCCCGCGTGGCGATGGCCTCCGCTTCGAGGAGTCCGTTGTACAGGATCCGGGCGCGGCGGTGGAACTTGGCCTGGTTGTAGCGGGCCTCCATCGGAATCAGGAATGCGATTACGACACCCGTCATCGTGGCGTGGATGCCGCTGTAGTAGAACAGGAACCACACGATGATGGCCGGGATGGCGTAGAAGGCCGTCCGCTTTTCGCCGAGACGCTTCATCAGGAACACGAAGCCGATCACCAGGAAAGCGATTCCCAGCAGTAACAGGTTGATCTTCCCGCCATAGAAAATGGCCACGACGAGGATGGCGATGAGGTCGTCGGCAATGGCGAGGGCCGTCAGGAACACCTTCAGGGACACGGGCACGCGGTCACCCAATATCGACAATATACCCACCGCAAAAGCGATATCCGTCGCCGTGGGGATTCCCCAGCCGCTGGCCGCGACGGTCCCATGGTTCACCAGCGTGAAAATGAGGGCCGGCACCGCCACGCCGCCGAAGGCCGCGATGATGGGCAGGATCGCCTTCTTGAAGGACGACAGTTCGCCGCACACGACCTCCCGCTTGATTTCCAGGCCCACGGTGAAGAAGAAGATCACCATCAGGATGTCGTTGATGAACTTCTCCACCGTCATCCCGTGCGGGAACACCCAGTCAATGGCCCCGCCGGGGCTCTTGATGTTCATCGTCAGGGACGTCTCCAGGAAATCGTGATAGAGGTGCTTCGTAAAGGGCAGGTTCGCCAGGAGCATCGCCACGACCACGCAGGCCAGGAGGACGACGCCGTTGGCCCAGGGCTGCTTGGAAAACTTGTCCTGGGAGATGCGGAAGTTGTGGACTTCCTTGTTCCACCAATAAATCGGAATGAGTGCCATTATTCGCCGTAGATATAAAGATGCTGTTCCGGAGTGAGGGTGTCGATGCGGACGCCCCAGGAAGCCAGTTTCCGGGACGCGACCTCATGATCGATCTCCGCAGGGACATTGTGGAGTTTGCCCACGAGTTCGTCGCGGTGTTCCACCAGATACCGGGCGCTCAGGGCCTGGATCGCGAAGGACATGTCCATGATCTCCGCCGGATGGCCGTCGCCCGCGGCGAGGTTCACGAGCCGGCCCTCGCCCAGGACGTACACCGTGCGGCCGTTTTCGAGGGTATAGGCCTCGATGTTCTGCCGGGCCGGATGGTGCTCCACGGCGTGCTCCCGGAGCCAGGCGACATCCACCTCCACGTCAAAGTGGCCGGCGTTGCAGCAGATGGCCCCGTCCTTCATCCGAAGGAGTTCGGCCGGCGTGATCACGTCCTTGCAGCCCGTGGCGGTGACGAACAGGTCGCCGAGGGGGGCGGCATCGGCCATGGGCATCACCCGGAAGCCGTCCATCGCGGCCTCGAGGGCCTTGACCGGATCCACTTCCGTGACGATGACCCGGGCGCCGAGGCCCTTGGCCCGCATGGCGATTCCCTTACCGCAGAGGCCGTAGCCCGCCACGACGACATCCTTCCCCGCGACGATGAGGTTCGTCGTGCGGTTGATGCCGTTCCAGACGCTTTGGCCCGTGCCGTAACGATTGTCAAAAAGATGCTTGCAGTCGGCGTCGTTCACGAGCATCATCGGGAAGGTGAGTTTCCCCGCGCGGTCCATCGCCTTCAGGCGGAGGATGCCGGTCGTCGTCTCCTCGCAGCCGCCGATCACGCCGGGCAGCAGCTCCGGGAACTCCCTGTGAATCAGCGTCACCAGGTCTCCCCCATCGTCGATGATGATGTTCGGGCCCACCTCCAG
>ODAJ012100521.1_pt1 | contig 11824 bp, 12 predicted proteins | sample 1539241 | NCBI WGS metagenome assembly ODAJ01 (sample SAMN02144231, study PRJEB22623) | gut metagenome | biome: sheep rumen | host: Ovis aries | place: New Zealand | reverse complement strand
TTTTTAATCACGTGTCGGAAGTTTTGCACGATAGGATTCCGCTTACTGAAGTTAAGCCTTTGACTGAAGAGGATTACGAGGTCGGCGGTTGCACTGCTCTTTTGGATGCCGTTGGCGATGCTATCAAGCACATTAAAAACGTTCACAAGTACGCCCGCGAAGAAGACCGCCCCGCCAAGACAATTTTTATCATCACGACTGACGGCATGGAGAATGACAGTCGCAAGTTCAGCTATAGTGAAGTTAAGCGGCTCATTGAAAAGCAAAAGGAGCGTGGCTGGGAATTCATCTTCCTTGCCGCGAACATCGACGCCGCTAAAGTTGCTGACTCAATCGGTATCGACCGCCGCCGCGCAGTCAACTATCACTCGGACAGACGCGGCACAGAAAAAGTTTACGGCGCGATGAGTAATTTTGTTTCGTTCGCAATGAGTGCTCCGCCAAACCTTAGCCTTGACGACGATAGCTGGCGCGAAGAACTCGACGAAGACTTCAAGAGCCGCAAGAAATAATCTGCGCGGACGTTCAATAAAAAAGCTCGCCTCCGAATTTGGAAGCGGGCTTTTTTTAATCCGTAAAGATGTCATCGCCGAACGCATAAAAAATCATGCAGACGATAAGCACAAGTATTATTGCGTCACTCAATCAAATCACCAATCCCATAATCAAACCTGCCACGCCGCTCACGAGCAAAACTTTTATGACGCCGACTTTCATACGCACTGCCGCCAATGCTCCGATTAAAATCACCGCGCCTTTAACGTCTAACGTACCAAGTAAATCATTCGGAATCTTTTCGGCATTCCACACGGCAAGCAATACAAAACTCACGCAAGCCGCCGCAATGAGTGCCATGACTGCAGGGCGCAAGCCGTTGAGTATTCCGCGAATCGCGCCTAAGTCGCCGTATTTAAAAATTATTTTCGCTAAAGCAATGCAAAGGAAAATGCTCGGCGTAACGAAACCCATCGTCGCGCATATTGCTCCGCCAAGCCCAGCTATCTTCATGCCCGCGAACGTCGCCGCATTTATTCCAATCGGTCCGGGCGTCATCTGTGAAATTGTAAATATGTCAATGAACTCGCTAAGGCTCAACCAGTGATAAGTGTCGACGACGGCGGCTTGAATCAGCGGCATCGACGCATAACCGCCACCCACGCATACTAAGCTTATCTTCGCGAACTCAAAGAACAATAGCCAATAAATCATCGTCGCTCGCCTCACTCGTATTTCTTATCGCGCATAAGGAAGAACCCGACAAGCCCGTCAATCGCAACGAGCAACATGATATTCACGCCGAAGAACAAGTTGGCGACGAACGTTGCAAGGATTATCACAATCGGCAGAATTAATTTCTTGGAGAATTGTTTCTTGAGTAGGTCAATCGCCACGTTGAGTAGCAGAGCCGTTGCGCCGCATTGCATACCCTTCAAGACAAGTTGAACGTATTCATTGGAGGCAACGAGGTCATAAAAGGTAGCAACGATTGTAATTATAATAAGCGGCGGCAAAACGGTTGCGAACATGCCCGTTAAAGCTCCCGCAACTCCCGCCATACGATAGCCGAGCATGATAGCCGTATTGACTGCCATAACGCCCGGCGTCGATTGCGCGATTGCCACCATGTTTAATGTTTCCTCGTTGCTTATCCAGTGATACTCGTCGACGTACTTGGCTTTAAGCAACGGGATTATGATATAGCCACCGCCGACCGTAAACATGCTAACGATAAAAGTCGACTTGAACAGTTGCCAATAAAAATTTTTATCACGTTTAATCAAAGTGTAGTTTCCTCCGTTGAATTGCACGAGTGCGGGCATAAGCTCCGACTAAATATCACGTTGCTAGCAATGCACTAGCGGCGGACGTGAACTGGTGAACGTTCGCAACCGGCGCGTGCATAAGCTCCGACTATATTGTTGACTCCGCCGCGACCGCTGGATGCAACGTCACGTTGCGTCACGTGTCATACGAGCAAAGTCTCCAGTCCAATTTTTTTGACAACGCGACACGGATTGCCGAACGCCATGACGTTTTCGGGAATGTCTTTAGTCACGAGCGACTTAGCTCCGATAACCGTACCACGCCCAATCTTGACGCCGGGCAAAATCGTCACGTCTCCGCCAATCCATACGTCATCGCCAATTTCAATCGGCTCCGCCCGTTCCAAACCTTCCGCACGCTTAACAGAGTCTAAAGGATGAATCGCCGTATAAAAGCCGCAGTTCGGTCCGACGAAAACTTTTTTGCCAATCCGAATCTCCGCGCAGTCCATTAAGTAGCAGTTATGATTAAAGAAAGTGCCCGCGCCAAGATAAACATTGTAACCGTAATCGACCATGAACGGCGATAAAATCTCCACCGCCTCCGCTTCGACGTTCGGCAATATCTCCCGCAAAATTTTTCTGCGCCGTGTTAATTCATGCATTCGTGTCAAGTTCAGCTCCAAGCATAAATCCTTTACTATTGCGCGCTCCTCAATTAATGCCGTGTCGAAGTTCGCGTTGTACCATTGCCCCGCGAGCATTTTTTCTTTTTCCGTCAAGATATTCACGCTCCCCGAAAGTTTTATCGTTATAGCGATTTGCCTTGCCTTAAATTATATCGTAAGAGTTCATTCATTTTATCAATTAGTATACCATAAAAAAATCCCGCCGCGTCGACGGGATTAAAAAGTTTTTATGAAGCATTTGCCTTGAGTTTAGCAATTTCGTTCATGAGTTCCTGCGCGAAGGTTTCAAGAGCTGCTTTATCCTTCGTTGAGCCTGTGAACTTTATCGGCATGCCATAGACGACTGTAAGGCGTGGAAAGAACTTTTCGTGCGAAAAAATCTTCTCGGTGTTTACGATGGCGGCAGGGATAATCGGAGCCTTAGTCATTGCGGCAATAAGACTTACGCCCGATCCCGCCTTGCCGAGTTGCCCCGTCTTTGAGCGCGTGCCTTCTGGGAAAATCCCCAAGCATTTACCGTCCTTTAGAACTTTAATAGCGGTCTTAATCGCAGTTTTATCAGCCGCACCGCGTTTGACGGGGAAGACGTGAAGTCCACGACAAACCGCCGCCATAATTGGATTGCTGAAGAGTTCTTCCTTGCCCATGTAACAGACTGTGCGTTCAATGAACGTGCCGAGGAAGGGCGGATCCCAGTTGCTTACGTGATTCGCCGCCAAGATAAACGCGCCGTCCTTTGGAATGTTCTCCGCGCCAATGACTCTCGTCCGAAGAATCAATCCAAACCATATGCGGCATAAGGCTTTAAAGATTTTGTAAAACATATAATCACCTATTGAAAGAATTTCATAATGTTAGACTGTAGTAAATGTTTACGACTTGTCGAGTACTCAATAACGATTTTTGAAGTTGTGATCTACTTTCTTTCAGCGAAGAAAGAAAGTAGCAAAGAAATTCGCCTCGCAGGGGCGTGCCGCTATGAATCATCCATGATTCAAACGCGGCTGAGCCGTCGTCCATGACGGCCGGTCTTCTGCTACGATTCAGCGTCCAACTTATTGCGTCCTCATTAAATACGACCTCAGGTTGCTGTTAGGTTGTCCACGTCAGCCAAGTATAAATGCTGAAGATTGTCAGCAAGATTATTTCGCCGAGCAAGACGGGCTTTAACGTGCCGAACAAGTCAGCTTTGAAATAGTCAATCGTCACGATTAAACAAACGTGCGTTGGGGTGAGCATTTGTCCCGCCACGCCGAATGCCATTGCCACGCCTGCTAAGTCTAGATTGCCCGTGCCCAAAGCCGCGACTATCGGCATGACGATTGCCACGTGTCCTTGACTCATGCCCGTCAATATTCCGATGATGAACGACACGCAAGCGATTATCACGGGCACCGGCAACGGCGACGCTTGGAACGCCGCGACGATTTCGCCGAGCACTTCAGTCACGCTAAGGATTTGGATAAAGTAGAGAATACAGCAAATGTTGAGTGTCATTTTCCAATCGAACGCGCCGAGAAAAATTTCCTTGACGCCGACGGGACGTTTGACCGCTGCCAATACGAAAACCCACGCCGCTACTACTGCGCCCGTTGCGATTGACGCGTTGAGCTTGAAGAACACCACGACCATAAACACCGCCGCAACCGGTAGCAAAGCCAGCAATAAGCCGTTGCGTTCGTGACGAATCTGAGCCGCCGTCTCCGAAAGTTTTATCTCGCGTGGAATTTTTATCGGGCGAATGAGAATCAGCCAGCCGACCGCGATAGCTAAGACCGTCACCCAGCAAAGATGGCTAATGAATTCGCCGAACGTCACGCCCGCGATTGAACACGCCATAATCATTCCGGGGATTATCGGGCTTGAGAACTCGAACAGGTGACGGAACCAAAAGTTAATCGCGGCTTTGTGTTCGGGTGATAGATTTATTTTATCGCTAAGCTCTTCGAGAATCGGCGCGGAAAATCTTGCACCGCCCACGCTCGGCAACAAGCCCAAGAACGCGGGCATCGCCGCCAATAAAAAGATAGAAAGATTATTAGATAGAAAGATAGAAAGTTGAGTAGCTTTTAATCTTTTCATCTTTTCATCTTCTAATCTAGTTTTCACGTCAGAACACATTCGACGTAAAGCCTTAACCATGTCCGTTAGTGCGCCGCTCAAACGCAGTTCGATTTCCAAACACATCACGAAGTAAAGCGCGAAGATTATATCGTAAGTCCTCGACAGCGTGAACGTTTCGTAGAAGGCTTGCACTAAGGAAAGCGGGCTAGCCGAACGCAACGCCCAAATAAAAAGTCCGCTTGCCAACATACACAAGCCGATTTGAATTTTGAATCTAAGCAACACGATGATTATCAAAAGTGCCAGCGTCAACATTAAAAAGATATTCAAGCCAATCCGTCCTTAACAGAAAGACGCCGCCCGCTTTGGACGACGTCTTGAATTTTATCGTCATGATTCGTTTACTCGGTTTCATTGCCGCCTAGAAGATAAATGACATCCAAGGGATTCTGATTTGCTTGAGAGAGCATTGCTTGTGACGTTTGAGTAAGCAAATTATATTTGGCGTAACCAGCCATTTCCTTAGCCATGTCGGCGTCGCGTATCGTCGATTCGGATAATTGATCATCAGTTATCGATGTCGTTAAGTTCGTGGCAGTTCGTTCAAGCCGTGTGAGAGCCGAGCCAATAATCGACTGTTGGTCAAGAACTTTAGTTAAAGCGTTGTCGAGGACGTTAATCGCGGCGTTGGCGTCGTTTTTGGTTGAGATACTCAAAATCTTTCCGTCCGCGCCCTTCAAGCCCAGAGCCGTCGCGCGCATATCCATTAAAGCGAATTTAGTTGCGAAGTTTGATTCTGCGCCGACGTGGAACGATAACGCTTGGTTGTCCGTCTGCGTTTCAGCGCGTTGATATTGCTTAAACTGGTCGAGAACCGCATTGACACTCTTTTTGACGTTGCCATCAGCGTCAGTTATGTTGATTGTGAAGCCGGCAATTTGATTCTTTACTGCGTCGTCGCCCGTCCCCAACGAGGAGATAACCAACCCTTGAGCTTTATTCGGCGTGTAGACATCTTTGCCGTATTTATCCGTAATGCCGTCAATCTTCCCGCCTACCGTCGATTGAAGTTCGGACACGTTATTTATCTGAAGAATATCCGTTAAAGTCTTATCGCCGACTCGCCCGCTTGCCTCAGAAAGTTTGCCGTCCATGACCCACGAAATTTGATAATAATCCGTCTCTTGAATGCCAAGACCTTCGCCCGCACGATTCTTAAGCGTCGTCAAGGCGTCGTTGACTTTGGTGTTCTCCGATAAATTCTGATTAAGGAGAATTGTTTTGGCGGGGTTGAAGGCGTTGTTGCGCGTGCCGTCAATCAAATACATGTTGTTAAACGTTATCAACGCGTTATCATCAATCGCGTCAACAAATTGGTCGAACTCCTTTTGAATCAAGAGACGGTCTGCGTCGGTATTAGAATCGTTAGCAGAGTTAATCGCCTTTTCCTTAAGCGTCTTGATTGCGTCGACGATATTAGCTACTGCAGTTTCAGCAGTCTTTAGCATGTTGGAGCCGTTCTGCGTGTTTGAATAAGCCTGGTCGAGTGCCCGAATCCTAACGCGCATATGCTCCGAGATTGCATACGCCGAGGCGTCGTCTTGGGCGTTGCGAATCTTCATGCCAGTTGAGACCTTGCCCAAATATTTTTGAGCCATAGCGTGATTCGCCGTCATCTGATTGAGGCTTCGCGTCGCGTCCATATTCGTATGTATTATCATTGACATTGCTGATTCCTCCTTGAAATTTTTCCCTGTTTACCTACGAACTTTTTGCGCTTATTCTATCAAAAAAACTTACGCAGTCAATAAAAAAACGCCGACTTTTTTTGCCGACGCTTAAAAAATTTTATAACATTCGGATTAGTCTTCTTTGTCGAGGAGTTCAAGCTTACCGCTCCTTGGGTGGAACATCAGCCCATGAACTTTAACGTCCTTCGGGATAAGCGGATTGTCGCGCAACTGCTTGACGACCTTCATGACATTTTCTTCGGGCTTCTGGAAACTGTCAGTCCATTCGACGAGTTCTTTTTCGACCATTTTAATTGCGTCGGGCGAAATGCCGCGCTCCAACATGCCGCCCGTCAAGCTCTTTGAAGTAGTCTTCGCCATGCCGCATTCGTGATGACCGATAACCGCGACTTCTTGCACGCCAAGTTCATAAATGCAAACCAGCAGACTACGAACTGTCGTATCGAAGACGCCGTTCAAGCAGTTGCCAACGGTCTTGATGATTTTTGCGTCTCCGCGTTTAATGCCAAGACACGGTTCCAAAAAGTTCACGAGGCGCGTATCCATGCACGTAACGATTGCCAAATGTTTCTTCGGCAGTTTGCTATCGTGGTGATCTTCGTGCTCGTAGGCTTTGTACTCATCGGGCAAGTTCGCGCAAAACTTTTCATTCGTTTGAAGCATCTCATCAATAACTGACATCTAATTACCTCCCAAAAGTTTTATCGAAGTTATTTTAGTCTTCTCGCCGTTTAAAGTCAACGTGACCGAGCGTCTAGATTAAAAACAAGCCGTCCATTTCGCCGAGCTTCTCTTCAATGTCAAAGTCAACGTTATCCTCATAATACCTGAACAAATCTTCGCTTGTCTTCGTCTCAATGTAAAGGTATCTGTCTTCGTCCTCGTCTTCGGCAATGCCATAGCTGACAATCTCTTCCGCGTTAATGCGCTCGTCACCGAACCGAATAAACTTTCTGAAATTCTCCATGTTGACCGCTCCTTTCTTGCAAAAAATTTTATAACCTTTCCTTGTTGCTGTCAACTTTATCCTTTTCCAAAAATCTTAGCTGTGTTATAATGAGCGCGACTTTTTGAAAGTATGCGGGAGGATTTATCATGGACGTGATTGCACTGGTTGGACCGAGCGGAACGGGCAAAAGTCATCGCGCCTTGCAAGTGGCACGCGAACACGAAGCCGACGCGATTATTGACGACGGGATTTTGATTAAGGATGGGCATATCGTCGCGGGCGAGAGTGCTAAGACGGAGAAAAGTAAAATCATGGCGGTCAGGCGCGCAATCTTCGTTTTGCCAGGGCACGCCGATGAAGTTCGCGATGCTATTCAAGAAATGCAACCGCACAGAATTTTAGTTATCGGCACGTCAGAAAACATGGTGCAGAAAATCGCCAAGACCCTCAAGCTTCCACCAATTCAATCAATCGTTCGCATCGAAGACATAGCATCACGAACGGAAATAGCTACGGCGCAATTTCATCGGCTGAAAGAAGGCAAGCATATTATCCCCGTGCCGACGATTGAACTTAAGCCGCACTTCTCAGGGTTCCTCGTCAATCCTTTGCAAACAATCTTCAAACAATCTCCCGTTAAGCGGCGCAAGCTCGGCGAAAAATCAATCGTGCGTCCGGTCTTCAGCTACTACGGCAAATTAATCATCGACGACAGAGTTATTCAAGTAATCGTAGAAAAAATAGTCAAGGCGCGTGAGTTCGTTAAGAGCTTAAAGAATATTACAGTCAAACACGTATTAAAAGGCGAAGAGGACAGAGGCTTAACAATTTCTTGCGAGGTCGTCTTGAGCTACGGAAGTCATATCCCGACGATGATAAGCCAAACGCAAAGTCATGTTCGCGATGCCGTTGAGTTTACGACGGGAATGATTGTTCACGCCGTAGATATAAGTGTTAAGGCTCTTTACGTCGAGCAACGTCACAAGCTTTGGTGATTGACAAGAAATGATTTTAATGAGGACATTGAACAGAATATCAACGAAAACCCCCGCCGATGTGATAAACCTGCGGGGGCTTCGTTTTGTCTTAAACGGTTGATGATAACTAATCACGGCGATTGATTATCAACAACGTGAAAAAATTTTCGCACAAACGTCAAAGAACCTGCTATAATAGACGGCAAGATTCATGGCGAGTTTCGGTCGCCAAAATTTTTTGAGAGCGAGGAAGGATTAATGAGTAATTCATTGCCGCCCGATATGAAAGCATCGGATTATGAGAGACGCTCTGCGCAGAATTATTTTTTTAAGTTGATTAGTTATATGGAGGGCGCGATACTTCTCCTGCGTGAAAATAATGACGGGCGGTTTGAAGTTCTCTTCGTGTCGAAAAGTTTTGCTAAGCTTATGCAGACTAACGTTGAAGAAGCCCTGAACCTTTTTAAAGAACAAGGAGTAATTGCCTTCACACACCCCGACGATCGACTTGCCGTAAAAAGAATGTTGCGCCGCCGGTTTTCGGAAGAGAGCACGAAAGAATTGACGATTCGACAGATAAACTCTACAGGCGAGGTTGTTTGGTGCAACGTGACTTATACTTTCGTTGACGACTTCGACGAGCCTTATGTTTATTGCACGTTCTTTGATGTAACGTCGCTTAAAGTTTACGCGCAGAGACTGCAGACGACTTACATGACGATTGGAGACAATTTCTATCGAACAAACGAACGGACGCTTTCAATGTTCCGAGTGAATATCACGCGCAACAAAGTCGAAGACATTCAAGGGCGCGACTTGTTCGGAACGGATTCGATTATTCGCCCCTATTCCGAGCTGATTAACTTGCGTGCGGCAAATTATCCTATTGAGGAGGAGCGCGAGACTTTTCTTATAACGTTCAGCGTAGATAATATAACGTTGCGTTTCCTGCGCGGTGAGACAAATCTTTCAATGTATCTTTTCTCACGACGCAAGGACGGTCATTATTGCTACGTGAATTATCGCGCAGTCTTCACGCGGCACCCGATATCCAGTGAGATTATAGTTTTTATCGCGGAGCAGGAAGCCGGCAAAGAGAAAGTCGAAGGCGCATTGCTTGATAAAATCCTGGCGCGTCAATTTGATATGGTCGCTTATCTTGTCAATGATAGATACAGCGTGGTCGTAGGTGATTCGTCGCTTATCGGCAAAGGAAGCATCTTCCCGAAGACCCGCGAAGGCAATTACGAAAAATATTTGCGCACTCAAGTCTTGCCAGTGCTCGTGGGTGATGATACTGCTAAGAATAACATCATTGACGCCCTTAAGCTCCCAACGATTAAGGAGAAGCTAAAGACCACCGAGCCTTATGTCGTCAACATAGCTTGCAAAATCGACGGCGAAACTTTTTATAAGCGGCTTGACTTCTACGCCATTGACTCCCGCGCAGATTTCTTTATCCTGCTCAAGAGCGACACGACCGAGATTCAACAGAAACAAATCAAGCAGAACGAACGCCTTAAAATCGCCCTCAACGAAGCTAAGCAGGCAAACGTTGCCAAGACCGCTTTTCTTTCGCGCATGAGCCACGAAATTAGAACGCCTATGAACGCTATCATCGGCTTAGACAACATCGCCCTACATGACAAAAACTTGACGCCGACGCTTAAAGGCTACTTAGAAAAAATCGGGACGAGTGCACGCTATCTCCTGTCAATTATCAACGACATCTTAGACATGAGCCGCATTGAAAGCGGGCGCATGAGTTTTCGCAACGAAGAATTTTCCTTCACGTCGTTTATCTACCAGATTAACAGCCTAATCGACGGGCAATGCAAGGACAAGGGCTTAACCTACGAATGCGAACTCAAAGGCGATATCGGCAAGTACTACATCGGCGACGATACTAAGCTTGAGCAAGTGCTATTGAATATTCTGGGCAATGCGATTAAGTTCACGGACGCGGGCGGCACTGTCACATTCATCATCGAATGCACCGCGCAATTCGACGGGCAATCAAACTTCCGCTTCACGATAAAAGACACGGGCATTGGCATGAGCAAAGATTATCTGCCGCGTATCTTTGAACCGTTCAGCCAAGAAGACGACACGACGACTTCACGTTACGGCGGTTCGGGGCTCGGCTTAGCCATTACAAAAAATATCGTACAGATGATGAACGGCTCAATAACTGTTGAGTCAACCAGAGGCGTCGGCACCGAATTTGTTATCAATGTTCCGCTCAAAGACTCTGCACGCGGCGAGGGCGAAGAAGTACACGAAATGCGCCCGCAAGATTTTTCTGTGCTGATTGTCGACGATGAAGAGCTTGCCCGCGAACATGCCAAGTCCGTACTAAACGAAGTCGGCATTGAGGCGGATATCTGCGCGAGCGGCAAGGAGGCTATCGAGTTGATTAACTTGAAACACGCCCGCCGCGAGGATTATAACTTAATCGTTGTCGATTGGCTTATGCCCGAACAAAACGGCATTGAACTAACCCGCGAGGTTCGCAAGATACTCGGCGCGGATACGACGGTTATCGTGCTGACAGCTTACGATTGGTATGAGGTCGAGGAAGAAGCGATTAAAGCAGGCGTCGATACATTCATGTCAAAGCCGCTAACCTCAAGCAATGTGCTTTACGAATTCCAACAGGCCTTCAGTCGCAAACGTCAAGTAGCTCCAAAAAAGAATGTCGTTGAGCTGGAAGGGCGCAAGATTTTAGTCGCGGAGGATATGCCCGTCAACGCCGAAATAATGATGATGATTTTAGAGATGCGCGGCATGATTTCAGACCACGCCGAGAACGGAAAGGTTGCTGTAGAAAAATTTGCCGCGTCGCCGCCAGGGTTTTATGACGCCGTGTTGATGGATATTCGTATGCCGGTAATGGACGGACTCAAGGCAACGGAAGCGATTCGCGCCCTTGACCACCCCGACGCAAAGACCGTGCCGATTATCGCAATGACTGCCAACGCTTTCGATGAAGACGTTCAACGCTCACTCAAAGCCGGCATGAACGCACACCTAACTAAGCCCGCCGACCCCGAACAACTTTATAACACTCTGCAGGAACTTATCAAAGACTAAATAAAAGAACCCGTCGAAATTAATCGGCGGGTTTTAAGTTTCGCAAAAGTATTTCATGCCGGTCTTCTTCCACTCTTTTTTTGTGTAGAGAATTTTATAATTGGTGACGCCCGTCATTGTCGATAGCTCTTTTATAATTTGCTCGCATTCGTCGCGGGTCTTCGCATGAATCATTGTATAAAGATTATAATTCCAATTCGGCGCGGGCGTTCTGTCGTAGCAGTGAGAAACCGCCGCATGTGAACTCATGACCTGCGCGATGTCATCTAATTTATCGGGCGGCACACTCCACGCACAAAGAGCATTTGCATTGAAACCAACTTCGCGATGTCGGAGCACCGCTCCCATCTTGCGAATTTTTTTTTCGGCGACCAGCTCCTTTACTCGTTGCAGAAATTCTTCCTCACTTATGCCGACGCGTTCAGCCAAAACTTTATATGGTTCTTCGCACAGTGGAAAATCTTCCTGCAACGCCTTAATGATTTCTTTGTCCAGCTGACTTAAATTTTCCAACACATTCCCCCCGCGTCATTGAAGT
>ODAJ014755837.1_pt1 | contig 11829 bp, 9 predicted proteins | sample 1539241 | NCBI WGS metagenome assembly ODAJ01 (sample SAMN02144231, study PRJEB22623) | gut metagenome | biome: sheep rumen | host: Ovis aries | place: New Zealand | reverse complement strand
ATGGAATATCACGCTTCACTTTTTCTTAGCCAACCCAATAGCAACAGTGCTCATTTTTCAGTCTTACTGTTTTATGAACACTGCGCTAAAGCGGATGGAGTTTTTATTTACGCTTCCTGCGCATTGTCTGCTGCATCAGGGAAATCCTTCCCCCGAATCAATTCCTCATGCCTGAAATTCTCCCTCGCGATCTCCATGAGCTTAAACTCCGGCTCCCCCAGGTATGCGCCCTTGCGGTAAAATGCGTGCACCTCCCACCGCTCCGGCTCCTCGCCGAGGGAGAAGTACTCGACCGGCTCACCCGGGTTGGTAAGCCTGGTGGTGAGATACGGGATCACGGCATATCCCATCCCGGTCGCCGCCATTCTGAGGCAGCTGATATTGCTCGAGAACTCCATCCGAATATGCGGGTGGAGCTTTTTCTGTCTGAAATACCGATTGCAGAAGCTCCGCATCGCGTGCTCCGGAAAGAGAACGAAAAAATCAGCTCCTTCAAGCGCTCCGCTTCTGATTGCGCCCGTCCCCGGAATGCGATCCTCCTCCGGTACAAGCCCCACCTTCGCCGCGAGTACCAGCTCCTCGGAGTAGATTTTCTCGCTCCTCAGCCCCTTAAGGTCGTCCTGCCCAGCCATCGGGAGCAGCACGATGTCAACACGCCCCTCCCGCAGGGCCTCAAAGAGTACCTTTCCGCTCGCCGTAAATACCTCCGTCTCAATCCCCGGATAGAGGGCAGCGAACTCCGGCAGGATCCGCGGCATCATGTAGGAGGCACGGTCGCGGGAGGTGCCGATCACGAGCTTCCCGCTCATGTGCTGCGTGATGTCCCGGATTTCGCGCTCCAGCTGTTCATTTTCAAGCAGGATTGCCCTCGCCCGCTCCACATAGCACTTCCCTGCGTAGGTCAGCGTCATCGGCGTTGTCGAGCGGTCAAAGAGCCGGGTTCCCAGTTCCTCCTCCACGCACTTAAGATAATGGCTCAGCGCAGGCTGGGAAATGAACAGCTTCTCGGCCGCCCGGGTCATATTGCGGGTCTCGGCCAGCGTCAGGATGTATTCGATCTGCCTGAATTCCATTCGTTCACCTCCGAACATATTTGTTAAATACAGTATAAGGCACCCTTCGTCAATGTGCAACAACATCATGAGATTATATTTATGGGTTTCATGTGAATAATAATATTTCACATATTATCCTTTTTCTTTTATACTTGTTTACATAGGAAGCACAGATTAAGAACCGGAGGTAAAGACAATGGACAGAGAGAGCATCATCAAAAAAGCCCAGGAAGAATTCGCAGAGCGCATCATTTCCGAACTCGACCGCATCGAGGCCATGAAACAGGATGCGGAGCCCAGGGATTTCGCCAATCTTGACAAGATCATCGTCGGCATCATGCCCGGCGACGGGACGGGTCCCATCCTCATGGAGCACGCGCTCCGGGTCGCCCGTGAACTTGTCAAAAATGAAATCGCCTCCGGCAAAATTGAGTTCCGCACGATCGAGGGCATGACCATCGAGAATCGCGTCGCAAAGATGCAGAGCCTGCCGGATGAGGTCCTCGCCGCCTGCAAGGAGTGCGACGTCCTCGTCAAGGGCCCCTTCATCACCCCGCGCGCCGGCGACGGCCTCCCGAACCTGGTCTCCGCCAACAGTCTCCTCCGCCGCAAGCTCCAGCTTTTCGCGGCCGTCCGCCCCATCCGGATCCCGGACAAGGGCATCGACTGGACCTTCTTCCGCGAGAATATCGAGGGCGAGTACATCTTAGGCAACCGCGGCATCCGCGTAGGCGATGAGCTGGCGATCGACTTTAAGGTCTGCACCCGCCCGGGTGCCGAGCGCATCGCCCGTGCAGCCTTCGGGTTTGCCAGAAAGAACGGGAAGCACAACGTCACCGTCGTCACCAAGGCCAACATCGTGAAGCTGGTCGACGGAGATTTCCTTGAGGCGGTCCACCGCATCGGTGAAAATGAATACCCCGAAATCGAGATCCGCGAGGAGCTGGTCGACTCCATGGCCGCCAAGCTCGGAAGCCCCTCCTTCATGAAGGGCATCGACGTGATCGTCCTCCCGAACCTCTACGGGGACATCGTGACCGACGTCGCCGCGGAGATGCAGGGCGGCCTCGGCACCGCCTCCTCCTCCAACATCGGCAGCCGCTACGCCCTCTTTGAGGCGATCCACGGCGCAGGCCTCCGCATCATGCAGTCGGGACGCGGAGCATACGCAAACCCCGGCAGCCTCATCCGGGCCATGGGCGAGATGCTCGCCCACATTGGCTACGGCGACCGAAAGGCCCTGCTCGACAAAGCGCTTGACATCTGCACGGTCACCGAGAAGAAGCTCGCCATCACCGGCCACGAGGACGGCTGCACGGGCGAAGCATTCACCGACTACTTAATCGACACGATCCGCGCGCTGCGCTCTTAATAAAGAAGGAAGAACATCATGGGAAAATCACTCACAAGAAAGATCTTAGAGTCACACTTCGTCTCCGGCAGCATGACCCCGGGTGAAGAGATCTTCATCAGGGTCGACCAGACCCTGACCCACGACATCAATGCGGTCATGACCTACCTGGCCTTCGAGGCCGTCGGCCTTCCGCGCGTCCGCACCGAGTGCTCGGTCAGCTACCTGGACCACAATCTCCTCTACGTCAACAATATGACCCCGGACGATCACATTTACCTGCAGAGCGCAGCCAAAAAGTACGGCGTCTACGTCTCCCGCCCCGGCAACGGCATCTGCCACACCGTGCATGTCGCCCGCTTCGGCGTCCCAGGCAAGATCAGCATGGGCGGCGACAGCCACACGCCTCACGGCGGCTCGATCGGCATGCTCTGCATCGGCGTCGGCGGCATGGACGTGGCCACCGCGATGACCGGCGTCCCGATGCGCCTTAAAATGCCCAAAATAGTCAAAGTCAACCTCACCGGTAAGCTTAAGCCGGGCGTCAACGCCAAGGAGGTCATCCTCGAGATGCTCCGCCGTGAGAGCGTCAAGGGCGGTCTCGGCAAGGTCTACGAGTACGTCGGACCGGGTGCGGCAGCTCTCGAAGTTCCCCAGCGCGCCACCATCGCAAATATGGGCGCTGAGATGGGGGCTACGACGTCCATTTTCCCGGCGGACGAGCAGGTGAAGAAGTTCCTCACCGCCCAGGGCCGCGCGAAGGATTACACGGAGCTCCTTCCGGACGAGGACGCCAAGTACGACGAGGTGATCGAGCTTGACATGTCCTCTCTTGAGCCGCTCATGGCCTGCCCGCACCTCCCGGACAACGTAAAACCGCTCCGCGAGGTTCCGAAAAAGGCCGTCCAGCAGGTCTTCATCGGCTCCTGCACCAACACAAGCTATGCGGACGTCGCGAAAGCCGCCCTGGTCTTCAAGGGCCGTCATGTCCATGAAGATGTCCAGTGCACCTTAGGCATCGCCTCCCGCCAGACCTACAAGGAGCTGCTCCGCGACGGCTACCTCGACATGCTGGTGGACGCGGGTGTGCGTCTCCTCGAGATCTCCTGCGGCCCCTGCTGCGCGATCGGCCAGACCCCGCCCACAAACGGCGTTGCTGTCCGCACCTCCAACCGCAATTTCAAGGGCCGCGCGGGCAATCCCACGGCTGAGATCTACCTCGTGAGCCCGGAGAGCGCGGCCGCGACCGCCATCCTCGGCACCTTCGCAACGGCTGAGGACATCCTCGGCGAAAAGGTCTCCGAGCTTGCGAATATCCACGAGCCGGACGCCTACATCGTCGACGACTCCATGCTGATCCCGCCGCTCCCCGAGGAGGAAGCTGCAAAGATCGAGATCACCCGCGGCCCCAACATCAAGTTCCTCCCGGTTCCGGAGGTTCCCGAGCAGGTGCTGGATGTCCCGGTCTCCTTAAAGACACTGGACAACGTCTCCACGGACGACATCACACCGGCCAGCGCGGAGTTCTCCTCCATGAGGTCCAACATCCCGCTCATGAGCCAGTACTGCTACCACCGCTACGCACCGGATTTCGCAGCCCGCGCCAAAGAGCTCGGCCGCAGCATCATCGTCGGCGGCGAGAATTACGGCCAGGGCTCCTCGCGCGAGCACGCGGCCATCAACCCGATGTACCTGGGCGTCAAGTGCGTGATCGCAAAGAGCATCGCCCGCATCCACAAGGGCAACCTCGTAAACCACGGCATCATTCCGATGCTCTTTGAGGATCCGGCCGCCTACGACCGAATCGAGCAGGGCGACGAACTCCGCATCGAGAACCTTCTCGACCAGATCCCGACACGCCGGGTGGTCGTTCGGGATGTCACGAAAGGTTTTGATTTTACAGTGAAGCTGGATCTTTCCGACAACGAGGTCGAGGTCGTCCTCGCCGGCGGCCAGCTGAGATTCCTTAAGAAACAGCTTGAAAGAGAGAATGCATAACGGAGGAAAATGAAATGTACGTATACGTCGGATGCCGCACCACCAAACAGAGAAATGCCAGAGGCGAAGGCTTAAAGACCTATGAGATCCTGCCGGACGGCAGCTGGAAAGAACTTCAGTGCCTCTTCGTGGAGGACAACCCGTCCTTCCAGACCCTCGACCGCGAGGGGAAATACCTCTACTCCGTCCACGGCGATATCACGAAGGTATCGAGCTATAAAATCCTCCCGGACCACACGCTGGAGCACCTGAACACCATCGACATCGGCGGCAGAAACCCTGTGGATGTGACGGTCGACAGGGACAACCGCCATGTGATCGTCGCTACCCTCCAGGGCGGCACGCTCTACACGATCGCCCGAAACGAGGACGGCTCCCTCGGAGAGATCGTCGCGAAGTACACCTACGAGGGCAAGGAGCCCGGAAAAGTCTCCACGATCCACCAGTGCCTCTGGGACCACACGAAGAATTATCTCTTCGCCGCCGCCCAGGGCCGCGTGAACGGCTACGGCCAGTTCCGCTGCCTTAAGTACAACCACGAGACCGGCGAGTTCACCCAGACCGCAAGGTTCCTCTCCCGCACCTGGGACGAGCCGCGCCACGCCGCCGTCCACCCGAACAACCGCTGGGTCTACATGTGCGAGGAGAAGGGCAACAAGGTTCTCTATTTCCGGTTTGACGACAAGACCGGCGAGATGGAGGCCCTGCAGGAGCTGACCACGGTCCCCGAAACCGTCACCGGCTACTCCGACGCGAGCGAGGTCATGGTCGATCCCTCCGGCCGCTTCGTGCTGGTCTCCAACCGCTACACGGACTCCATGGCGGTCTACCGCATCGATCCGGTCACCGGGTATCTCAAGAATACGGGCTTCTTCCCCTGCCTCGGCAAGACCCCGCGTTTCTTCTGCTTCGCCCCGAACGGCAAATGCTACGTCGCCAACGAGGACAGCGACACGATCATCGAGTTTGATTTCGACTCTGTGACCGGCCAGCTGACCCCGACACTCAATATCATCCGCACAGGCAGCCCCGTGTGCCTTGCATTTTCCGAATGAATAAGCTCCTAAAAGAAAGGATGTAGAAAATATGAACCTCGGTCTTATCTCCCTGATCCTTCTCCTCGTCGCCATCGTCATCGGTTTCACCCGCAAGGCCAATGTCGGTATCGTCTGCATCGGCTTCGCCATGATCCTGACTCTGCTCTATCCGGACACCGTGAAGGCGAAGGATGTCATTTCCGGCTTCTCCACCTCCCTCTTCATCCAGATGGCGGGCGTCATGTACCTCTTCGCGATCATCAACGCGAACGGTACGCTCGAGCTCATGGCTAAAAAATGCGTGAGCATCGTCCCCGCAAGACTCATCCCCCTCGTGATGTTCATCATCGGCATGGCTCTCTCGGCCTCCGGCCCGGGCTCCATCCCGTGCCTCGCGATCATCCCGGTCATCGCGATCCCGCTCTCGGTCTCCGCAGGCATCAACCCGATCATGACCGCCATCATCGGCGACATGGGCGCCATGGCCGGCCGCATGAGCCCGCTCACCCCTGAGGCGGCCGTCGTCCGCAGCCTCATGGAAGAGCAGAATATGGTCGGCGACACGGTTCCGATCATGCTCTGCACGGCGGTCACCTGCGTGATTACCGCGATCATCGTCTTCGTGTACTACAAGGGCTGGAAAGTCAGCAAGGACGCAAATGGCGCTGCCAAGGAAAAAACTCCGTCCTTCACCTGGAAGCAGTGGCTCAGCCTCGCCTGCCTTCTGGTTCTCGCGATCGGCGTCCTCTTCCTCGGCTGGAATGTCGGCCTGACCGGCTTCCTCCTCGGCTCTCTTCTCATCGTCCTCGGCTGCGGCACGGAGAAAAAAGCTGTGGGCGGCGTTCCGTGGGGTGTCATCATCATGGTCCTCGGTGTCGGGATGCTCATGAACATCGTGAAGCTCTCCGGCGGCATCGACCTTCTGGTCTCCGCACTCGAGTCCTTCATGGGTCCGAAGAGCGCGGCTCCGGTCATGGCGATCACCGCGGGCGTGATGTCCTTCTTCTCCTCCGGTCTCGGCGTCGTGTTCCCGACTCTGGTTCCGATCTGCGGGAGCCTTGCCTCCTCCATCGGTGCTGACGGTGTGCTCCTCGTCGCGATGGTCGTCATCGGCGGCACGATCGCGGGCTACACACCCATCTCCACCACGGGTGCCCTCATCATGGCCGGCGTGGCCCAGCAGGAAAATGCAGAGGAGCGCTTCCCCCAGAACAAGCTCTTCGTGGAGCTCTTCGCGGTCTCGTTCCTCAACATCGCGGTGCTGACCCTCATGTCGATCATCGGGATCTACGGTCTCTTCGTATGATATGCATTAACACAAAGCGGCAGCAGGAGTCTCCTCCTGCTGCCGCTGCTTTTTCTTTAAGGCTCTTCTATATCATGTTTTTCTCCGATGCGACAGCCTCTCGCGCTTCTCTTCCGAATATCTCCGCCGTCTCTCCGCGATTTCCTCATTCCGCCTTCTGCCGGTCGACTCGATATACGCCTCCTCCGCCTCGATCACCCCGGCGAGCTTCCCTCTCCAGCATTCGATTGCGGCGCCGCTAAGGAGCCACTCCTTCGGGTCCGGCTGCTTATCCAGCTCCTCCCTCAGGAGTTTTTTCATTTTCCTGATGTCCCCGTCACTGTAAATGAACCCCTTAAACATATACCGGTTCAGCAAAAATCCTCCCGCCGCATCCGAAATATACTGCAGAAAATTCTCCCAGCCCTCGGCGAAAGGCAGATTGTCCTCGCACCTGATACAGATCTTCTCCCCGGTATACAGAATGATAAAAAGATCATAGTGCCCAAGCGTAGATTGGCTTTTGAAATACCCGCCGTCCACCGCCGCGATCATATTCTTGTGAACGAACCGGTCGTAAATGCACAGCCAGTTCCGGCTCTCATAGATCCTGCGATGTTTCTCAAAATATGTCCCGCGGAATTCCTCCGGACAGACAAATTCCTCCCCGGCCAGGAGCTCCCTGACATCCGCCCTGCTAAGCACCCGGAAGACGCCCGGGACCGAGATGTACCCATCGAAGCCCCACCTTTTTATTCTTTTCAGAAAATACAGTTCCACACTGAGCAGAATGCCTATGATCAGCACATGCACCGGCCCGAATGGGACCGCCCCGCTCACAAGCCTCGAAATATAGCTTCGAAAGCAATATAAAATGAAAACCGCCGCAAGAACATCGACGCATTTTATGAACTTGTACCGAACCAGCGCCTCAACGCGCTTAAAATGCTCCATTTTTCTCCTTTTGAAACTGCGAGAGCGGAGGACATTTCAGACTGCCCTCCGCTCTCGTTTTTTCTTCCGTATTTAATTAAGCAAGTTACTTCACTTTTCGTCCGATCTTGGAGTTTGTCATAACAAGCGCAGCAATCGCCATGCACATGATTACGATCCAGCCGGCCGGATTGCTGTTGTCGCCTGTCGCAGGTGCAGCTGTCGTCTTCGCAGCCTCAGTCGCAGCCGGGGTTGCCGCCGCAGCCTGAGACGCAGCAGGTGCGATCGTCGTAGGCGGTGCAATCGACGGTGTGGGCGGTGCAATCGACGGTGTAGGCGGTGCAATCGACGGTGTAGGTGCAGCAGTCGACGGTGTGGGCGTAGCGGCTGACGGTGTGGGTGGAGCAACCGTCGGCTCCGGCTCCTTCATCCAGGTTGCCCTGAAGGTGTGGTCATCTTCAACGATGTACTTGTCGCCCGGGTGGTAGCTGCTTCCGCTCCACTCGATGAACACATAGCCTTCTCTCTCCGGTGCTTCATGGATCGTAATCTCATCACCGACATTGTGGATTTCCACGATGTCCTCTGCACTGCCGCTGTAGATGCCGCCGTCCAGCGTATAGGTGATCGTTCTCGCCTTGGTCTCCCATACCGCATATAAAACGGTATTGTCGCTGATGTCGATCGTCTCGCCCGCCTGATAATCCGCGGTCTCCGCATCAGCGCTCTTCGCCCACCCCTTGAAGAGATAGCCTTCGAGAGTCGGCTCTTCAGCCGGAAGCGTGACGGTGTTCTCCGTCACTTCCATCGCTTCGGGAGCGCCCTCGCCGCCGTTTGCATCGAAGGTCAGCTCATAGTAGATCGTAAGGTTTCCGAGTTTTTCCCCGGTAACCGTGTAGTTGCCCTCTTTTGCGGTTCCGTCCCATACGATCGTGTAGGTCATCGGGTGTACGCCGACCTCGGTGAAGGGGGTCATTTTAAGCGTAGCGGTTTCCTGCTCTTTATTGGTCGGGGTGACAAGACCGGAGAGCGTCCCCTCGGGGGTGATCTCCTCGCCCGTATATTTCACTTTCATATCCTCAGCCGTCACGGTGAGGGATGCCGGAGTGACCTCCATTGTGGCAGGGATGATCTGCGTATAAGTATCTTCAACCAATACCCATTCATTATCCCACGGGTACGGCACCCAGATCTCGGCAAACACCTGTCCCTGGGCCGGCGTGGTGCTTCTGCCGACATCAGTTCTTCCTGCCGCAATGTTGCCGAAGAAAGTATATCGCCACACATTCAGCGAATACCAGAGCGGCTGATAGTAAAAGCCTGTTCTGTAGCTGCCGCCCTTGACAGTCTCTCTGTCATTGTCCGGTCTTTCCTCTATGCCTCTGATAGAATGATAATTCCCGTCATAGACAAACGACGTGATGGACTGATAGCCTTTGGCATGCAGCGTCTCACCCCACTTGTTTTCTCCCCACACGGCATAGAGCGTCATATCGCCCGTCACTTCAAAATGTACACCGGGGCGCAGTTCAACCGACTCCGGCGATGCGGATCTGCTGGTCGACCAGCCCGCGAAGACATAATCCCAGATTCTGCCTTCCCTGCTCAGGATATCCGGGATGACAGTTCCCATCTGTCCCTCTTCCACAGTCTCGGTCGTATAGGTTCCTTTGCCATCATAGTTGTAATCATAGGTAACCGTGTATGTAACCGGCTCCCTGGCGTCATTTCCGGACACGGAATCCGGTGTCTCCGCAAGCGCGGTCGCCGGCACTGCCGCAACGAGCAGCACAAGTGTCATAAGAAGACCCAAAAACACTTTTTTCTTTCCCATAATCTGACCCTCATTCTGAAATATTCAGGCCGCTAATGGCCCAATTTTCATTTTATCATAAACCGCATCAAAATCAATCCCTTGTTTGTGCAATATTATCGCAACCGAAATATGGAATTAATCTCCAACTTGAAATTTAGTTTTCAAGTCAGCCAATATGTGTGACAGTTCTGTGATATTTTCTGTGTCATAATGAGCACGCAGCAAACAGGAAAAGAAAAACAACCATTTCAAGAGGAGATTACATATATGAAGTCCATTTTTAAACGCGCCACAGCAGCTGCTCTTGTTACCGCTATCGTTATGACGGGAAGCATCACAAACGTTTTTGCTGCAGAAAATGCAGACTTGATTCAGGAAGTCTCGGCAGAGGCCGCAAGTGAAGAGCTCGAGATTGAGGAAACAGCCGCAAATGTGGGCATCAGCGAGTTTGATGCGGAAATAACTGAATCAGAGGCTATGGGAAATACAGACCCCGAAGATACGGAAGCCGCTGAGTCCGAAGATACGGAAGCCGCTGAGTCCGAGAATACGGAAACCGAAGATTCCAAGAACACGGAACCCGCTGAGCCTGAAAATAAAGAAACCGCTGCAGATGCAGATACGAAATCCGAGACGGCTGCTGAGGATGCTCAGTCCGTCTACACCAGGGAGAACTCGGTGCATGGTAATGCCGAGGCAAATGCATTAGCGAAACAGACGATGGACCTCATGCATAGTGAGTTTGATGCAGCATTGACATATCTCGGAACCCTGCACCCGGCTTTCAGGTTTACCGCACCGATTATGCAGATGATAATGGCCCCGGCCTTTACAACCCCCCAGAAAGACATTAACACCGTGATCAGTGAGAAACTCGACGAGCTGAACGCCCAGCTTGACAGTCTGGAGGCAAGCATGAAGGATCATATGGAAAATGTGGTCACGCTGGCCACCCTGGGCGACAAAACCGGTACGGTTGACGCATTGGCCGAAAAGCTTCGCATCCGTGTGGGCAACATCCAGCGCGATGACAACCTCAGCAGTGAAGAGAAGGATGCTCAAATCGCCGCCCTTTTCGACCAGAATGTCGTTACCGATTTAGAGTCTGCCCTGATAGACGCAACAAACACATTTATGGGCAAGACCAACGTCACGCTGGGCAATCTCTCCATTTTTGATGCCGCCTACAACAGAGCAGCGGAACAGGCAATGTTCAGTGGCGAGGCACTGGATGCAATTGCCCCCTACATCGTTCGCCAGCTTGGTTATTATACGGAAGGATTTTCAGTGCTTGGTCAGGTATACACCGCCTACGAGAACATCAAAGGAGCCGGCTCCCTGAAATCTTCCCGTCAGTTCATGGACGAATGCCTGACCGGCAGCAAGAGTCCCTACAAATTCAGTGCGAAGTTTTTCAGCAAGGACAGGTTTATCTTCATCAATAAGAGCTGCAAAACCAATATCCCTCTGAGTCCCGAGGTAGCTGCCCTGCCCCTCCGCTCCGATTACGTCAGCCTTGAGACGATTGAAACCAAGGCAAAGGAAGTTCCTCTGTCGAGAGCACAGGTCGAGGCGCTGGTAAGCTATTGTTCAGAGAAGAACATGACGCTCTTCCAGTTCCTTTTCAACAAGATGCAGTTCCGTCCGGTTTATACATTCAAGGAGAACAGAGACACGCGCTACGTTCAGTGCCCCTATAATCTCGATAGGACAATCAAGGACGAAACAGAGATCCGCACATACTATACAGACGGAAAGTCCTATATGCTTAGCGGCGCGCATGAGCTTCCCAGGGATTCGGTGCGTTATGGCGGAAGCAAATTCCGTCCCGGCAAAACCGTACATTATGTGTATGCTGACATCATAAACGCCGACAGAGTCAATGCCGGCACAGAAGGCAAGTTTACACTGTATCAGGATTCCGGCACACGCTGGACTGACATTACGCTGATGCTTTTCCAGGCCGCCTAAAGATTTTTGAAAATAAGAACCAGCCCAAAAGGCTGGTTCTCGTGTTGCCCGCTTAAGCCCGAATCTTAAGTTTGCAGAAAGCTTTTTCATGTATGGCCGCCTCAATCCTGAATATACTTAAGATCCTTATTATTTACCGTGATCGCAATCTCATTATACAGTTTTCGAAGATCAGCTTTCATCGCCTCTGCGACCCTTGCGTCTGTAACATCACTTATCTGCATCTCTTCCGCATGCTTTCTCAGCAATACATCTCTCACTACAGCGTACTCGATCGTTCTGTACAGCTGATGTGTGACGTACTCCCACCACTTTCGCTTCGCGTAGAAGTGGGGGCTTCTTGTTCGACAGTCCTTATGGACTGAGCATTCGCAAGCTATCCC
>ODAJ011931304.1_pt1 | contig 11829 bp, 9 predicted proteins | sample 1539241 | NCBI WGS metagenome assembly ODAJ01 (sample SAMN02144231, study PRJEB22623) | gut metagenome | biome: sheep rumen | host: Ovis aries | place: New Zealand | reverse complement strand
ATGAGCTACTATCTTCCCACGACGGTGAAGCTGCTCAATGCCTATAAGGAGCTGGACAGACAGACTGTAAACGGCGAGAATATCAGCACGACCAAAAAAGAGATCGAGGACGCTCTGGACACGATCAACGACGCTTTTGAAAAGCTTCTGGACAGCTTGTTCCAGAATATGGCCTGGGATGTCTCCTCCGACATTTCCGTCATGCAGACCATGCTGGCGCAGGACGGCCTGACAGGGGAGCATATGAGCGCGGAGAGCGGACAGAGCGTGGAGCAGATGGAAAATCAGGTCTACGGAACGACTCTCACATGGGGAGACGAAGGCGGCGCAATGGCGCAGGGCCAGTACCAGTATCAGGAAGAAAAGAAGTAACATATAATCACCCATATATTTACCTTGGTAAGAAGGAGAAAGCAGGACTATGGCAGATGAAAAGATGGATCTGAATTTCAGTGAGCAGAACGCACTGCAGACAGGCGGCGCAATGGCGCAGGCAGATCCTTTCGCGGATATGGCACAGGGCGCACCGACGCTGAGTTTCGGCGAGGAGACCGGCCAGGCAGCGATGCCCGCGCAGGCACAGGCGGTTTACGCGCCCGAGCCGGAGGAGAACATTCTCACTCCCGAGGAGCTGCGCCAGGTCGAGGAGTTCTCCAAGAAGATCGATGTCACGAATTCCAAGGCCGTCATGACCTACGGCGTAGGAACGCAGAAAAAGATGGCTGATTTCTCCGAAAAGACTCTCGAGAGCGTAAAGACCAAGGATCTCGGCGAAGTTGGAAATATGGTCAGCGGACTCGTCACGGAGCTGAAGAACTTCGACGTCGACGAAAACGAGAAGGGGATCAAGGGCTTCTTCCGCAAAAAGACCAATCAGCTCCAGGATCTCAAGACCAGATATTCCAGCGTCGAGAAAAACGTCGAGAACATCGCGAACGAACTGGAGAAGCATCAGATGATCCTTCTCAAGGACATTGAGCTGCTGGACCGCATGTATGAGCTCAACCTCAACTACTACAAAGAGCTGTCCATGTACATTCTGGCCGGCAAGAAGAAGCTCAAAGAGGTCAGAGAGACCGAGCTTCCCGCTCTCCAGAAGAAAGCGGAGCTCTCCGGACTTCCCGAGGACGCGCAGGCCGCCAAGGATCTGGCCGAACAGTGCGACCGGTTCGAGAAAAAGCTCCATGACCTGCAGCTGACCAGGACAGTCGCCATGCAGACCGGCCCCCAGATCCGCATGATCCAGTCATCCAACCAGATGATGGCGGAGAAGATCCAGTCCACGATCGTCAACACCATCCCGCTCTGGAAGAACCAGATGGTCATCGCGATCGGAATCGAGCATGCGACGCAGGCGGCAAGAGCAGAGAGAGAAGTCAATGACATGACGAACGCGCTTCTGAGAAAGAACGCGGAGAAGCTCAAACAGGCCACCGTCGAGAGCGCCAAGGAGTCGGAGAGAGGCGTCGTCGATATCGAGACCCTCAAGCATACCAACGAGATGCTCATCTCCACCATGGACGAAGTGCTTGCGATCCAGACGGAAGGCAAGCAGAAGCGCGCAGCAGCTGAGAAGGATCTGGCGCAGATCGAAGCACAGCTTCGGGCCAAACTCCTTCAGGCCAGCAGAAGTTGACGACGCATCGGAAATTCTCGATGCGCTCAAATAAATTCATATTAGTATATGTTTACTAAAAACAAGCAGGAGGTACAAAAATGAAGAGAAGACTGGCATTATTATTGACGGCAGTCATGATGGCGGCGACACTTCCTTCAACGGCCGCTTTCGCAGCGGAAGCGGAGCCGGCCCAGGAGACGGCCGCTCTCGAAGAGACCGCCCTTGAAGAAGAGACGGAAGCTCCCGAAGAGGCCATTGAGGAAGCAGCTGAGGAGCAGGAAGCGGCAGAGATCGTCGGGACCACCGAGGAGGCCGCTGCCGAGGAAGAGCTCGCACAGACCGAAGAGACCGCGGAAGACGCGGAAGAGGGTCTGACTAATGAAGTCGCGGCGGAAGAAGAGCCTGCGGAAGAGGAAGAGATCGAAGCAGAGGTAGAAGAGGCTGTCTCTGAGACAACAGCGGAAGCGGCGGCCGTGGAAGAAGTCGTCGAGACTCCCGTTGTGAAAGAGGAAGGCAAAAAAGAGGCGGACGCAAACGCTTCGACCATGAAGCCCGGCTGGAACAAGGTCGGCGGCTATTATTACTATGTCGGAACAAACGGCAAACTGTATACAGGCTTCAGGACCGTTGACGGCAACAGATACTATTTTGCCGACAGCCGCTATCCTTCCGCTGACACAGGAAGAATGCTGACCGGATTCAGAACGATCGGAGGCGTGAAGTATTACTTCGCCGACGAGCGCTACCCTTCCGCACGGTTCGGCAAGCAGCTGACAGGATGGAAGACCATTGACGGCAACAGATACTATTTTGCCGACGACAAGTACACCAGCGCCAAGACCGGCGAGATGCTGACAGGCTGGAAAACCATCAGCGGAAACCGCTACTATTTCGGAAGCAACGGCGTTATGCGCAGCGGCTTCGTCACGATCAGCGGTTCCACCTATTACCTGATCGATTCCAAGGTGTCCGGTTACTCCGAGAGCGCCAAGGGAAGAATGGTCACAGGCTGGAGGACCATCAGCGGAAAGAAGTACTACTTCTCCGACAGCAGATGCGCGGGCTTTAAGAGCGCCAACCTCGGCAAGATGATCACAGGTTTCAGGACCATCGGCAGCTACAAGTACTATTTCCAGGACAAAAACTATACGGCCTACAAGGCGGCCAACAAGGGCGTCATGATGACGGGCTTTAAGACCATCAGCGGAAATCGCTATTATATGTCGGATGAGCAGAACTCCCGCTATTCCTCCGGAAACAGGGGACGTGTCGTGACCGGCTGGCAGAAGATCAACAACGCCTATTATTACTTCAGCACAACCGGCGTACAGAAGAACGGCTGGCAGAAGATCGACGGCGAGTATTATTATCTCATTGATCCGAATTATACAGCCTACAAACCGGCCAACCTCGGCAAGATGGTGACAGGCTTCAAGACCATCAGCGGCGCAAGATACTATTTCAAGGACAGCGGCGCTCTGGTGACCGGCGACGGCTATCACCCTGTAGTGATCAAAGATGACCTGTACCTGGTCGACAGCGACGGTCAGATCGACACCCATTACGGCTGGGCAAAACGCGGAAGCATCTATTACTATATTTTGAACGGCGGCAAGCTCAAGACCGGCTGGCTTTACCTGAACGGCAGCTATTATTATCTCGCTGCAGGCAGCGGCGTCAGGGTCACAGGCGTGACCAGCATCAATGGAACGCTGTATTTCTTTAACAGCTCAGGCGTAAGGGCATCCTCCGAGGGATGGAAGTCCTACGACGGAAAGGACTACTACGTCTACTCCAGCGGCAAGGTCGCTGTCAACACCACGATCGACGGCAGAAAGATCGGATCCAACGGTGTTGCCGGACCCAAACAGAGCTCGATGGCGCAGAAAGCGCAGAGCTACAGCAGCAACACGAACTATCTGATCATGATCGATACCAGCAATCATAAGCTCGGCGTCTATAAGGGAAGACAGGGCAACTGGTCGGAAGACGACGTAATCTCCTGCGCGGACGGCGCAGCGGACAGCCCGACTCCCCGCGGCGTGTTCACGACAAGCAAGGGCGCAGTCTCTGACGAAGAAGGAAAATACACGTATCGTTATTACACCAACTTCGGCAGTTCTGCAATCTGCTCGGTTCCTTATCAGAAGGGAACGTGGACAGTGGCAGACGGCACACTGGGCAGAGCCGTATCCAACAACGGATGCGTAAGAGTTTCCGCTAACAATGCGGAGTGGATCTGGTCCGGAGTTCCGAGCGGAACAAAGGTGGTTGTCTATTAACAAGCAGCCGCGATTCGGCTGTATAATGAGTCTGAAAACAGGCCTCCGGTTGAACCGGAGGCCTGTTTTGAGTGAAATAGTGCACTTTTTTATGGAATTTTAATAGCGGATTTTTCAGTTAATTTTATTTTTTTGGGTAGACTTATTTTTATGGGTAGTGTAATATAAAGGATACAAGTAGAAATAATGTAACAACTTTAATGATTCTGTAACATTTGGGAGGAAAGCAGGATGAAACGTAGATTGGCATTTCTTTTGGCGTTGTCCCTCTCTTTCGCTTCGTTTCCGGTCGCGGGAGTAAGCGCTGCAGAGCTGCCCGCGGAAGTGGTCGAGTCTGTTGTGGAAGATGAGACGGCAGCACAAGGAGAAACCGCGGCGGCTGCGGAAGAAGAAGCGGCGGCTGCAGTAGAAGCTACGACTGAAGAGTCCGCAGAGGTAATTGATACAACCGGGAATGACACTGCGGAGGAGACGATCGCAGTAGAGGAAGAGCTTCAGGAGGAAGAGCTTCAGGAAGAAGAGCAGACTGTAACGGTAGAAGCGGCGGACGAAGCCGTTCCGGAAGAGAACGCGGAAGACGCAGCGACAGCGTCCACAGCAGAGGTTGTAGACACGGAGACTGCATCCGAAGTCGAGCCGGCTGCGGCGAAGACGGAAGAAGTGACCGTTCTGGAAGACGGCAAGGTCTCTCAGGAAGCCACCAACGGTTTCAAAAAGGAAAACGGCAACTGGTATTACTATAAGAACGGCGTCAAGCAGAAGGGTAAGTGGGTCACCGTCAATGGCCATAAGTATTATCTCAAGAGCAACGGCGTCATGGCTACGGGCCTTTACACAATATCCGGCACAGGCACCTTCTATTTCATGGACTCTTCGTATGCCAAGTATGATTCCAAGCTGGAAGGCTCCATGATGACCGGATGGAAGACTGTGAACGGCATTGTCCGTTACTTCCTTGACGAGAAGTATGCGCCCGGCGGAACGACCGGCAAGATGCTGACCGGCTGGAGAACCATCGGCGGCTACAGATTCTTCCTCGACGACGGCAGAGTCAAATCCAATAACGGCAGACAGGTGACCGGCTGGCAGACGATCGACGGAAAGGTTTACTATTTTGGCGACAGCCAGTATCCGGGCCTTCCCACCGGCGCACAGGCGACCGGATTCAGGACCATCGGCGGCGTCAAGTACTATTTTGCGGACTACCGCTATAAGAGCCTTCCCACCGGCGCGCGCGCTACCGGCTGGAGAACCATCGGCGGAAAGAAGTATTACTTCGTGGATTCCCAATATCCTTACAGCAAGGAAACGGGCAAGATGCTGACCGGCATCAAGACCATTAACGGCAAGCCTTATTACTTCAACGCCTACGGCGTAAGACAGACCGGATGGGTCAAGACCACAAACGGCCTGATGGCTTATTATCAGAGCAACGGAACCGCCGGCCCCGAAGGCTGGAAGGCCAACGGCGATGACTGGTATTATCTGACCAAGAACGGCCAGGCCAGGACCGGATGGATGACGCTGAATTCTACATCGGTCTTCTATCTCGACAAAGCGGAAGCCGGCAAGATGACGGTCGGCGCCAAGATGATCAGCGGAAAGGTCTATTTCTTTGAGGCTGACGGCCGCCGCACCAGAACGGAAGGCTGGAAGACATCCGGCAAGTACAACTACTATACATATACGAACGGTACCTGCGCGGTCAATACCACGATCAACGGCATCAAGGTCGACAAGTACGGCAGAACCGAGATGACGGTCATGGACAGAAAAGCACAGGATTACTCCAGTGATACCAACTATCTGATCCTGGTCGACAAGACAACCTTCAAGGTCTGCATTTACAAGGGCAAGAAGGGCGCATGGGCCCGGATCAAGGGCGAGTGGTACTGCACGCACGGCGGAAGCCTTACACCTTCCGGCGAGAAGTATATCCGAAGCCACGTGACAAAGAGAAGCGCGACCTACGGATGGGCGGAGTTTGATTACTCCAGCGCTGCTTACGCAGTCGAGCTCTCCAGCGGCAACTTCTTCCACTCCGTGCTGTACGAGAAACTCTACGAGGGCAGCAACTACGGATCCAAATACGGCGGACTCAATCCTTATGACCGCGAGATCATGGATCCCAACCTGAAGAAGGACTATTCCCACAGCTGCATCAGACTGGAGACACAGAACGCGCAGTGGATCTGGGACAATATTCCGATCGGAACCAAGGTAGTGATCTACAATTCCTGATCAAAATATCGCAGAACGCATAAGGAAAAACGGATGGGGCTGTCAGACAGACAGCCTCATCTTTTTGGGGCCGGGATTGGCGCGGAGGCGCGAATCGGCTATAATGGAGGGACAGAAACCAAGTTTGGACAGGAGGAAGTGAACTTGAATATTATCGTGACAGGAGGAGCCGGATTTATCGGCTCGAATTTTGTCTTTTATATGCTGGAGAATCATCCGGAAGACAGGATCATCTGCGTGGACAGCCTGACATACGCGGGCAATCTCTCTACGCTGGCGTCCGTTATGGACAACCCGAACTTCCGCTTCGTGAAGCTGGATATCCGGGACAGGGAGGGCGTGAACCGCCTCTTTGAGGAGGAGAAGCCGGAGATCGTTGTGAATTTTGCCGCGGAGTCCCACGTGGACCGCTCCATCGAGGACCCGGGCATTTTCCTCGAGACGAATATCATGGGGACCGCCGTGCTCATGGACGCCTGCCGCAAATACGGGATCGGCAGATTTCACCAGGTTTCCACGGATGAGGTGTACGGAGACCTGCCTCTGGACAGGCCGGACCTGTTCTTCACGGAGGAGACGCCGATCCACACGAGCAGCCCTTACAGCACATCCAAGGCTTCCGCGGACCTGCTGGTGCTGGCCTACCACCGCACCTACGGCCTGCCCGTGACGATCAGCCGCTGCTCCAACAATTACGGACCTTACCAGTTCCCGGAGAAGCTGATCCCGCTCATGATCGCGAACGCGCTGCACGACCAGCCGCTCCCGGTCTACGGAGAGGGCCTCAATGTCAGGGACTGGCTGTACGTGGAGGACCACTGCAAGGCGATCGACCTGATCATCCGGAAGGGCAGGGACGGAGAAGTCTACAATATCGGCGGACACAATGAAATGAGGAACATCGATATTGTTAAGCTCATCTGCGCGGAACTCGGAAAGCCGGAGAGCCTGATCACGTACGTGACGGACCGCAAGGGACATGACCAGCGCTACGCGATCGATCCCGCCAAGATCCACGGCGAGCTGGGATGGCTCCCCGAGACCATGTTTAAGGACGGCATCAGGAAGACGATCCGCTGGTATCTGGACAATCAGGAGTGGTGGGAGACGATCCGCTCCGGGGAGTACCGGAATTACTACGAGAAGATGTACGCAAACAGATAAAATAAAGGGGCTGCCCGCAGCAAGCGAAAGGATCCGGTGAAGATCCTGCGCTTATGCGGGCGGCCCCTTTCGGGTTCTCTATGAACCGGCTGTATTACAGACGGGATATGATGACGCCGAGAATGATGATCGCGACGCCCAGCGCTCTGCGGCGGGAGACCTTCTCCTTGAGGATCAGGACGCCCATGACAAAGACCCAGACAAAGCTGGTGGCCGTAATGCAGGGCATCACGGAGACCGGCACATGGATCAGAGCCACCTGGTTGATCACCAGCGTGGAAAACAGAAGACCATAGGAGATAATGACGCGCGGGTTGAGGAATTTACTAAAGAACCCGCTCTTTTTGGCCTCTGTAATATTGGCCTGCTTTTTGAGGATGATCTGGCTGAGCGCTGTGACAAAGGCCGCGGCGATCGCGGCTCCGTAGCAGAACGCCGGGGTAAACAATTCTGAATTCATATTTCTTTCCCTTTCTCTGCCGGCGGCAGATCAGCGGTCACGCTGCCTTTTCGTCGCTGATGCTCACGACCATGCCGATCGAGATCACGATAATGCCCAGGATCTGCTTCCAGGTGATGGCCTCGTGAAAGATCAGCCTGGCCCACACGAAGATCAGAATATAGCTGAAGCCTCTCCGCAGATAGGCGGTGGTCAGAGGAAGCTTCTCCAGGATCAGCTGCCAGCAGACGGCGTAGAAGCCGAGGATCAGGACAGCCAGACAGAACCAGGCAATGTAGCCGGCCGAGAGAAAGGGGTACTTCCCGCCGAGCTTGAGGCAGGGAGAGGTCAGGCTCTCCATGAAGACCGCGACAATGGCCAGAAGTATAATGTTGCTCCGTTTACTAAGAAAATTATCTAACACTGTTGAACCTCATTCCCAGATCAGGGGTTGGATACCATTTGCTGTTTCGGTCTCGACCTGCAGCATTCGGCGGATCTGCGCCGCCCGCTGCTCGAAGGTGTTCCGGTCCGGAGCGCTCAGGATCAGCGCGATGCGGGAGGTCTTGTCCGTGTGACCCTCTGCGTTCTCTACGCCGGCCTTGAGCTTTCCGAGCTGGTTGCGGTGCACGTAGGGCAGCGCCTGCACTTCCTCTACGCCGCGCACGCTGAGGACTTTTCCGTCGGGAACATAGAAGGCGATATATCCGCAGACGCACTGCTGCGGCAGGATCTCCGGAAGTCCTTTCTGCTTACCGGCCGCGATATCCAGAAGGAAGCCCTCGGTATCCAGTCCGCAGGAAAGATGGATCAGGTCGGAGGAGATGAACACACCACCGCCCCGCGCGGCCGTCTCGATCAGATAGATCTCGTCCCCGTCCATGATAAACTCGCTGTGGGTGATTCCCTGCCTGAGGCCGAAGCCCTTGATGATCCTTGTGTTCAGATCCAGGACCCGCTGCCGCAGGGCGTCGTCGGCACAGGTGGGGAAGATCCGGCTCTTGGCCGCGAACGCGTCGGGCAGGTCAAAATAGAGCGTGTCCCCGATGCAGAGATTGCGGAACTCATAATCGACGGCCAGACCCTCGACCAGGAACTCGCGCCCTGTCGCGCACCGCTCGATCAGGACCCGGCGGTTGGAGGACCAGCGCGCCGCCTCGGCGTATTTGGACGTCAGTTCCGCTTGATTGCGGCAGATCTGCACGCCTCTGCTGCCCTGTGTATCCAGGGGCTTGATGATGACATTGCCGCCGATCTCTCCGTAGTATTCGAGGGCCTCCTCCAGCGAGGAGACCGTCCTGTTGGGGAGAAGGCGGATGCCCAGCTCTTTCATGCGCTCTCTCATCCGGCTCTTGTCGGTGAAGAGGCACCCCGTCTCATAGCCGATCCCGGGAAGACCGAGCTGCTCAGCCACATAGGCCACCGAGCGGACAGCGATATCGGTCTGGTCGGTGATGACGCCGCGGATATTGCGCTCTTTGGCAAAGGCGAGGATCGCCTCCTTATCCCTGACGTCGATGAGCAGGGAATCAGTGATATACGGTTTAAAGGCGTCGGAGATCACGGGCGCGGCCAGCAGGACGTTGTAGGAGCGGGAAGCCCTCTGCACGAGCGGAAGCTGGAAGTCGCCGGCTCCGATGATCAGAATATTGTCCATTTACTTTTTCTCCTCTTTGTCATCGAGCTGTCCGTAGATCTCGCGGATCACGAACTGCGGCGAGTTGTTCAGGGAAATATAGATCCTGCCCACGTACTCGCCGATCAGACCCAGCATGAACATGATCATGCCGCCGATAAAGAGCAGCATGGACATCAGGGAACTGTAGCCGATGGCCACGTTGGGGTTGACGAGCTTGTGGACGACCGTGTACACGACGAGCAGCATGCCTATGAAGGCAAACGCGATGCCGCAGGAAGTGGCGAAACGCAGGGGCTTCACGGAGAAAGCCGTGAAGCTGTTCATCCAGAGCGCAAAGGACTTCCTGAAGCTGTAGTGGCCGACGCCGATGGTGCGCTCGCGCTCCTCCATCTCCACATTGACTACGTTTTTGGTGGAGCGGAGCATCAGGCCCGACAGGTAGGGATAGGGATTCTTGTACTTGATCACCTCGTCCTTGACGAAGCGCTTCATGACGGAGAAGTTGGAGAACTTCAGCTCCTTGTCCTTGCCCAGAAGCCAGTTGGCGACAGTGTCGTTCACTTTGGAGCCGAAATTCTTGAAGCCGGACTGGGTCTTGTGCGGGTATTTGGCGATCGCGACGTCGGCATTGCCGTTCACCAGGGGATCCAGAAGATCCCAGAGCCGGTCCGTGGGACACTGCTGGTCGTCGTCAATAAAGACGATGTAATCTCCGTCCGCATAGTGGCAGCCGCAGATCAGGGCGTTGTGGCGCCCGCCGTTTTTGGCGAGATCTATGGCCAGGACCTGCGGGTCCTTTTCCGCCTCCGCGCGGATCACATCCAGAAGATTGTCCGGGGAGCAGTCGTTGACCGCTATGATTTGATAAGTAAAATCAGGCCGTTCTGAGACGACCTGACGAATTTCCTCTATGACGAGTCCGACGGACCCTTCGCTGTGGTAGCAGGGAATGATGAAGCTGATCAGCTTCTTTCCCTGCTTGTGGATAGTATCGATATTCAATGAATTCTCCAATCTGCTGCGGGGTATCAGCGTGCAAAATAGGAAAGGACGGTGTCAATGACTTTCTGCCTGTCTTCCTGCGTCATTCCGTAATAGAGAGGAAGTCTGGCCAGACGGTCGCTTTCTCTGGTCGTGTAGACGTCTTCCCCGCAGAAACGTCCGAATCTTCTTCCGGCAGGGGAGGAGTGCAGCGGCACATAGTGGAAGACGCAGCCGACGTCGTTGCTGTGCAGGTATTCGATGAAGTCCGTCCGCTCACGCAGATCCCGGAGCTTTACATAGTACATGTGTGCATTGTGGACGCATTCTTCGGGAACGGTGGGAAGCGTCAGGCGGCCTTCGGCGGCAAGAGGGCGGAAGGCGTCGTCATAGGCGTGCCAGGTCGCAAGGCGGTTATTGTTGATGGTATCCGCCTCCTGAAGCTGGGCCCAGAGATAAGCGGCGTTCATATCGCTCGGCAGATAGCTGCTGCCGTACTCCACCCAGGTGTACTTATCGACCTGTCCGCGGAAGAAGCGCGCCCTGTTCGTGCCCTTTTCCCGCAGGATCTCCGCGGGCTCGATGTCCTCCTTGTGGTTGAGGACGAGCGCGCCGCCTTCGCCCATGGAGTAGTTCTTGGTCTCGTGGAAGGAATAGCAGCCGAAGTCGCCGATCGTTCCCAGCGCCCTTCCCTTATAGGTGGACATGACGCCCTGCGCGGCGTCCTCGATGACCTTGAGGTCATGCCTTCCGGCGATGTCCATGATGGTGTCCATCTCACAGGATACGCCGGCGTAGTGAACGGCCATGATCGCTTTGGTCTTGTCCGTGATCGCTTCCTCGATCCTGTTCTCGTCGATGTTCATGGTGTCCGGGCGGATATCCACGAACACAGGCGTCGCGCCGGTAAGCACGATGGAGGTCGCCGTACTGGAGAAAGTAAAGCTGGGCAGAATGACTTCGTCGCCCTTCTCCAGGCCGCACAGGAGGGTGGCCATCTCCAGAGCGGTCGTGCCGCTGGTGGTGAGCAGGACGCCTGTCGCGCCGAAGCGCTCCTCCATCCACTGGCTGCATTTTTTGGTAAACTGGCCGTCGCCGCAGATCTTGTGGGCGTCTACGGCCTGTTTGACATAATCGAGTTCCGTTCCGAAATACGGAGGAATATTAAAAGGTATTTTTGCCATGGAAAACTCCTCATATTATATACATTATCGACATTATACTATTATAAACCGGATTTTCCTATATTTTTTCTGCAGAGAAGAGTAAAGCGGGCCGGATCATGGCTTCCGGGGCCGGAAATGAGCTGTCGGCTTGCTTTCCTTGGATGCATAGGGTAGAATTACGATGTTAAAGTAGGTTTAGTATGCGGTTCAGTAAAGCGGACATTCGCAATCCGCTTCGCTACTTGCTCATGAACCGCAGCCGCTTCCAGCGGCTTCTCAGCAGGGGCTTTAAACCCCTG
>ODAJ011967541.1_pt1 | contig 11830 bp, 11 predicted proteins | sample 1539241 | NCBI WGS metagenome assembly ODAJ01 (sample SAMN02144231, study PRJEB22623) | gut metagenome | biome: sheep rumen | host: Ovis aries | place: New Zealand | reverse complement strand
GGCTTGGTATTGAATACTTCAAGCAGTTCGATTATACGGACTCTGTTCGGGTCATTTTCCGTCAGTTCAAGAGGACTTGTTCCGTTTAAGATATATTTCGGATATTCCTCGTATACTGCTTCTTCTTCAGCCGTTTTTTCCATTCCTGCCGTATCGTCCGCATTTTCTGCGGCATTTGAGTTTGCTGCCGCCGACGTTTTGGGCATATCTTGCATTATATCGCCGTTTGTGCTTCCTGCCGCAGCAAACCCGCGGTAATTCAAACCGTACTTTTCCTCTATGTCTTGTTCGTCACTTTCAGCCGCCTCGTTATCCGCACTTGCAGTGGCCGTAAACTGCTGTGTATTGTCTGCAAACGGCATCCCGGGCATTCTGAGTGTATTTTTCAAAACGGCAGTGCCTATTATAAACAGCACTATAAACCCTGCCGCCATAGCTGTATAGCGGGCAAAAACATTTTTTCGGGGCGCATAAGTCTTCGGCTCGGCTTCAAGGATGAATTCACTGTCAATATCGCCCATGATATCAAGTAATCTCTCGCTTTTCATATACTTATACCCTCCTTTGCAAAATGCTCTTTCAAGGCTGTGCGTGTGCGCAAAAGTGTCATTTTGACCTTGCTTTCGCTGAATTTATAGTCCTTTGCTATTTCTTTTACGGAACTCATATACCAATACCGCCTTACAAAAATTTTTCTGTTCTCCTCGGACAAAGAACGCAAAAAAGCATTAAGGCTCTCTCGTATCTCCTTATCTCCGGAGTTTTTGTCCGCATTGCGGTCGGGTATGCACTCCGCTATCTCATCAAGCGCAACTTCACTGCCCCTGCGTTTTTGGGCATTGTATTTATTGTAAAGATTTATTGCGGTATTCCGCGCTATCCTGCCTATGAACGCCTTAAAACAATCGGGTCTTTGCGGAGGTATACTGTTCCAGACTTTCATATAGGTGTCGTTTGTACATTCCTCACTGTCCTCAAGGCTTTTAAGTATGTTATAGGCTATGTATTTAAGATATGCGCCGTATTTTGCCGCCGTTTCCGTTATTGCATTTTCGGCACGGCTGAAATATAATTCTATTATTTGCAGATCATCCATAGTTTTGCTCCGTCGGGGCGGCTGCCCATAAATAAATTTGCTGTCCTTAATTATAAAGACAGCAAATTTTCACATTGGTCACATAAGAATATTATTTATCGTCATAGTTTTCAAAAAGCTGTGCAGAATTGTCTATTTTGTCAAAGCGTCTTGTATATCCGCGCTTACGGTTTGAATATACATTGTATCTGCCCATTACGACAGCCACGACAAGTGCAAGCAGCGAAAGCAGACCCGACAGCACACCTATATAGGCCATAGCCACATAGTTTTTATCCTCCGGCATATAAGAACCCGGGTAATCAACACTGTTTTGCGACGGGTCATTTGTCAGATACCGTACATTGATCTCTTTTTTTCTTGAAACAAAATATTTTTCAATGCCTTCAAGATTTTTTGTATATACTGTGCCGTTATCTGCCTTGAACGAATAATATGGTGTGCCGTCCTCTGTATACAGCACATTTGCAATGCGTTTTGTACAGAATTTATTTTCCGCAAGAGGAACTGACGGTATATCCTTGCCCGTTTTATATCCTCCGTAAAGCACAAGTACCGCACCGACAAGAAAAAGAAGCGCTGCCGTTATCTTAAACCCGAATACTGCCTTATACCCGCTTATATCCCTGCCGTAAACACGCTGTTCGCTCTTGTAGAGCATAAAATCATCCCTGATATTGGAAACTATCATTGCCATTACCACAAGTGCGCAAAGAACAACACATACAAAAGCCACAAGGGTGTATGTGCTTACTTTCTGTGCAGTCTCGGGCGCAGACTCCATAAGCTGTGCGGCTGTAAGACCCGCAGTCGGTGAAATACCAAGGCTTTTTATCTCTTTAGCTGTCAAAACGCCGAAAGTTATGGCAAGCAGCGCAAAAAACGCAGCTATCCATTTTAAAAGTTTCATTTCTATACTCTCCCCTTTTTAATTTCTGTCAAGCACAAACAGCGCCATAGCTGCCGCAAACAAAACAGGCGACATAAACAGTGCTGCCGCCGCTATGATAACAAAAGCGCGCCATAGCATATCATCGGCAATATGAAAAAGATTATCGGGTGCAGAGTTGTTCGGATCACTGTAAAGATACCGCACTTTTATTTTATTGTTCTCTATCATATCTTTATCGTCTTCCGATATAAGCGCTTTATACTCGTTTACACCATCCACGAAGGTATAATACGGTTTACCGTCCTGCTGATACTTTACAGTTGCGGTTATACTGCCGCAAAGCTTTTTATCAAGCAAAGGATATGTCGGTTTGAGAGTATCGAGCCGCTTATAGGCGCAGAATGAAAATATGCCGCCTACTGTCGCAAGTATTAACGCAATTGCAATAAATATCGCCGATGTATTCTTTTTCTTTTTCGGACGGTATTCGTAATGGCTTTCTATCTCCTTTTGTATACGCTGTTCGCGAAGCCTGTCCGATGCAAAAATAATGAATATAGCCAAAAGCATAAGCGCTGCGAGCAGAATACAGCCGCAAGCAGCAAACAGAAGTGATCTTGCATCTCCCGCCGCCTTGATAACACGTATACACCTTGCCATTATAAACATTGCCGCAACCGATAAACATATCGTGCAGACTTTCAAAAACTTCATTTTATTTCAAAAGCTCCTTTAACCCAAAAGCTCCTTTGCTTTATCGACAGCCTGTTTTACCTGCTGTTTGTTGATAAGCATTTTCAGCTCACCGCCGCCTTTTACGGCTGCAAAGAAAGTTTCGTCATAGTCATAGAATACGACCTTGTCCTCACTGCCGTCAAGCAGGTGATAACATATTTCCGCCTGTGGTTCTCCCGTTGGCTCATATTCTTTGAGCGCGTCAAAAGTCAGTCCCACAAGCAGTTCATAATACGCCGTAAAAGCATCACTGTCCACAGCTTTTCCGTTTATATATTCCTGCCTTTTATCTTTATAATTGCCGTTTTCCTCTGTCAGTGTTTTTCCGTCCTCTTCTTTAAACTCAACGGTATAATCACCATAGACAGACTTTATTTCTATATCCGAAAGCGTATAACGATAATGCAGTGCAATAAACTTTTGTATAAAGTTTATTATGTCATAATCAAAAAACGGGGCAAGAGCATTTTCAGACATGGTATATACCCCTTTATTGCCGTAAGGCGTAACATAATAGCTTCCGCCGTCCTCCGTTTTTCTGCCCACACGCAGAGTTACACTGTTTTCGGTATCTGCCATAGCTATTGTCATAGTCGGATCGTCAAGACCGTAATCTGCATACTTTTCATCACCGAGTTCAACCATTTTATCGAGTTTGAACTTATCGTAATCGTAAAGAAGTCCCGATTCGATATTATAAGGATAAACAAGCAGGTTTTCTATCGGGCTGTGCATAACAAGCGTTGCAAGACCGTTTTTGTCATGGCTCTCTGCCGAGATCTTGTTTTCCTTGTCAAAACTGACTTTCAGATCTTCCCTGCCCTTTTGCGTAACTTCCAGCATTGTAAGTGCGTTCGGATCAAGCTTATCAAGAGTAAGATCGGCAAGGTCGGTAACTTTCTGCATTATACGCTCACACGTTGCCTTATCGACAGTATATATCTCATTGCTGCCCTGTTTGTTTACATAATAATAGTTTTTATCGGGCGTTTCATTGCCTATAAAAAGTTCAGTTTCTTCATCTGCCGTTATGTAATGCACCACTGCCCCGCCCTGCGGCACATACCGTTCTTTCTCCACAGGGTCATCAAACTCACCCACAAGGTTATCGGAACGGACATTTATAAGTGCATTGAACATAAGACTCACAAGTTCGGGTTTAAGCAGAGTCATATCTGCATTGTCTATAACTATGCCTTCGTCTTTCACAAGAAAGGTAATATCATCACTTGTGCTGACATTCACGCTCTTTATCTCCTCGGGCTTATAAGTAACAACGCTGTACTTCGGCTCTGCCTGTTGGGCGAGAGTGTCGGTTTGTTCATCCTGCCTCTGCTCATTATTCTTTTTTGCACCTGCGTATACCCCGAGCAGCACAACGACTGCCGCGGCAAGGCAGGCAAGTGTGATCAACTTTTTTTTCATTAAAAGCACCTCGTATCCGTTTTTATCCGTTATGTCTTCTTATGCAGACCACCGCACCGATAACGAGAAGCAGACCCGGTATCACACCCCATGCAAATATTTTTATCTTATTCACATCTGCGGCTGTTATATTTTCAAGTTTTCCATCCGCAAGGGATTTAGGCGCGATATATACGTTTTCTTCCGTATCGTTGAGCCAATTAAGGCAGTTCACCAAAAAAGAAGCGTTTGCGCCGTTCACAGCGGAGTCTACATTTGCATCGAGCATATAAAGGCTGCCGCAGACGATAAGTTTTGTTGCGTGTGCCTTGTCTGTATAGGTCGAATCCGTAACGGCGGCAGCAACAGTAAATCTGCCTGTTTCGTCACCGTCCTCGGGGTTTGGCGACATATTGCCCTCACCTTTTATATAGGCGGTATCGGAAGTTGTAAGCACATCATCTATTTCAAGACCCTGCTTTTTAAGTTCCAGCACCTTAACGGCATTTGCACCGTATGCAAGCACCTTGTAACTGTTTGCTTTAAGGCTGTCGTTTATGGAATGATCTGTCATATGCGCAAACACTTCAAAAGGATAGCTGCGGTAGTTTTCCATATCGCTTTCCATAACATAGGTCTCACCAAGTTCAAGACCATAGCCGTTTATGATGCTTAAAAGCTTGGGATGATCGGCTTTTTTAAGGTCGCTCGCAACAAAGAGCAGACGTCCGTCATTTGTAAGATAATCCTTGACTTTCTGCACTTCCTCATCGGAATAATCGCGGTAGCTTGTTGTAATAAACAAAGCCGAGCAATCCGACGGGATATCTTCTTTTATAAGGTCAAGAGTTTTTATCTCGTAATTTGCAAGTTCAGCCTGCTTTACAAAGCTTGAAAAAACCTGCGGTTCTATCTCGCCATGACCCGTTACCGCATAAACAACGGGCGTGCTTTCAAGCCCGACATAGTTTATTGCGCTTGTAACGCAGCTTTCCACGTTGAGTACACCTGACGTGTCAAAATATTCGCTGTAATCTATAACTCTGAATTTACTGCCGTTTGTTATGATAAGACTGTTGAGATTTACCGTCTTATCCTCCGAAGAATACTGTTTTGCAAACTCGGGGTATAAGTAAAGGTCCTTATTTTCAACAGTGATATGGCTGTCGCGGGCATATTGGTCAAGCACCTTGCCTACACGGGTAACTATACTGTCGCTGTTGCCCGTTTTGAACATGGTATATATGGTTATATCCTTATCGAGCCCCGAAAGCACCTCTTTTGTTTTGTCGCTGATACTGTAAGTTTCAGCGGAAGTCATATCTATTTTGTAGTCAAGCTCGCCTATAACAAGGTTGACCACAATAAGCAAAGCTATAAAAACAAGTGTGATAACGGTAGAAAACGCGCCGTATCTGATTTTTTTATCGGTAAATATATTCTTCATATCTTATTCTCCTTTAGCTCCAGCGTCTTTTTTCTATCACGTTTACGGTAAGAAAAAGGAAAACGCCGCTGAATGTGATATAATACACTATATCCGAAATACCGAACACACCCAGATAAAAGTTTTCAAAGCGCGAAAGCACCGAGAGCCAGCCGAGGGCTTTTGTGATAAAGCCATCGAAAACCGTTGGCTTAACGGCATAAACGATGCCCGTTATAACTGCAAGTACGACCGCAAAAGCAGCAGATGCGCTCATACTTTTTGTGCTTGTATATACCGTAACGGCAATAACGATGATGACCGCTGCAATGAATATAAGCGATGAAGCACGGGAAATAGGTGCATTTGCCGCAATGTTATCCATCATAAGCAGCAAAAACAAAACGCCGAAAGTCGCAGCAGCCGCAACTATCTGATTATCGGTAAGCACCGAAATAAAAATACCCACGCTTATAAGACAGGCACCCATAAGAAAATAGCCAATAAAGCAGCATGCTGTCGCACTTGTGTCAACACTGCCGTATCTGCTGAGCATAAACGGAAAAGCCGCGGTAATAAGTATAGCAAGCAGATACAGTGATACTGCCGCAAGAAATTTGCCTATAACTATGGAGTTTATGCTCACAGGCGATGTAAGCAGAAGCTGGTCTGTTTTCTGTCTGCTTTCTTCCGCAAACGAACGCATGGTCAGAACGGGTACAAGTATAAGGAACATGACCATTGTGGAAACAAGCACATCATTGTAATTCGTGCTTTGTGCCGCAAGGTTCTGCGCAACAAAGAAATAACCCGTTATAAGTACGAAAAACGCAAGAAAAGCATAACCCGAAAAGGTAGTGAAATATGTTCTCAATTCTTTTTTGAAGATCGCAGCCATTATTCCTCACCCTCCCTTTCATTATCTGCGGCGGCAATGACTTCAAGCGCCTTTGCGGCCGTTTCCGCATCGGGTTTATGCACCTGTTCGCCTTCACCGCTGATTATTTTAAGGAATATTTCTTCAAGTGTAGGTGACGCGGCTTTAAGCATATAAAGCGGCACATCCGCCTTTATGAATGCCTTTGATATATCCGCACGTATATCTCCCTCACCCGAGATATTTATTTCAAGGCAGTCGTCATGTGTGATAAAGCTGTATGACTTGACAGACGGAACAGACTTTAAAATGCTCTCCGCCTTTGCCTTGTCACAGCCCACTCTGACAAGCTGCGGAATATCCGTATTTTCGCCCGTCAGATCCTCCGCAGGGGCATCGGCAACAAGCTTGCCCTTGTTTATTATGATTATCCTGTCACAAACCGCACTTACTTCGCCAAGGATATGTGAGCTTAAAATAACGGTATGATGCTTGCCGAGGCTTTTTATGACCTCACGCATCTCTATTATCTGCTTCGGGTCAAGACCGACTGTAGGTTCGTCAAGTATAAGTACTTTCGGAAAGCCCACAAGAGCCTGTGCAAGCCCGACACGCTGACGATAGCCTTTTGAGAGGTTTTTGACTATTCGGTTTGCATGGTCTGTTATTTTCACAGTTTCCATAATGCGCTTTATCATTTCCTCCCTGCGGTCTTTCGGTACGCCTTTTATATCACAGACGAAATCCAGATACTCCGTAACGCGCATATCGCCGTAAAGCGGCGGTACATCGGGCAGATAGCCAAGCTGTTTTTTAGCCTCTGTGGGGTTATCGAGTATATCAAAGCCGTTTATCGACACGCTGCCCTCCGTTGAGGATATGAAACCCGTCATCATATTCATGGTAGTGGTCTTGCCTGCGCCGTTGGGTCCAAGAAAGCCCACTATCTCGCCATCGTTTACCGTAAAACTAATATGATCCACAGCAGCATGACTGCCGTATATCTTTGTCAGATCTTTTACTTCTATCACTTTCAGTCCTCCAGGTTTTCGGGATTAAGGCATTTAAGCTCGTCAAGAACAAAAACGCCGTCCTTTCTTATTAATACATCGTCAAAATATATCTCTCCGCCGCCGTATTCGGGAGTCATTATAAGCACAAGATCCCAATGGATGGAGCTGCGGTTGCCGTTATCTGCATCATCATAGGCATTGCCCGGTGTAAAATGTATGCTGCCGCGTATTTTTTCATCAAAAAGGATGTTTTTCATCGCCTTTGTGATATACGGATTAACGCCGATAGCAAATTCGCCCACATAACGCGCGCCCTCGTCGGTATTGAATATCTGATTTACACGCTCGTTATCGTTCGCTGTCGCTTCGATTATTTTGCCGTCTTTAAAAGTAAGCTTGACATTTTCAAAGCCCACGCCCTGATATTCTGTTGGCGTATTATAGCTGATAACACCGTTCACGCTGTTTTTTACGGGTGCGGTATAGACCTCGCCGTCGGGGATATTCATTTTGCCGTCGCACTTTATGGCGGGAATATCTTTTATGCTGAATGTAAGGTCTGTGCCCTTTGCCACAAGGCGCACTTTATCCGTTTTGTTCATAAGTTCAACAAGTGCATCCATTGCCCTGCTCATCTTGCTGTAATCAAGATTGCATACCTTGAAATAGAAATCCTCAAAACCCTCAAGGCTCTTGCCTGCCGACTGTGCAAGGCTGTTTGTGGGGTATCGCAGAACGACCCATTTTTTCTTTAAACGAATGTCATAATGCACGGGTTTTGCGTAGTACATACTGTAAATATCATTTTTTTCGGACGGTACATCCGCAAGTTCCGCCGTATTTTCATGGCAGCCTATGCCGATATAAGTGTCCATGCCCTGCATTTTTTCGGCATCTATTTTAGCAATAAAATCATACTGTTCCTTTGAAGCGTCCATAAGAAGTTCGCGCTGGATAACATTTGATGTAAGGTCTACATAAGGGTAAGCGCCTACACTGTATATTTCACGTATAAGTGCCTTTACAAGCGGTATTGCCGCAGCGCCCGTGCCTATGAGCACACGTTCGCCCTTTTGTATATCACAGCTGTAATGTACAATGTTTTTTGCAAGTTTTTCAAGTCTTGAATCCATAATGACCCTCCTTATTTTGAATGATAAAAACCACGATGACTGTAATCCGCGAATTTTTCCGCGTACTCATCATATATTTTTTTGTATTTATTGTATACTTTTCCATTCAGCCCGTTTTCTTTCATCTGTTCAAGCACCGTGCCGAATTCGTCAAAAGCATCACGGGCAAGGTCTTTGTAATTGTTGGAGATATTCATTTCTATCTCCCCGACCTTTTCGTTTAATATCGCTTTTTCTTTCAAATTAAAGAAATCAAACATAATTCATCTCACTTTTTTTCTGTACGGAAATCGAAATCCACATAGCAGTCGAATATTCTCTGCCACGGGAAGAGGCATTTCGTCATTTTTTCTTTTGTTATCATATAATCGGTATTGCCCACACGATATGTCTTACCCTCAAATTTTACATTCTCGCCGTTGAGCAGATCGAAAAGAGTCTGACTGTACTCTTTTTCCGAAACTGTCGGCTTATAACCCTTGTTTGCAAGTGCAAGCTTGCCGTGACCCGTATAAATACCGTCCTCATAAATATGCTGTGCAAGCATTTTAAGCTGTGCGTTGACAATGACCGAAGGATTGTGATGTTTTTCTTCCGATACCGCAAAGACCTGACTGTGTGCTATGCCAAGACCAACTGCGTTGCCGTTGGTGTTCCATGCACTATAGCTTGAAAGCATACTCACCGAAGCATAGCCGTTGCTGTCATCGGCGATTGATTTTATCATACGTGTATCCTTGCCCGAAAGCACTTCTATAAGACCAAGGTTATGTCCGCTGTCATAATTCTTTTTCATAGATGCAAGAAGCGAAGTCGGGTCTTTGCCTATTTTGCAGTTGTACACGTAAAGGTCGAATTTTCTCTTTGTTTTGCTGCCTGTTGTGCTGACAAAATTCATATCATTGGCAACAAGGTCGGCAACACCCGTTACATCAAACTTGCCTGCCGTTTTTTCGGCACTTTCGGTTATAAGGTTGAAATCCGCCGTAAGATTTTCCTTTTTTGCAAGACTGCGTGCATAGATAAGCTGCGGCACTTCATCCACACCGAAAAGAATATTGATGTTTTTGCCCCTGCCCACAAGCGCATTTGAACGCTCACGGCTGCCGTATACTCTGTCAAACCGCTTATAAATGCTGTTATTATCCGAAACAAGCATTCTGCGAGGAAAACTGTATTTTATTGCCGTACCCTTTTCGGTCTGTATCCATTCGGCTCCCTTTGAAGCAAAATAAATAATGGAATTGGGAAGTTGAAGATCGTCGTTGCTCACTATTATTTCATCAAGCAGACCTTTCTGCTGAAGTTTCATAAGCTCGCCGAACATTTCCGCAGTTATTGTGTATGGTTCTTTATAATAGTTTACATAATCGGAATAGCGCTTATTTTTCACAAAGTTATCTCTGAAATAGTGCAAAAATTCCGTTTCCCAGGGTGTAAGCGCATTTTCGCCAAATTCAAAAGCCTTGTTTTCGACATACCCGTATTCAAGCAGATACTGCGACGGATCGGGTTCGCCGTAAGAAGCCCTTATCGTTGCGGCATCGTCAGCATTTTTATTATGCTTCAAATAGAAGTATGCAATACCAAGTCTTTTTGTCGGGTCGTCCGATTTGAGCCATAACTCGTTAAAGCGTGTTTCGGGAAGAGCACGCGGCATACAAAGGTTAAAGTAATATGTCGGCTCGGTGTTTTTTTCAAGCATATCTTCAAGCTCGGTCATGGCATTTTTCCAATCTGCGTAGTTTTTGCCGCATCGGCCTCCCACAAGTCCGTTTGTAAAGTAGCTTGAAGAATTAATGATGACCGTAGACGATCTTTTATTGTTTTTTGCAACTATGTCCGCAAGTTCTTCCCTGACTTTTGCACTGTTGCCCTGACGGGATGCCGAAAGATCGTTTGAATAGAGATCAAGGTATTCGTCATTTATGCTTATAAACTTGTCGCCGCCGACCGCCGCAAGATTGCCGAGATACTCATTGCTTATAGGTCTGCTGTCGATCGGTGATGTAATAAGTGTGTCTGCGTATACGACGCTGCTCATCATAGCCGCGCAAAGTGCTGCCGCAAAAACAGTTACGGTTTTTTTCATATTATTTTGCCTCCTGTGTAGTCTTCTGTATATTATTTTCTCTATTGTCTTCTTCGTGTTTTTCCGCGTATTGTTCTTCGGAGAGTATCCAATCGAGAGTATTGGGATTTGCCCACACGCCCCTGTCCTCAAACTCCGCGCTTTCCACTATTATATTCACATAAGCGCAGTCCTTGTTGAGCGCCATATTGGATGCAAGCGATTTTTTGACACCTTTCGCAAGCGCCGCATCTTCCCAAGTCAGAGTTCTTATATGCTTTTTGATGTAGCCGTTCGGACTTGCCGAAACAGGCTTGCCGTCCTTATCGTATTCGGCGCACAAAAACGACAGTTTCTTTACTGTTCTTTCGGAGCTGTTTGCCGCATCGAAACGCAGATCCGACAGGTCAATGCCGCCGTCCCTATGCACTATGCTCACATCCGAAAGTGCGATAAACGGGCATACCGCATCTGTTTTCTGAGCCTTTATATCTTCAAGTTTTGTGAATTTATCCGAAAAAACAGGTTCATAGCTTTTTTCGTCATTAAGAAATTTAAGCTTTGTTATTGCGGCATCAATATATTCCGCACCCTCGACTTTCGGTATAAAGCGTTCAAGACCATCGGAAAAGCCTGCAGGAACTACCGCATCAAAGTCCGCCTTATCCTGTGATATAAGTTTTTTGTCTTTATCAAAATATTTTATATCGAGGCTGTAGCCGTATATCTGTTCACCGCCGTTTTTTATTATCGTGCGAGGTATGCCGAAACTGTCCGCAAAGGCATATACCACCTGTGCGGGACACCCGTTGTCCTTTGGGGCTGCATTTTCGGTTATCTGCCAGGTAGTCATTTCCGTTTGTTCGTACACCGAAGCAGTGTCAACGGGCATAACAGTGCAGTTTTTGTTATTATATACGGTTATGCCGACACACATCAAAGTGCTTGCGGCAAGATAAATGACCGCAGTTTTGTCGATCTTCATTTTTTCACCCGAAATCCTCATATTTACCCATTTTAATTATTTACTGAATGATTATAGCATATTCCGAAAAAAAAAGCAATAATTGACTTGCAAACAAAATAGTTATATACTTATAGTGAACGTCAAAAATATTTGGACGTTCACTATAGGATGGGGCTCATAAATAATCCGCCTTAAGCAAGCTTAAGTCCGATTATT
>ODAJ014729829.1_pt1 | contig 11835 bp, 5 predicted proteins | sample 1539241 | NCBI WGS metagenome assembly ODAJ01 (sample SAMN02144231, study PRJEB22623) | gut metagenome | biome: sheep rumen | host: Ovis aries | place: New Zealand | reverse complement strand
ATTCGTTTTCTTTCAAGGCACTCGAAAGATTTTTCTTTGAAAGAAAGGCGTCAAATCAACAATCCTAATTACACAAAACTCTTGACACTGTCCGACCAATCACTTCTTGCCGCTGACTTCGACGAAGCCAAATCCTTCCTGCCCTTTACTCCCAGCTTGATTATCTTTTCCGGTTACGGGATTCATGCTTACTATATCTTCGACTCTCCGATTAAAATTTCCGACGACAATCGTGAGGAACTTAAACGCCGTAACAATCTTTTGCTTGACGCCATTCGGGCACGCGCTAATGGCAAAAAAATTGACGGCGTTGGGGATTTGCCTCGTGTTCTTCGCACTCCCAGCACCTTCAATTTTAAACTCGGTGCAGACAATGCGCCGCTCTGTCACATCGTTGAAGATTCTGGTTTGCGCTTCTCTCCCGACCAAATCGACGAAAAATTGAAGGTTTTGACTATTATAACTCCACCTCAAGAAGTACAAACGAAATTAACTCAAAAAAATTTTATTGATTATGGCGATGACAACCCTTACTTTAAAGAATTTCGCATTCGCCGGATGCTCGACTATATTAACGTCGTCGACGGCGAGTACGATAAATGGCTTTCCGTCGGTTTTGCCTTATTCAACGAAGGCATGGAACGTAGTCTCTGGGAACAATGGAGCAGGACTCAGCCTGATTTCAAAGAAGGTGAGTGCGAACGTAAATGGAATGGCTTTCATCACGATTCCAAAGGCATAACCATCGGCTCATTGTATCAGTGGGCTACTGAAGGTGGTTACAACGAAAAAGAAATCCGAAACGAGTGGTACGAACTTAATCCTGAAACATTAGAAAAAAAGAAATTTTCCACCTCGTCGATTGATGAACTTAAAGCCGAATTGCGCGAAAATGCTAAAGCTCTTGCCGACTTTGACGTCGAGAAGAATTCAGCTCTGGAACGCTTGAAAAACGTTGAAACATTCGACAGCGACTCTATATTTTCTGATGACGTTTTAACCGCCGCTGCTTTTGCTAAACTCTTCGACAAAAAGGTTTTCTCCGACTTCAAAGGCGCGATTACTCTTTTCAATCGCAAGACGAAAGAGAAAAAAGCTAGCGTCAATGAGTGGTCTGCCGCAGTTCGAGACAAAGTCTCCGACATTACATCCAGAAAAAATGACCTCCTGACTCGTCACAACGAAATCCTTGCTCAAATTCATTCCTTGTCTTTCGTCTCTACCAATGACGATTTACAAAACTTCTCCATTCCTCCTGGTTACAGCGTAAGTAATAACGGCATTGAAAAAGTTGCCGGTGAGTCCATGATTTCCGTTTGTAGGCGTCCCGTCATTATTAAAGCTAAAACCTTCAGCGTCGACGAAAAAATCTTTAAGCTAATTCTGGCTTACATGACTCAAGACGGAAAACTTGAAGCTCTACCTCCTACTGAAGCCGCTACCGTTTTTAATCGCAACAAGCTTGTCGATTTATCTAACAACGGCTTGCCCGTCACCAGTTCCAACGCCAATCTCCTCGTCGACTATCTCGACGCTTTCAATGCTGATAACGAAAAAAACATTCCTCTAACCTACACTGTGCCCCGCTGTGGCTGGTACACTTTCAACGACAAAGACTTTTTCATTGACCCGCGCAGAAAATGTTCTACAACTAACAAAAACAAAAACATTAGCATAGTCGTCGATTCCTTCAGCCAATTCGCTAACTCTTTACGTCGGAAAGGCAAACTTGAAGATTGGAAAAAAATCTACCTCTTGGCTAAAAAATCCCCTGTCGCAAGAATTATAATCGCTGCCGCCATTGCTCCCATTTTGCTCAAGATTTTAGGCGAACGTAATTTCCTGCTGTACATCTGCGCTCCCACTCGCGCTGGCAAAACCACTGCTTTATATTTTGCCGCCTCCGCCATCGGCGACGAAAAAATTATCCGTTCCTTCGACGCCACCAAAAACGGGCTTGCAGGTGCCGCAAATGATGTCAACGATTTTGCTTTCCTCATTGACGAGAAACAAGTTGCTGATTCCAAACTCAAAGAACAACTCAACACCCTTGTTTACGCGCTTGCCAATGGTTTAGGACGTACTAAACTCAACAAGGATTCCACTTTGAAAAAACTGCAAAATTGGCGAACGATTGCTATCATGACTGGCGAAACTCAACTGCTTGCCGACAATGTCACAGGCGGCGCGAATACTCGCTTACTTTCTATCAACGTTGCCAAAGAAATTTTGCCTGCCGAAACCTGTCGGCTGATTCATGACACAATCAAAGACAATCACGGACTTGTTCTCTCTCTCGTTATCGATGAAATCTTTCAGCTCGGATTTGAAACCCTTCGCCAAAACTATCAAGAACTTGTCGACCTTTTTACCAAGAAACATCCCGAATTGCTCAACGAATATTGTCGCTACATGGCTGTTTTAACCCTCGCCGATGCTTTGTTAAATGCCGTTTTAGCCAAAACCGACGCGCTTAATCTCAACGACGCTATTCAAAACTCGAACGCGATTTTCAAACTTATTCCCACTACCTCTGAAATTTCTGATACAGCAAGAGAAAGAAATTTTGTCATCAGCATCATTGCGCAGAACCAAAACCGGTTCATTGGTGGGAACGTTCCACTCGACCGAATGCAAATGATTTGCGGTAAACTTAAAGACCATGACGGATACACTTACATTGCGGCAAAATTTTTGCAAGACGAGTGTGCGCATAATGGCTTTGATTATTCCAAACTCATTTCGGATTTAGTTGAAAACGGCTTTTTCATTCTTGCTGATACAATCGAAAAAGGTAAAAAGTCCACGCTTGCAACTGTTCAGAAGAAAATCGGTAAAGTGAATACTCGTTGCTACAGAATTAGCAATGATAGCCTGAGCGACGGCGAATAAAATCCGGAAGTTTTTCGAGGAATCAACAACGACGCTCGTCCACGTCGCTTGCAACGCTCGCCCTTCCCCCGTGCCCTCCAACTCACAAAGCGTTCAGGCTTACGCTACGGGCGTAATGCCCTTCGCTTGCCTTCACTTAGTTGCGTGAAATTTTTTCGGTCGCCGCCCTCAAAAATTTCTACGCAAATTAGAAACATGAAGGAGGGGGCTTTTTTTGTTGTTATTCTGACGCCATTCTCCTAAAAAAGGTAACACCGAAGGCTTGGGTGTTACCAAAATGTTACCTATAGTGTTACCTAAAAAAATGGCGTCATAGCTAGCTTTATATATATATTTACCTAAAGGTAACACTGGTAACACCGAAAATCATGTTTCTCGCGTATGAGAAAAAAAAGTAGACGCGCGCAGGTTGCAGAAGTCACTTTTTTTTGCGCGCGCGTCTTTTTTTTCCTATACTAGCTAAAAAAAATGGTGTTACCGGTGTTACCGTGTTACTTTTGCCATTTTTTGGCGTCGTGACGCCATTTTCAAGGTAACACCGAAGTAACACCGAGTACGTTTGGTGTTACCTTTTAGTGTTACCTCTTTTGTTGCCAGAGCTATTTTTGGCGTTTTGACGCCATTTTCAAGGTAACAGTTTGGTAATAGTCAAGGCAACCCCCTGTTACCATGACTGTTACCATCTTTCAAAAAGGACGGTAATATATCATTCGCCGTTTTTTCATGGAAGTTATAGACGCATAACGATGACACAAATTTTTTCGGATGTTCTTATTGTTTAGTGGCAGATGGTTCTCAAGTTCAAATGAAAAAACCTCCGACATCGTGCCAGAGGTCTTTTTGATATTAAATTTCAAAATTTATTTTTTGACGAGTTTTGAGCCGCTTATTTTGTAATTCGTGCCGTTTACGTTGAAAGTTGAAGTTGAACCGAAATCTTTCAGCGTAATAGCGTTGGCAGTCGAGCCGACATCAAAGTATATTTCTTTTGTCTTCTTATCGTAAGACGCAGAAAATTTCCCTGTAATTTGTAACAAATCGGTCTTGTCGAAACCGTAAATTATATCTTGTCCGTCTCCTTTGGCGTAAAGGAAAGTATCTGCGCCAGCATTGCCCCACAGTGAGTCATTACCCTTACCACCTGTTAGCTCATCGTTTCCTACGCCGCCATAGAGTTTATCATTGTCATTGCCACCTTTGAGTATATCGGAACCCTTACCTCCCACAAGTGAATCATTCCCAGAGCCACCTATTAGTTCGTCGTTACCGTTTCCTCCCTCAAGTGTGTCTTTGCCATCTTCTCCATAAAGTTTATCATTATCGTCTTCACCTTTTAGAATATCAGCATCCGCTCCGCCAATTAGCGAATCATTACCTTTTCCGCCAGTCAAAGTATCTTTACCAGCTTCGCCGTCAAGAGTGTCGTTGCCTTTTCCACCGATTATGTTGTTAGACAAATTGTTACCGATAATATTTACTCCATTAACTAGGTCGGACGCTTTAACTTTTGTGACCGTTGTAGCAAAATTTGCCAAGTCGATTTGCTCATCAACAAATTTTGTGCTTGCCGTGATTGTCGTTTTCTTTTTGTCGTAACTTAATCCCTTAGGCAGTGAGTTATCTGTTACTTTTTCTATGTTGATTTTTTTGCCTTTCGCGCCCATTAAAGTCACAGAACCTTTTCCTATTGTAACAACGACATCTTGTCCGCTTTTTTTCGTTGTGTACTCACTATTGACTATCTGAATCGTGTCGTTTTTATCGTAACCGAAAACATAATCGTTGCCGTCTCCCGAATTGTAACGAATTACGACTGGGATTTTTGTGTTATCTATGGCGATAAGGTCATTGCCCTGACCGCCTATTATCGTGTTATTGCTCTTTCGCGGCAATTTCGGATAAGCGGTGTCGTTAATCATAATGTTATCACTCCCTGCGCCGCCGTCAATAATATTGCCGCCAGCTGGAGTTTTGCCGTCGCTGTAGAGCATGATTTTATCGTTGCCGTGTCCGCCCTTGATGTTGTTGCTTGTGCCGTAAGCTATTATAGTATCATCATCGTTTCCAGCGTCTATTTGGTTTGAGTGAGTGCTGGAATCATTGATTATTAAATCGTTACCGATACCCGAATTTATTGTGCAATAGGAGACCAAGTTTGTAATATGATTGTCGCCGTTATTTTGCGTATAGATTTTCTTTTTCTTTTCGTTGAAAACATCATTGGCATTAGTTGTTCCAGTTACAAGCTCTTTTACAAAGTCGGCGATTATCTCGGTAAAGTTTCTATCTTCGGTCTGGAATTTGACTTTGCTCACGTCGCCACCTGTTGCCATTGTCCAGCCGTGTTGGAAACTATATTTTATTGCCGAGCCTATTGTGTAAACGCCCTTGAAAATGGTATCGGCATCCACTCCAATCGTAGCTAATGTGAAAGCGTTAGCGAAAGAGTGTATTCCGTCAGCGATAACGTCTATTGTTTTGTTTACCACCGATGAAGAATCTGGCAGTCCGTCAATATTATATTTCTCGGTGCTATCGAGGTATGTTGTAACCGCTGAATAAATGCCTAATAAAGAGCTTATGTTTCCTCCGATATGGTTGATAGTATCTTCTTTGAGTATTTTGTTCGCGAAATTTTCGATTTTAGTGCCTGCTGTTTTTCCTTTTAGCCATGTGCCAAACTTCTCATTTTTTAGGGTCTCTGTTAAGAGAGTTTTTGTATTATTTGTAAAGCTCGTGATTATGCTTTTGTCTATTCCGCCCGCGAAGCCATTGATTACATTTGTTGCCAAACCGATTGTTGCTGAACCGATTGGCGTAATAAATCCGGCTTTTGGGTCGCCGCCGAGTTTGGCTATGTTGTCGACAAGCGTGGCGGTTTGCGTGCTGATATTCAATTCTTCTTTAAGCAACTTTTCTTTGCTCAATTTTCCGGTAGCGATTTTTTTCGCCGAAGTTAAAATCGAATCGATGTTTAAAAGTGCGCTGTATCCTGCTTTGATTATGGTCTTGCTTGGTGAGTTATCTTTAATCTTGTTGCCTTTTTGGTCGAGTTGAGGCGTGCCATCAGCGTTTAGTTTGTATTTTGTCATTGTGCCGAATATTTTGCCCATCATCCGCACGACATCCATTGAACTTTTGGAAACTTGGTCGACGAGTTTGTTTATCTCGCTGTTTTTTGATTTATAGGAGGGAGTTGTGTCCGTACCCTTACCTATCGCAATGAAATTATTTAATTCGCTGGCACTAGCTGTACGAAGTTCTTTCGCCGCTTTTTTCTTGTTTGGCTTATTTGTCGAAGTGTTATCTGAAGGGTCTGCTTTTAGAGTCTCTGTTATAATTTGAAACGAAGTATTTGCACCATCTTTGAAGGTCATCTTTCCACTACCGACTTTTATTATAAGGTCGTTGTCGCTTTTTTGAGTCGTATAGCCGCTGTTTGTTGCTATTTGAACTGTAGTATCTGATTTGACACCATAAATCGTGTCGTTGCCATCGCCATTTGCATATTTTATTAAATTCTTTCTAGCTTCATATTGAATTGTACTAAGATTGATTTGGTCGTTGCCAGAACCTCCGTTAATTGTCACGTTTATACCATAGTTACTAATTTTATCGTTACCAGCTCCGCTATTTATTATAACATTTGTACCATCGTTACCGATTTGATCATTACCTTTTCCACAAGATATTGATGTGTTTTCACCACCATTTGAAATGATATTATTTCCTTCTCCGCTAATTATAGTAACTTTTGAATTATTGTTACTAATTCTGTCGTTACCGTCGTCGCCGTTTATTGTGACGCTTGTGCCATTGTTACTTATGTAATCATCGCCGTTACCACCGTTTATTTTAACATTCTGACCACCTTCATGGAAAAAAGGATGACCAAGATAATACGATGATCCGCCATTCCAAATAGAATCTTTACCAGAATTTCCGTTTATATTAACTTCTGAGCCATAATTCCAAATGTAATCATTTCCATCGTAGCTTTTTATCGTTACACGTGATTCGCCATAGTGAAAATAACCGTCCCACCATCCGCCATTGTAGATATCATCATCGTGACTTGTGCCAGATAAAAGAGTATTAGACTTATCATTGTTTATTACAGCCATAAAATCATCCCCTTTCAGTTCCTTAAACCATCAGCAAGTTTTTTAATTTTCTCAAGTGGCAGGTCAGTAATTTGGAGGATATCTTCCAAAGGTTTACCGAGCCGAATCATTTTCAGGGCGACTTTTTCGATACCCTCGCTAATACCGTCATCGCGCCCGTCTTCATAGCTTGCTTGAATTGCCTTTTCTTGTTCCCATTGCAGAGCCAACATATTGAACACCTCCTGCGATTTCTTTTCCAAATACCCTTTCATCAGTCCATTGTCGAGACAAAATTTGACGGCGCGACTAATGGCTTCTTTCCGTGTAAGTCCAGAACGAAGTCCTTCTTTGACTTTTCCGACAAGTATCGAATACTCGCGCAGGTATCGACACTTTGAGAGCAATGGTTGTTCTAAGTCGTGATTTATATTGTAGGCAGTGACGACTAATTCTAGCGAAGAGTTATCGTCGTCGAAAGCCTCAGATAAACGCATTGTCCTTTGTAACGGTTCTTTGGCGTCGCCGTCATAAAGCACAAAAAATTTCGGTACAGGAAAACGAATTAAGGCTTTGTGATAAAGTTTATCTTTGTTCTCAATTAGATTATTTAGTAGTTCAGCAACATAGGACAAGCATCGGAACGGCATATTGCTGTTGACAGTGGTCTGATGTTCCACCAACACCAAGAAATTATTACCGATTGTACACGATATATCATTCTTCTGATTATCGAAGAAAATCCCTTCTAGTGTATTTACATTTAACTCATAAACATTAGAGTATTTGGTACCCAGAATCGCATTGCACAACGACAGCAATCGAACCGGCTCATTAAAATAGTCTCGAAATACCGAATCGCGATATTTTTTATTCCCATCTTTACCTGACACTCTATCACTCCTCATTTAAATTATATCACAAGTCAACAGAAATATAAACTTCAAACGTGCCCGCAATGGGCACATTTTTTTACGACTAATAAAAAGCAAAAAAATAAGAATCTGGAAGCCCTCTTTTGTGCCACAATAGGATAAAGGAGGTCTTTTCATGGCAACATATCATTTGAGGGTTAAGGACGATACTAAGTCCACTGGCAAAAGAATTTCGGCGAAAAAGCATGTCGATTATATTCTGCGCGAAGAAGGCGAGGCTCATGCAGATTATATCAATCGAGAAGGAGCGCAAAGCGACTGCAATGATTGCGTTTTCAAAGGAAATCAGCTACCGAAATGGGCAAAAGGTTCTGCACAAAAGTTTTTCTCAGCGGCGACTCGTTACGAGGATAAGGGAAATGTGCGGTACAGAGAAATCGAATTGTCTCTTCCGAACGAATTGACGTTGGAACAGAATAGGGAAATAGTGGAGAGATTTATTGTTAATCATGTGTCAAATCACTATTACGCCTACGCGATACACGAGAAAGCAGGCGCGTTATCTGGTGAAAAACATCCGCACGTGCATATCATGTTTTCAGAGCGTCTTATCGATGACGTAGAAAAAATGAAGGAACGCCCAGCTTGCAAATATTTTCGCCGAGCGGCAAAACCGTTAAAAGGCGAGCAAGTTGTCAGCTTTGAACGTCGGCGTGAGCACGGGGCTCCTAAAGATAAGAAATGGCACAACAAAAAATATTTGTGTGAAATGAGAGCGGATTTCGCAAGGATACAAAATGAAGTGTTGGCGAAATATGGCTTTTCCATTCGCGTCGACCATAGAACTTTAAAAACCCAGCGAGCGGAAGCGGAAAAACACGGCGACGAGTTTTTATCGCAGGTCTACAAGAGAATGCCCGAATCGTATATTGGCATAGTGTCGGCGCACGAGGGAGACGAGTTTGCGACAGAAGTCAAGAGATACCGCCAGAGGAATCAAGAAAAGCAACATGCTTTGTTTCTTGACGACCTGAAACGTAAATCGGTTGAAGAAGGAGAAGCAAAGTTATTGGTGAAACAAGCCGAAGGCTCTTGGCTTGCTCTTTCTTCCTCTCAGGCTTATAAGTCGGCGAATATGAACGACGAATCGCTACGGGATTTAAATCAGCGAATTTTATCAGGACTGACAAGAATCCAAAAGCAGAAAAAAAAAATAGTCGGCTACTTGTCTGCCAGAGAACGAGCGCAGAAAGAATATTTGCCAGCTACAGAGCATCAATTCATTCGCGACTACGAAAGTAAAGTAAAACAGCGGGAAGCTTTGGAGCGATTTTTAACTGAATTGGTTCCCACTTCGACTTATTTATATCCGGAAAATCAAAAAGCCTTTCAAATCATTAAGAGCGAAGTGGAGAAAAAAATATCTGATTTGCGTTCTTTCCTTGCGCAAAATAATCCGAAGTACTGGTCGATACAGGATAAATTGAAAGGTTCCTATCGGCGCAAAAATGTTGAATTGGTTGTACATGGACTTTTGCAAAATGACCTTAATGTATTGAAGGACTTAAAGAAAACAAGTATTGCCGTCTTGAAAAATATTGATGCCTTGAAAGAACAGATTAAAGAACGAGAAAAGCCAAAAACAATTTTTACAGCGTCTGAAATTCTGGAAAATTTACTTCGGCAATATCGGTCATTGAAAAAACAATATGAAAAGGCGGTGGATAATCGCAATGCTTTAATGCTTAGCCAAGTAAGTCCCATTAACGCTTTAAGCCGCGCTAAGAATATTTTCGTACATGGAGATTTTGATAAACTCAATGCGAAGCTTGAAGAATACGAAAAAAAATTGGAACAGTTCGGGCATGATAAATCTCAATATTTTCATTGGAAACAGACATTCAACGACAAAAAATGGACTTCCGCTGGCGATAAACTTCGCGAACAGTATTATCTGACGAAAGAAAAAATCCGGTTGGAGATGACTGGACGAAAACTGGCAGAAACGAAAAATCAGCTGGAGAGCGAATTAACCCGCTTAGAAAAATTATGTCAAACAGAGGACGCGCAAGAAAAAATTGCTCTTATCGCAGCTGAGATTCTTTTCAAAAATCTAGAAATAGAGCAAGAGTATGAGAAAGCAAAAAAGATTGTCTTAGATTTATCGGAGAAATTACAAGAGGCGAAAAAACGCTTCAAGGCTTTCGATGAAGGCTATAGAAGCCTGAAGCAAAATCGCGTGTATCGAGTAATTCAGCCGGAAAGCAATTCGCCTAAAACTTCCGCTTTGAAGGAAAATGAGTTGGTGGCGATAATCGCTGACGCTTTGCTTGGTGAACCATACGCCGTTCAATTAGTTGCTCGTTCCTTCAGCAATAACTTGGAAATGGAAAAGGACTGGGAGATGATGAGCGAATTCGATAAGGATGAAATCATTCGTAGAAAAATCATTCGAGAGTTGTAAGGTTGGGCGAAAATCTCCAGCATAGCACTCCAAAAGTTAGCCAATGTTCACTTATCACTTATCCTTCGGATAAGTGCAAAAATCCCGCATCACGACGCGATAAATCCGCAGAAAAAATTTGTCACAAAGGAAAGAGGAAATTTTATTTGGAATCAATCCGCGTTGACGTAACTTTTCTTTTGCGTTATATTTTTTGAGGAAAATCATTTTAATTGACACTTAGGAGGGCGGTTAATATGAAAACTAAAAATGCCTTCGCCTTTCGTGATTTTGATTCAACACGCATTCTTCAGCGTCCTTTTTTCAAAAATTTTTATTTTGACTCCAATAAATCAGATGCCGAAATTTTGGAATCACTAAATAATGTAACGGACGATTCCGTTGATTCTTGGGAAAAAAATTTATATGCCATTAAAGCAATACTTGACCGTTTAGAAAAATTTCGTCATCTAATTAACAGACATAATGAGAAACGTCTTGATAAATACAACAAGAAAAAATCCAAATCGGAAAAAGTTAAAATCACTGAACTTCAACGTCCTGCTTCTGTTATGGAATATTTCAGCGCGTCTCTCAGTGTCTTAGAATTGATAAATAAATTCAAGAACCTCTACCGTGAAACTGAAAAAAAAATTCAAGTACATTACCGCAAAAATTTTGCCGCTCGCTTAAAACAAATACGACAAGATTTAGGGTTATCACAAAGGCAACTAGGCGACCTTATAGGCATTTCTCCACAAGGTTTTTATTTCTACGAGCATGGGAAACGTGATGTTCCAGTTCATACCATAATAAGACTTGCTAAAGCATTAAATATGAATGGCAACCAAATATTAGGAATCGAATGAGTACCCGCCCTTAGGGGCTATTTTTTTTGACAAGAAAAAAGGAAAGTGATATACTCAAAAAAATAAAATACACATTTTGTTTAAAGAAGGAGGCTAATAAATGAAAGAATTACTCGAATCACCATCAGCGGAACTTACTCCGCAAGATAAAAAAAATTACGCCACTAACCAGAGCGTAAAAAATAATATTATGATTGCTAATAAATCCAATAAGAATTCTAACACAATCGAAGACAAAAAGCAAAATCGATTTGCTGAACTAGTGCACTTCTTCAATCAGCTTTACAGCAAAATCCCCGTTCAACATTTCATCTACCTCATTACCTTCAAAAACGGAATCGAAACTTATTCTTTCTCTATTGCTAATGAATCACAAAGGAAAGCTATGGCTCAAAAAGCTGTCGAACTGGCTGACAATGGCATCGACGTGTGGCATTCTGTTAATCCCGTTAGCATTGAACCTACTATTGGCAAACGTGGCGACGAAACTGTCGTTTCTTATCAAACTGCTATTATCGTCGACATTGATATCCGTTCTGCCGCTCATAAAGGCGACCAATGACTGTGTCAGCGATTTTGTGTAAATAGCAAACCGCCTAAAAACGCCAACTTTTGGTGAGTTGGTGAAAGGTAAAATACGTGGTCGAAGAAAG
>ODAJ012119930.1_pt1 | contig 11835 bp, 15 predicted proteins | sample 1539241 | NCBI WGS metagenome assembly ODAJ01 (sample SAMN02144231, study PRJEB22623) | gut metagenome | biome: sheep rumen | host: Ovis aries | place: New Zealand | reverse complement strand
GCTTTTGCGCAGCAAAAGTGCTGACCCACTGAATTTTAAGTAAGCACCCCCGCTTTAGAAGCGGGGGACTTCCTTAGTTTGTTAAAAAACTAATTATTATTTATTGACGGTTACATTGAAATCCCATTCATCCGTGTTGTCATCTTCATCCTCAACTGTGATAGTAAAGGTATTCTTACCCTTTTCTTCAGCCTGGAATGATGCCTCCCAGATATACTTATCGGTTTTCTCGGAAGTAGGCTTGGTTTTCTTGTAAACTCTGTTATCTTCCTGGTCTACAATAACAAGTCTTGTAACATTTGTTGTTGTCTCTATTGTAACATCAATATCCTCATCATAATCGACCTTGCTCTTGTCAACATCAACACCGAGGATCTCTACTGTTTCGGTAGATTTGCCCTTGATGCGGAATTTGAATGTGCTTTCAAGTCTGTCGTCTTCATCATAGCCATAGATATAATAATCTTCATCAAGATCATCTATCTCCGCTCTTAAAGTAAAGTTGCGGAATGAGCCGCTCTTGCTGCCCTTTTCTTCTTGAGCAAGTTCTCTGCCCTTGTGGTCTGTAAGAACGATACTGTCAATACTTGAAGTACATTTTACCGTAAACTTGCAGGTGTCACCCTCTTTGATATTGGTAGTTCTCTGCTCCACACTCAATACCAGGGGATCATTCTTTGAATAGCTTTCGCCCTCGATTTTGATCGTTTCGCTGTCTGTTTCATCATCTTCATTATAAGCGTAGATAGTATACTTGATCTTATCCGAATGATCGACTTTGAAACTAAGTTCCCAGATAAGAAGATCATCTTCTTTGCCGTAGTAATAGTAGCTGCTTGTGACTTTCTTATCATCGTTATCAAAGATAGCAACTTCCTGGATATCATTTGATGTGTAAACAAGGAGCTCCGCATTTTCGCCCTTGTATACGGTATCATTGATAAGTTCAACATCGGTTATTTCCGTATCGCCGTGGCTTGAACTGCCGCTCTTATTGACCTTAACGGTAACTTTCTGATTAACGGATTCATAACCCTCACCCTCAATATAAAGAGTAATATAGAGGTAAACAGTACCTGTTTTTGAAAGCCTTGTTTTTACTTTGAAAGTTCTTTTGCCGCTCTTTTCGGTAAATTCGCTGCCTTCTGTTCTGCCGCTGCTGAAACTGTTGGTTATCCTTACTTTCTCAACCTCATCGGTAGTAACTATGGTAAGCGTAGCATAATCATCTTCGGAATACGAAGTATTATCAAGCTTATAGCTGATAAGATTATCGGATTTTATTTCTTCATCCTCATCCTCATCTTCATCCTCGTCATCATCACTCTTTTTTGTCGTCTTTGTGGATTTACCGTTTATACCGTAGTTAACGGTCTTGGTACTTGCAGGATCATCATAGAATTTTGTATCATCGCCTGCTGCAATGATAACGGTTTTGATAACGGCATCGTCTTTATCGTTTTCGGCGTTTATAAGTGCTTCAAACAGACGTGTGCCGTCGGAGCTTTCACCGTATTCGCTTATAGTTTCTATCTCCTTGCCTGTTGAACCGTCGGTAAGTTTAACTTTCTTTGCGTTCTTTGCGGTAACGGAGATCTTCACCTTATCGCCTGCATCAACAAGTGTCTTGTTTGCGGTCGCGTTGACAAGTTCGGGCTTGCCTGCTGCGGGAGCTGTTGTTGTAACTTCCGTAGCTGCTTCCGCACCTGCCGTTGTGATGTATACGGCGCGCTGTGCATTGTCCCAGTCCACGGTTGCACCGATGGATTCACCGAGCATACGTATAGGCATAAGTGTTCTGTTCTGTACATTTATGGAACGGGTGTCAAATGTTACGGGCTTGCCGCTTACATATACTATATTTGAACGCATGGTATGGTCAATAGTAAGGCCCTCGCGTGAAAATGTAAGCGTTTCCGTCTTTGCGTTCCACTGTATTGAAAGACCGAGATATTCGGCTGTTTTTCTGATAGGAACATAAGTTCTGTTCTGATATATCTGGGGCTGCGCATCATTTGCGGGAAAATCAAGCTTTTTACCGTTAAGATAAACGGGTATGACCTCCGCTGCGGCAGCAGTTGTAACATTAAAGCAGACAGCAGATGCAAGCATGACCACTGACATTGCAATGCCTGCAATTCTCTTAAAAAAGTTCATTGACTGCACTTCCTTTCGGTTTTATTGGTTTACACCGTAAACCTTTCTGTATTCTTTCATGGCGGCAAGATATTCCCTGCCCGGAATAGTGCCGTCCTCTATAGATTCAATAATATCATTGATGGTAACAATAGGATAGACCTTTATGCCAAATTCATCATAAACTTCCTGAACGGCTGATTTATCGCTTTTGTTTTTTTCCATACGGTCTACCGAAATAACAACACCGCACACGTCAACATCAGCTGCTGCCTTTAAAATGGGAAGGCTTTCTCTGATGGCTGTGCCTGCTGTAATAACATCTTCTATTATAAGCACCTTATCACCGTTTTGCAGTTTATGGCCTACCATAACACCGCCCTCGCCGTGATCCTTTGCTTCTTTTCTGTTAAAACAATAATTCACATTCTCGCCGTTATCATTAAAATTGGCGATAGCTGCGGTAACCGCAAGCGGAATGCCCTTGTAAGCGGGGCCAAAGAACACATCTGCATGAATGTTGTTTTCTTTAATACACTTTGCATAGAACCCACCAAGCTTGGCAACATGCTCTCCCGTCTTGTAATTGCCGGTATTTATGAAGTATGGAGCCTTTCTGCCACTTTTAAGCGTAAACTCACCAAAAGTCAGCACACCGGCTTCCCACATGAATTTTACAAATTCCTTTTTATAACTCATATTTACCTCCTTTATGTATTAATGTGTGAAAACACACTTTTTCAATTGTTATTCTAACACATTAAAAATAAATAATCAAGTATAATTCACAAAAAACTTAATGGAAATATCAAAAAAATTGACATTTTTATCATACGTCGGATTATTGTTATAAAATATGTTCAAGTTCAAGTAGTTTTTTCTTCTTATCAATGCCTCCCGCATAACCCGTAAGTCTGCCGCCTGCACCGACTACTCTGTGACAAGGTATTATAATAGAAATTGGATTATGTCCCACTGCCCTTGCTTGCTATCGTTATTCCGCCCAAAGGCGAATTATAATGTGATATAAAATCCATAGACAATACTTCCTCTGTTTATTTTTCCTGATTATATCACAAATTTGATATTAATTGTTAAAAATTTTCAAAAAACTGTTGAATTTTTATTAAAAAAGTTTTATACTTATTGTAATATAATTTTTAAAATTATTTTTAAAGTTATCTATTAAAAGAAAGAAGGCTAAATTTTATGCTTAACATCAAGTATGAACTTACCAAGACCCCGAAGGCAAAGCCCGACCAGAAAAATCTTTCTTTCGGCAAGTATTACACAGACCATATGTTTATTATGGACTATACCGAAGGAAAAGGCTGGCATGATGCAAGAATAGTTCCTTACGGACCTATTTCTCTTGACCCTGCCGCAATGGTGCTTCACTACGCACAGGAATCTTTCGAGGGTTTAAAGGCATACAGAACACCCGACGGCGGTATTCAGCTTTTCCGTCCCAACAAAAACGCAGAAAGAATGATAAACACAAACAATCGTATGTGTCTGCCCACAATTCCCGTTGAAGATTTTGTACAGGCTGTAAAGGCGCTTGTTGAGACCGAGAAGGATTGGGTACCTTCAGAACCCGATACATCACTTTATTTAAGACCTTATGTTATCTCAACAGAGCCTCACCTTGGTGTTCGTCCTGCTGCAACATATATGTTCATCATTATCGCATCACCTGTCGGTGCATACTATGAAGAGGGTATGAATCCCGTTAAGATCTTCGTTGAAGACGAATATGTACGTGCAACTCCCGGCGGCACAGGCTTTACAAAGTGCGGCGGCAACTATGCTGCATCACTCATTTCGCAGGTAAAGGCACACGACCTTGGTTATTCACAGGTTCTTTGGCTTGACGGTGTTGAGAGAAAGTACGTTGAAGAAGTAGGTTCCATGAACTGCTTTTTCAAGATAGACGGAACTATCTATACTGCACCTACAGTTGGTACAGTTCTTCCCGGTGTAACACGTATGTCCTGCATCGAGCTTCTTAAAAAATGGGGTTATACCGTTTCCGAAGAAAGACTGCCTATAGTTGACATTATGAAGGCAGGTGCGGAAGGCAAGCTTGAAGAAGTATTCGGTACCGGTACAGCTGCTGTTATCTCTCCCGTTGGCGAACTTCGCTACGAAGATCAGGTTGTTGTTATCAACGATTTCAAGACAGGCGAACTTACACAGCGTCTTTATGATACACTTACAGGCATCCAGTGGGGCAAGATACCCGATGATATGGGTTGGACTGTAAAAGTTATCTGATATTTAATAAAAAAAGCGGCATATGCCGCTTTTTTTGTTAAATACCAAACTCCACTCTTCCGTCAGACAGATGATAGAGCGCACCGATCACTTTAAGACCGTGCTCCTCTTCCTCTTTATGTATCTCAAAACTGCTTTCTATTATCCCCACGCTATGGCGAACATTCATACAACAGGCCGTATATTCGTCTTTTTCATCACCGATAGCCTCGCATATCTCATCTGTTATGTATTTCACATAGCCCTCGGGGTCGTGGTTGATAGCCGCATCGACCGCTCCGCAATGATCGTGACCGAGAACGACGATAAGTATTGTAATAGTCTTAAAAATATTTTCAAAGATCTTTCATAATACTTTTTTATTTTTCTTTCAATGTAAAGTTATTAGGCAGCAATTCACTTACCTTTATTTCTTCGGGTTCTCCGTTTTTGCTTATAACTATAACCTTGTCATACATAAACTCGCTCATGACCTGCAAACAGGCACCGCACGGATATACCGTTTCTTTTATATCTTCAAGAGCGATCGCTATTTTCTTTATATTCAATTTATTCTCGGAAACAGCCTTGAATATAGCAGTTCTTTCTGCGCAGTTGCAAAGACCGTAGCTTGCATTTTCTATATTGCAGCCCGTAAACACCATACCATCTTCGGTAAGCACGGCAGCACCTACTTTAAATCCCGAATAAGGAGCATAAGCATATTTTGCAGACATAGAAGCTATTTCAAGCAGCTGCCGATTTTCGTTATTATCCATAATATCACCTGTTTTTATCTTTTTAATCCCATTTTTGCAAGTATCTCTTCCTGTTTTGCAAACATCACTTTTTCTTCTTCTGGCACCATATGGTCATAACCCATCAGATGAAGCATACTGTGAGCAGTCAGAAAAGCAAGTTCACGTTCGGTGGAATGTCCGTATTCCTCCGCTTGCGAAAGCACTTTATCATAACAAAGTACAATATCGCCAAGATATATTTTTTCATTTTCGGGCAGCTTGTCCCTTGTAAAATCGATAAGAGGAAAACTCAAAACATCGGTCGGACGGTCTATGCCGCGGTGTTCAAGATTTATCTGATGTATCTCGTCAAGTCCGACGATAGTTACGCTTATTTCCGTATTATCGCTGAAATTCTCATATTCAAGCGAATTTTTCACTGTTTTTTCTATAAGTTCGTAATCGACATCATATTTCGTTTCATTACTGTATAATATTTCCATTTTTCATACCTGCTTAAAATAATTATTTGCTGTGTTTAGCCTTATACTCCTGCTTTTTCTCGTACTTTTCATATGCGTTTATGATGCTCTGTACAAGAGGATGCCTTACAACGTCCTTATTGGTCAGCTTACATATTGAAATACCTTCAATATCCGTAAGTATTTTTGCAGCTTCTATAAGGCCGCTGTTTTTGCCTTTTGGCAAGTCTATCTGTGTAACATCACCCGTAATTACTGCCTTTGAGCCGTAACCGAGACGTGTAAGAAACATCTTCATTTGCTCGGGCGTAGTATTCTGCGCCTCGTCAAGTACAATAAACGAATTGTCAAGAGTACGTCCGCGCATATAGGCAAGCGGAGCTACCTCGACCGCGCCTTTTTCCATATTACGCAGGAAATTGTCGGCACCCATTATCTCATAAAGAGCGTCATATAAAGGTCTTAAATAGGGATCGACTTTCTGCTGAAGATCACCGGGAAGGAAACCGAGATTTTCGCCCGCCTCTATTGCGGGACGTGTGAGGATAATACGGTTTACCTCATTGTTTTTGAATGCGGTTATCGCCATAGCCATCGCAAGATATGTTTTACCCGTACCTGCGGGACCGACACCGAAAATAACCGTATTTTTGCGTATTGCATCAATATATTTTTTCTGACCTATGGTCTTTGGATGCAGTGCTCTGCCGTTTATGGTAGTACAGATAAAATCATCCGATACATTCTGTGCATCGTTGATATTGTTTTCCCTTGCTTCGTCTATAAAATAATTAAGGCTCTGCTCGGATATCTCTTCACCGTTATTGGCAAGACGAATAAGAGCATTTAAAACCTGTCCTGCAAGTTCGGTATTGCGTTCGTCACCGTTTATAACTATATCATCGCCTCTGTTGACTACAGTTACATCATATTCCTTTTCGATTTTTTTGATATTAGCATCAAAATTCCCGAAAATATGTGATATTAATCTGTTGTCAATTTGCAGCTTTCTTTGTTCCATTAAATAAAAATCCTCCTGTGTAACTATCTTTGCGCTTCTGCGCCTATCTCATCTTCAAGTGTGAGAAAAAGACTTACTTTAAGTCCGTCTTTGGTTTGTATGTATTCAAGCCGTTTGTCAATAACGGCAATGGTTTTGGGATACTCCGTAATAAGTTTTTTTGCAGCTATAAGTTCCGCACGCCTTTGAGCCTGTTTTTGAGTATAGACTGCCTCCCGTATTGTGTACTCAAAAAACATTTTTTTGTTTATAACAAAAGGGAGAGGATAATCGGGCGAAAACCCAAGCTGTATATCTTTATCTATTCTATCATATTTTTTGAATTTTGTCCCGTTTTTTATAAAATTTATATTGAAATTTCTGCCGAAAAGTGTAAGGGAATACAAAGTTTCTTTTTTATTTGTATACACCTTTTCGGTGTGTTTGTACGGCACATCAAACGAGAGTTTTTCCTGCCATCTGCCGCGCACACTGCCGATAGAATGTACCGGGGCAAACCCGATCGGAGCACCGTTTTCATCCACCCCCTCAAAGACGGAAGAAATAAGTATATCTCCTTTTTTTACAGCATCTCCCGACTTAACGACAGGAGTGCCGCTTTGTGCCACTATGTCGGAAACAATGCAGTCTCTGCTGCTGATTATATCACAGGGTACCGAATTATCTGTAATAACAGTATTTTCTGTTTTTTCCGAAATGTCTATAAAAAGACGTGTTCCGTTTTGTGTAATGCTTATCCATGCTATCTGCGGATATTCCCTGCAAAGTTCTTCTTTAAGGCTGTTAATATCTATCTTATGTTTATATATACCCGTATATATGCCCTTATTTTTCATAAAACGCAGCATTTCCGCATCGGACAGACCGCAATTGCCGTTTATGTCTATCAGCCATATAAACTGCGACATATAAAAAACAAGGAGAAAAAACAGTGCAAAACCACAGGCAAAGACATTTCTTTTTCTGTATTTATGCAAAATAAAGGGAAGTCCGCCGCGGGATATTATTTTAAAACGGCAGTTTGTCTTTTTAAGAACAGGCTTGATGTGCTTCAAGCCGTTTACGGTAAGTGACAGCGTAATCTTTCCGCGGAATTTTTGTATATCCCATGCGAATATATCATTCACTGCAAGAAGATTTAAAAAGCGCTCGTATGAAAAGCCCCTGACAGAGATGCGTACATAGCCTTTAATGTATTTCCAGAAACTCAAAAGCATATTTTCACCCTATTTTACAAAATTTACGTTTTCTATATCTCCGTGTATCACTATTGTTTCTTTTGTAAGCAAGGTAATTGCAAGTCCGTGTCCGCACAGTTCAAGCAGCAGCCCTTTTCCCGCTGTTATTATTACTTTTTTATCGGTAAATTCCTTTATATTCTTGAAATTGTCTATTGTTATCTCCCTGCTGCCCGTTATGCTGACAAGCGGCAGATCAAGCACCGCATCTTTCGGCAGACCGAGGTTTTCGGCTATCGAAGTCTTTATAACATCATACTGCATATAAAACAGCCTTTTTTATTTATTATATTATCTATCAACCGTTTTATTCAAATGTATTTATATATAACCCCTGAATCTGAATAGCATAACAAGAGCAAAAACCGCAGCCGTAAGCATACCTGTACCAAATACAGGCCATGTTATGCAGGAGGCTATGTTATATCGGTCAAATACCCTGCCCTCTTTTTCAAAAAGGCGCAGCTTATATTCTTTTACACTGTCATAAAAATAAATGCCAAAGAAACCCTCGGCAGGAAAAACAGATTCACACTCTTTTCCCTCAACGGAATATACAGCAACTTTATACTTGAATTTGTTGACCTTTTCGCCTGCATCTTTTACCGTATCGACACGCAAAAATCTGCCTGTTCTCGGCTTTGTACGCAAAAGTTTTGTTATAATGTACAAAAACCATATATCAAAGAACAAAAGTATAAAAATAAAAAGAGTAAGAACGGCAAAAAGTATGAAAAACAGACTGTTTGTAAGCATACTCAAAATTACCGCAATTATTATATAAATAATAACAAATTCCATAAAACCACCTTCTTTTTAATTATAATATAAATAAACAAAATGGTCAAGACATTGACCATAAACAAGATGATACAAGGAAGAGAATAAATAATAATTGTAATTTAAAGATAACTGTGTTATACTTGTTTAAAGAAGTTATCGGGTAAGGAGGGAGAATTATGCTTAGCTGGGAAGAACTTGAGGAACACTGTCTTCACTGCCGTGCCTGCCGTTTATGGAAAACCCGCACAAATGTTGTTATCGGTGTGGGAAACAGAAATACCGATATTATGTTTGTGGGCGAAGGTCCCGGTTATCACGAGGATATGCAGGGAGAACCGTTTGTCGGAGCAGCGGGACAGCTTCTTGATAAAATGCTTGCTTCTATAGGTCTTGACAGGCAGCAGGTCTATATAGCAAATGTTGTTAAATGCCGTCCGCCGCAAAACCGCAATCCCGAGCAGGACGAACAGGATGCCTGCATAAATTATTTAAGGCACCAATATGCACTTATACGTCCGAAAATAATAGTATGTTTAGGCAAAATAGCGGCATCTGCGCTGATCTCCCCAAACTTTCCGATAACCAGAAACCGCGGTATATGGTATAAAAAGAAAGACTGCGAATTTATAGCTACATATCACCCTTCCGCACTTTTACGCGATACCGCAAAAAAACGTGATGCCTGGGAAGATATGAAAAAGATAAAACAAAAACTTGAAGAAGTGAGGAAGACAAATGAGTAATGAATTCAAATCAGGCTTTGTTTCGCTGATCGGCAGACCAAACGTAGGCAAATCGACCCTTATGAACTGCCTTATAGGAGAAAAAATAGCCATTATTTCAAGCAAGCCGCAGACCACGCGCAACAAGATACAATCCATATTGACAACAGATGATATGCAGGTCATTTTTATTGACACACCGGGTCTTCACACACCAAAGTCAAAACTCGGAAATTATATGGTAAAAAGTGCGGAAAACACACTTTCCAACGTAGATATTGTGCTTTATCTTATCGAACCGTTCGAGAAGATAAAGGATTCCGACAAAGCTATTCTCGAAAGGCTTAAAAATGTCAAAAATCCTGTTTTTCTTGTGATAAATAAGATAGATACCGTTGAAAAACCCGAACTTTTGAAAGTAATGGAAGCCTATTCAAACGAATATCCGTTTGCGGAAATAATACCGATATCCGCTTTAAAGGATAAAAACACAGAAGAATTATTAAAAGCCATACGAAAATATATACCCGCAGGACCCAAATACTTCCCCGAAGATATGATAACCGACCAGCCCGAAAGGCAAATTGTTGCGGAAATGATACGTGAAAAAGCGCTTTACCTTTTGCAGGATGAGATACCTCACGGTATCGCTGTTGAGATCACATCAATGAAACCGCGCAAGGACAAGGATATTACCGATATTGAGGCCACCATATACTGCGAGCGCGATTCGCACAAAGGCATAATCATAGGAAAACAGGGTTCTATGCTTAAAAAGATAGGTTCAAATGCCCGACGTGATATTGAGCGTTTTATTGGCGGAAGCGTTAATTTACAGATATGGATAAAAGTCAAAAAAGATTGGCGTGACAGCGATTTCCTGTTAAGGAATTTTGGCTATGACGAAAAGAACATTTAATATACTGCCAATTTTTCTACAGTATATCTTCTGTTAAATAACAAAGACTTACTGTTGAGGTGATTAAAATGCAGAATTATTTTTGGGATCTTTTTGAACATACGGGCAATATAGAGGCTTATCTTGCCTATAAGGATACACAGGCAAGCCGAATAAGAAATAAAGGTGATATTTATGAGCCAAAAGAAGGTTCGGGGAATAGTTATCGAAGCTAAAAAACACGGTGAAAATGACAAATGGCTGACTGTTTTATGCAAGGATGCAGGCATTATAAGTGCTAAAGCGCGCGGTTGCCGCAAGCCAAACAACAAGCTTTTTGCCTGCACTTCCCTTTTTGCATACTGCGATTTTATTATTGACGATCATTTAAAATTCACGCAGATTTTAAGCGGCGATATTCTTTATCCGTTTTTTGTGAACTGCAATGACATAGAAAAACTGTCGGCAGGCAATTTTTTGCTCGAAGTTACCAACCGTCTTTTAAAACACGGGCAGGAGGACAATGAATTTATGTATCTTCTGTTGAAAGCATTACAGGCTATTGATAAAGATACACAACTTCTGAAAAACTCTGCCGCTGTTTTTGTATTACGTGCCTTGACTATATCAGGATTTATGCCGTATCTTGATGCATGCATAGGCTGCGGAAGCCAACAAACAAGGATGTTTCATCCCGAAGGTATGGTCTGCGGAAACTGCGCACAGAAAGTAAGGGCGGTCTCTGTCTCGCCCGAAACTCATCAGGCTTTGATAAACATTATCGAACGTGACATAAACAACATTTTCAAGCTTGAATTTGACAGGCAGACCCAAAGCGAATTATGGCAGTGTGCATCGCTGATGCTGAAGCATTACATCGACACACCGCTGCGTACATATGAAATGCTTGATTTTATGAAATAAAGAGGAAAAGATAAAATGAAATATAAAACTATACTTAAAAAACTAATTTTTTGCCTTGCGCTTATGATGTTATTTACAGGCTGCGGCAAAAATGAAGATGAAGTTTTGCAAAGCAGTGAACCCACAACAGAAACTTTGGCAGAAACTACCTCTGCCGAACCTTATCGAGAAGTTGAGTCTCCGGAGGAATTTCTTGATTTCGGTGTATTTATAAACGTTCCCAAAGACTCCGAAAACACAAGCTACAGTATTATCGAAGGCGATATAGCCGAAATAAACTTTAAATATGATGGCATTGAATATATACTGCGAGGCACGAATACAAACAAGGGTCTTACCGATGATATAAACGAGGAATATAAAGAAATACGAGATTCCATAGCAAACGAGGTGCGTGATGTTACCGTTCTTGCAACAGTAAGCGGACGCCGCACGGCGCAGTGGAATTACGAAGGCACAAACTTTGCCCTTATATCCAAAGACCCCGTTGAATTTACCGAATTCAGCAAACTTTGTACATGGCTTGCCTTCCCCGATTAAGTATGTGGTCAATGATATTCGTATTCCGCAGAAATAAATTTCTGCTACATACTCATAACCAACGGAATTGCAAGCAATTCCAAATTCAGTGGGAG
>ODAJ011894511.1_pt1 | contig 11839 bp, 11 predicted proteins | sample 1539241 | NCBI WGS metagenome assembly ODAJ01 (sample SAMN02144231, study PRJEB22623) | gut metagenome | biome: sheep rumen | host: Ovis aries | place: New Zealand | reverse complement strand
AAGAGGAACACGACCTGAACCAAGAGGCTGAAGCCAACACCGCCGTGAAGCCTCACCACATGCACCTGGAGGTCAGCAACAAATACCTTGAGGGCAAGACCCTCATGCAGGTTCATCAGTTTCTGAACCGCGACTTCGTGTGCTCGCGTTTCCTCCACGAAGGACACGTCAGCATTCCTAACCGCGACACCATATTCCACATTGGCGACCAGCTCTACGTAGTATGCGCAGAGCCTGACGCCGAAGCTATTACAGCCTTCATAGGTCCTGTCATCGAGGTAGAATGGGAGAAGCAAGACCAGCCGATGGTGTCGAAGCGCATACTCGTCACCAATCCTAAGGTCAACGGCAAGACTCTCGGTCAGCTGCACCTTTCACGTCTGCACGGCGTAAACGTCACACGTCTGACGCGTCACGGTATGGACATCTTCGCCAGTCCCACACTCCCGCTGCAGGTTGGCGACAGGGTGATGGTGGTAGGTCCTGAGGACTCCGTCGATCAGGTGGCATCGATGATGGGTAACTCCATACGCCGTCTTGACGCGCCAAACATAGCAACAATATTCATAGGTATCATCGTCGGAATAATCTTCGGTTCGCTGCCATTCGCCATTCCAGGCATGCCTGTCCCCATGAAGCTGGGTATCGCCGGCGGTCCTCTTATCATAGCTATCCTCATAGGACGCTACGGCTATAAGGTGAAACTGGTTACCTATACCACGACGAGTGCTAACATGATGCTACGCGAGATAGGTCTGGTGCTCTTCCTTGCTAGCGTAGGAATAAAGGCGGGAGCCGGGTTCTTGGACACCATTGTCAACGGCGACGGAATATGGTATGTCTTTACAGGTTTCCTCATAACGGTAATACCTATACTCATAGTAGGTCCTATAGCTCGCATGAGATATAAGTTCAACTACTTCACAATAATGGGAATGATAGCCGGCACCTATACCGACCCTCCTGCATTGGCGTATGCCAACAGCGTATGCTCTAAAGAAGCTCCCGCAGTAGGCTACTCCACGGTATATCCGCTGTCAATGTTCCTAAGAATCTTCACGGCACAGATAATAGTGCTGTTCTTCTGCGGATAAAAGACATTAAACATCATAATAACAACTACAAATAAATGAAAAAAATTCTACTGTCATTGGCACTTGTCGCCCTATGTACTTCGATGTTCGCACAGGGAGCGAAGAACATCAAGATTAACGAGGTGGTGACAAACAACAGTGCCAGCATTCAGGACGAGTTCGGGAAACACCTGCCCTGGGTAGAGCTGACTAACAAGTCGTTCTCTACGTACAACATCCGAGGCATGTACATTTCCACGAACAGAGCAACGCTGAACAAAAAACTGTCAGCACCTGAGAGAATAAAGATGATGAGCATCATCCCCAACGGCGACACAAGGACGTCGATGGGCGGTCAGGAGCATCTGGTACTCTTCCTGAATTCTATTCCTACCGACGGAACGCTCCACCTGACACAAACCGTGAAGCCCGGAGAACCTACATGGGTGGCTCTCTACGACGCTAACGGTATCGACATCATCGACTCTATCAGCATTCCTGCCCTGAAGGAGAACACCTCCTATGCCCGCAAGACTGACGGTGCAGAGATCTGGGTTGTTAAGGATGCAGAGCACGTTACTCCTGGTATTGCCAACAGCATACAGGTCAACGAGAGCAAGATAGCCAGACTGAAGCGCGACGACCCTCACGGCATAATGATTACCGTGCTGTCAATGGGTATCGTATTCTTCTGTCTTACACTGCTATACGCATTCTTCAGCATCCTGGGTGTAATCATCGTTCACCAGCGCACACTGAAGAGGGCAAAGAACATCCAGCCTATCAAGGCAGCCGTAGTAACGAGTGAGATTATCCACGAGGGAGCTCACAAGACAAAGGTAATGCTCAAGGACGGTCTGCACACACAGGGCATAGACCGCGAGGTATATATGGCGGTGATAGCTATGGCACTGAAGGACTACCAGAATAACGAGCACGACACTGAGAGTGGAATCATTACCATTAAGCCGCGCACTACGGCGTGGAACCGCTGAGCTTAATTGAGAATTGGGAATTGAGAATTGAGAATTATGATTACATTTTCAGTTAACAGTTAACAGTTAATAGTGAATAGTGAACAGTTTTGATTACATTTTCAGTTAACAGTTAATAGTGAATAGTTTTGATTACATTTAAACGCTGGGAACTGTTTGAAGAAATTGTTAAGCAGCAAAATTAAGAAATAAATAGTAAATAGTAAATAGTCAAGATGAAATATCAATATACAGTCCAGGGCGTCGATTACGACGTTGAGATAGAAGACGTTGAAGGCAACGTAGCGAAAGTGACAGTAAACGGCATACCGTTTGAAGTAGAGACAAAGCAGCCTATCAAGGCGGCACCAAAGGCAAAGGTTAAAGTGGAAGCACCAAAACCAGTAGCAGCCGCTCCTGCACAGCCTGCTCCACAACCTGCAGCACAGCCCGCAGCTGCTGCCGGCGCAGGAACAAAGGTTACCGCCCCACTGCCAGGAACAATCACTGAAGTGTGCGTTACCGTAGGACAGCAGGTTAAAGAAGGACAGACCGTTGTTATTCTCGAGGCAATGAAGATGCAGAACAACATCGAGGCAGAGACAACAGGTACCATCACTTCTATAATGGTAAAGCAGGGCGACACCGTTATGGAGGGCTCTGTACTGGTGACAATAGGGTGAAGCCACCTCGAATTGAGAATTGAGAATTGAGAATTGAGAATTTTGAATAGTAAATTACTTCGATGAGCTTTACAGAACTTATAGTTCAGAACTTTAATGAGTTCCTGACATACACAGGATTTGCCAACGCCACGTCGGGCAACCTGATAATGATAGTTGTCGGCATATTCTTCATATGGCTCGCCATAAAGAAGGATTTCGAGCCGCTGCTACTTGTGCCCATAGGACTGGGTATTATTCTTGGAAACATTCCTTTCCGCGCCGATGCCGGACTGGAGATAGGTCTCTATGAAGACAACTCCGTACTGAACATCTTCTACCAAGGTGTCCGACAGGGATGGTATCCGCCGTTAGTATTCCTGGGAATCGGTGCTATGACAGACTTCTCGGCACTTATTGCCAACCCGCGACTGATACTTATCGGAGCGGCAGCACAGTTTGGTATCTTCGGAGCCTACATGACAGCTCTTGCCTTAGGTTTTGAACCTAACCAGGCAGCAGGTATCGCCATCATCGGTGGTGCCGACGGTCCTACGGCAATATTCCTGTCGTCGAAGCTGGCTCCGAACCTCATGGGTGCTATCGCTGTCTGCGCATATTCTTATATGGCTCTGGTTCCCGTTATCCAGCCGCCACTGATGCGTCTTCTCACCACCAAGAAGGAGCGCGTGATAAAGATGAAGGCTCCGCGTAGCGTGAGTCAGACAGAGCGCATCCTCTTCCCTATCATCGGACTGCTGCTGACGACATTTATCGTGCCGTCGGGACTGCCGCTGTTGGGAATGCTGTTCTTCGGTAACCTGCTCAAGGAGTCAGGAAAGACCACCCGTCTGGCAAAGACCGCCGGAACGGCACTCAACGACATCGTTGTCATGCTGCTCGGACTTACCGTAGGCTGCTCAACACAGGCGAGCGAGTTCCTCACCATGAAGACTATCTTTATATTCTTCCTCGGAGCTTGCGCATTCATCGTGGCTTCTGCAAGCGGTATATGCTTCGTGAAGCTTATGAACCTGTTCCTCCCGAAAGACAAGAAGATTAACCCGCTGATAGGTAATGCTGGTGTCAGCGCAGTACCTATGTCGGCACGTATCTCTAACAACATGGGTCTGGAGTACGACCGCCATAACTTCCTGCTGATGCACGCTATGGGTCCTAACGTGGCTGGTGTCATAGGCTCTGCCGTTGCTGCTGGTGCACTGCTGGGATTCCTGAGTTAATTCATAATGCATAATTCGAATAAACCAAAGATGGCTATATTAGACCCCAACACCCTCGCGGTGTTGGGGCTTAAACAGCTTATCGGAGGTGCTATGCCGATGGTCGAGATAGACAGTTTTGAGGACTTCGAGAGTTTCCTTGATGAAGGTCCCGAGAACTACGTGCACTTCTTTGTTACGATGAATATCTTCCTCGCCAACAGACAGTTCTTCAACGACAACCGTCGGAAGACTCTCGTCCTTACTACGTCGGAGGAACAACACCTGCCCGACTTCAACACGCTCTGCGTAAACCAGCCTGAACGACAGTTCGTACACAGTCTGCTGGCATTAGAGCACAAAGGACATCCGCACCACCCTGAGGCAGCGAAGGGCGACAACAAAGGCTCTCTGCTAACACCCCGTGAGACGGAGGTGATGGTGCTCATCGTTCAGGGCTTCATAAACAAAGAGATTGCTGCGAAGCTTAACATTGAGCTATCGACAGTAATAACACACAGAAAGAATATTATGGAGAAACTGGGCATGAAGAGTGTCAGCGCCCTCACCATGTATGCCGTTATTCACGGCTTTGTAGATATGAACAAGATATAAGACCTCAGAGCTTTACTGAGGAGATATCTACAAGATTATTCACAATAGCATAGATTGTCAGTCCTGCAGGACTATGGATTTGCAACTTACGTGCAATGTTCCTACGATGCGTAATGACGGTATTCGTAGAGATACAGAGGTGGTCAGCAATTTCCTTGTTCGACATTCCCTGAACAAGCGCCACGATGACGTCCTTCTCTCTGTCGCTGAGAGTGTCGTTACCCTCGGGACTCTTGCTTATCATCTGACTTATCTTCACAGAAACGTCGTTCTGTGAGAGCTGTCTCTCCAAGCGCTGGATGGCGGGAATGAAGATGTTATCCTCTATCTCAGCATGCGCTCCGAGCCACTCCTCGTTCTTGTACAGGTCGTAGAGAGTATAGGTGAGTCGGTTGTTTCGCTCAGTGTTTGAGGGCAGGTATTTTATAATAATGTCCTTCAACTCGTGGAGTTTCTGGGTGGTCTGCCCGTGATGCTTGGAGAATGTCTGTATGTCGTAATCCTCAGACACCTCGCCCTTTAGAAGTTTCTCAACGTACGGAAAGACCGTCTGTTCTTCGAACTTCATGTGCTGACGTATCTCGTGCGCATAGCGGTCGTACATCTTCATAATGAGTCGTGCCAGATTGTCGTTCTCGTCGAGAGCTTCTTTGAGATTCTTCCTTATTCGCGGCAGTTGGAAGTCAAGGTAATATTCGTGGGAAGCCTTGAGGTAGTGGAGAATTGTTTCTACAGAGATGCGTTCGAGTCCTTCCGTGGGACGATATCCGTTGACGGAATAGTTTACGATGGCGAGGAAAGTGTACGAATCAACACCTTGTTCTTCGCACACTTCACGCACCGTCTTATCACCAAATCCAAGATTGATACCAAAGCGTCCCAGACTCTCCAACAAACTGTAGTTGTCAGAGATGATGCTTATCATCTTGTCACTCGGCTCATATATCTTCTGGTTGAACATTCTCCTACCCTCTTGCTTTTTTACTTAGCGTATGCTACGGAACGAGTCTCGCGGATGACGGTTATCTTAACCTGTCCAGGATAAGTCATCTCGTTCTGTATCTTTGTTGCTATCTCGCCTGAGAGCTGTTCTGTCTCAGCGTCAGTCATCTTGTCGGCACCGACGATTACGCGCAACTCACGACCAGCCTGGATAGCGTAGGTCTTGGTAACGCCAGGATAGCTCATTGCTATTGCCTCGAGGTCGTTGAGACGCTTGATATATGCCTCAACAATCTCACGGCGGGCACCAGGACGGGCTCCACTGATGGCGTCGCACACCTGAACGATGGGCGCCAGGAGTGTTTCCATCTCCATCTCGTCGTGGTGGGCACCGATAGCATTGCAGATGTCTGCTTTCTCCTTGTACTTCTCGGCAATCTTTGCGCCGTAAAGTGCGTGGGGTAGTTCGCTCTCCTCGTCGGGCACCTTACCAATATCGTGCAACAGTCCGGCGCGCTTTGCCTTCTTGGGGTTCAGACCTAACTCGGCAGCCATAACGGCACAGAGGTTCGCAGTCTCTCGTGCGTGCTGCAAGAGGTTCTGTCCGTAGCTGGAACGGTATTTCATCTTACCCACGATACGTATAAGTTCGGGGTGCAGACCGTGAATACCAAGGTCTATAGCGGTACGCTTACCTGTCTCAATGACTTCGTTCTCAACTTGTTTCTTAACCTTAGCGACAACCTCCTCGATACGTGCTGGGTGAATACGTCCGTCGGCAACGAGCTGATGGAGTGCCAGACGACAGATCTCACGACGTATGGGGTCGAAGGCAGAGATGACGATAGCTTCAGGGGTGTCGTCAACAACAATCTCCACGCCGCAGGCAGCCTCGAGGGTACGGATGTTACGACCTTCGCGACCTATGATACGTCCTTTCACTTCGTCGTTATCGATATGGAACACGCTTACGGAGTTCTCTATTGCCGTCTCGGAAGCTACGCGCTGAATGGTCTGTATTATTATCTTCTTAGCCTGCTGGTTAGCGTTAAGCTTCGCCTCGTCCATTATCTCGTTGATGTAGCTTGCAGCGTCTGTGCGAGCTTCGTCCTTAAGACTTTCTATCAGTCGAGCCTTTGCTTCGTCGGCGCTAAGTCCGCTGAGTTCCTCAAGCTTTTCGCGCTCCTGGAGCTGCATCTTCTCGAGTTCGTCCTGCTTCATCTGGAGCAGTTTCTTCTCGTTGTCGATGCGCTGTTGCTGCTGATCAATGTCTTGTCTTCTGCGTCCCAGTTCTTCCTGGCGCTGATTAAGACTTATCTCGCGCTGCTTAAGTCTGTTCTCTCCCTGCTGAATCTTCTGGTTCCTCTGCTGGACCTCCTTTTCAAGTTCAGACTTCTTGTTAAGGAATTTCTCTTTCACTTCAAGGAGTTTTTTCTCCTTGATGACATCAGCCTCTTTCGTTGCTGTGTCTATCATTTCCTTGTATTTTCCCGTCAGTACATAACGGAATACAAGATATCCGCACAATCCACCCACTATGAGCGCTGCGGCAATAATTAGAATTGTAATGAACATATATATATGAATTTATAAGATTCCGTCTATCTCTGAAGTCAGGGCGGAAAGAATCTTATCAAGCTCGCTCGTATCGCTGTCGCCCTTCTGTCGCTGCAGACGAAGTGCTATGTCGATCATCGCCATATACATTATTTCCTTATCGCTGTTTCTTGACTTATATCTGTCAGCGTAAGTATTTACTGTATTTGAGATAAGTTTTGCTGCCTCACGATAGTAGAACTCGTCCTCGCGACGGATGTTCACGGGGATGTCCGTATCATAGACATGCAGTCTTATTCTGAGTTTGTCTTTTCCTTCTGCCATTGCTTCTACTGTTGCTCACTGAGCAATGTTATACATTTGTTTACTTCACGGATGAGTCCTGCGATGCGCTTCTTTGCTGCTTCCACATCACCGTCAGAGACCTCAATCATTCGTGCCATCTTCAGACTTTCATAGTCCTGATGTGCCTGTGCAAGCTGCTTCTGCAACTTCTCAACCTCCTTGTCTCTGCTTTCTACAGCGACATGGAGCTCCTCGATTTCCTTCTTAGCGTCGGAATATCGAGCTATGAGCTGCCTCACTTTCGAGGCAAATTGCGTTAGGGAATCTTCTACTTTACTCATCTGAAATTTTGTAATTCGGGCACAAATATAAAAAGAAAGATTGACTCTGCAAAATTTATCAAGCGAAAAATGATAATTATTTGCAATTTAGTCCATTATTCTTCATTTTGACGAGGTTCTTTCTTCGCCATCATCACCACGTTATATACAAAATCGGTAATCCACTTCTGTGAAAAACCAAGACGTTTGTTTATCTGGCGTATTGCCACAACGGTCTTCAGCACGCTGGGATCAGAGAAGTCGTTCTTGTTGAAGATGTCGTTGACTGTCTTCTCCGTCATAGTGTAGATAGCCTTCTTGAAGAATGAAGGCACGCGGAGTTTGAACTTCATGAGGTTGCCGGTAAGCATCATCAGGTCCTGAGTGAAACTTTGGAACTGGATAAGGTAAGTTTGCACATCTTGCATCTTTCGACAGTTTTTCTTAATACTTGCGTCTGTTTCAGCGAAGAAATTATCTTCTACTTTGTAAAGATTTTGCATAAGTTTCTTGCACTGTTTCTTCTCACCGACACCGAGCTTGTTGTTAACTGTCGCAACCTTGAATGTTGACTTAAACATCCTTAAATCAGGCAACATTGCAAGATTAGTAATACCTGCACTCTCTGCTATTGCAGCCTGGAAGTAAACTCTCACAAGTGTCATATAATTTTCCATGCCGCCGCCCTTCTCGTCGGTAGCACTTTTCTTACCAAATATTTTACTAAAAATTCCCATTATTATTTATGCTTTTATAAATTTCGGATGCAAAAGTACAAAAAAAAAGTGAAATGAATGTTCTTTTTCATTTTATTTTACTACCTTTGCCGCGCATTTCTTAAACTGGAATAAAAAAATAAAGTATTATATATGGCTGAAGAAATAAAAAACAGCGTTATTGAGCAGGAGATTGAAGAGAAAGAATCGTTCTTTAATTTCCAGACTATTTTTACTGCCATTATCCTTAACTGGCAATGGTTTGTATTGAGTGTTCTCATTTGTCTTGGTACTGCGCACTTATACCTTAGATATAAGTCGCCGACGTACAGTGCTACAGCAAAGATTCTCGTTAAGCCTGATACGGGCAACAAGAACTCACGTGGTGCCTTCGCGTCACTCCAGAACATGAGCGACATTGGTTCTATCACCAGCAGTTTCGGTATCGACAACGAGATGGAGATTCTCACCTCCACACTCATCGCCGAGCAGGCCGTTCGCGACCTTAAACTGTACGTTGACTACTGGATGAAGGGAACGGTGAAGGGTCACATGCTTTACTGCACACAGCCCATAAACGCTGATGTTGACGAGGAGCACCTCGCAAAACTTAATGTTCCTATCGTGCTGGAAGTAACTTACGAAGACGGTAAGTATCTGGTTGAGGGAAAATATCGTATTCCTCTTGACGAGATATTGTCAAGCGACGAATACGAGTTCGAAAAGACTTTCGACCGTCTGCCAGCTGTCATCAAGACTGGTGCAGGAACAATTACCCTTACAGCAAACCCGTCAAAGGTAAAGGAGAAGATGAAGGACGGCATGACGGAGCGCATCACCATTTCTGCTCCTAAGTATGCTGCCATAAGGTATGTCAACAAACTCAGCGTTTCTCCTACCACAAAGATGGCTGACGTCATCAGCATCCAGCTGAACGACCAGAACGTTAAGCGTTCTTTGGACTATCTTAACCAACTCATCGTCTGCTACAACCGTCAGGCCAACGAAGACAAAAACCAGGTGGCATACAAGACTGAGCAGTTCATCAACGAGCGTCTGGAGAAGATCAACGCCGAGCTGGGAAGCACCGATGGCGCTTTGGAGTCTTACAAAAAGAGCAACAACCTTGTTGAGCTGAAGATTGACGCTAAGAGTACCGTTGACAACGTTACCGAGTTCGAGCGCCGACTGACAGACGCCAACACACAGATAGCCCTCATCAACAGTCTTATCCAGTTTGCTAACCGTCCTGGTAACAAACACGAGGTGCTGCCTTCTAACGTTGGTCTTAACGATATGACGTCAACAGCACTTATCAACCAATACAACGTGATAGCTCTTGAGCGTAACCGCATACTTATCACAGCATCGGAAAACAGCCCCTCTGTGCTGCCTCTGACATCACAGTTGGACGAGATGTCAAAGAGCATACATCAGGCTCTGATGCAGGCAAAGCGCAACGTAGAGATACAGCGTAACGCCATTGTGACACAGCTTAACCAGTATACAAGTGCTATCAACAAAACTCCTGAACAGGAGCGCATACTTACCCAGATTGGTCGTCAGCAGGAGGTAAAGAGTGGTCTCTACCTCATGATGCTGCAGAAACGTGAGGAGAACTCTATCTCGCTCGCAGCAACAGCCGACAAGGGTAAGGTGGTGGAATACCCACAGTATGCTGGCAAGATCAGTCCTAAGACATCTATAGTATATCTTATAGGACTCATCCTCGGACTCGCTCTCCCAGTATTGGTGCTGTTCCTACTGAACTTCTTCCGCTACCGCATAGAAGGTCACGACGAAGTAGCAAAACTCACCAAACTGCCTATCCTTGCCGATGTGGCTGTGGCGAGCGACGCTGCCAAGACGAAGGCGGACATCGTGGTTCACGAGAACGAGAACAACCAGATGGAAGAAATATTCCGCTCTATGCGTACCAACCTGCAGTTTATGATGAAGGAAGACCAGAAAGTGGTGATCTTCACCTCTACCACCTCTGGTGAGGGTAAGACGTTTACCACCGCAAACCTCGCCGTCAGCTTCGCGCTGCTGGGCAAGAAGGTTGTCCTCATCGGTCTCGATATCCGTAAGCCTCGTCTTGCTGAGCTCTTCGAGATAAACAACCACCACAACGGTATCACTCCGCTGCTGGTAGAGGCTAATCCTACATGGGAGGACGTAAAGGAACAAATCGTTCCATCAGGTGTCAACAAGAACCTCGACCTCATTATGGCTGGTCCTATTCCTCCTAACCCCGCAGAGCTTATAGCTCGTCCGTCGCTCGACATCGTGGTTAACCACCTGCGCGACCACTACGACTACGTGCTCATCGATACTGCTCCTGTAGGACTTGTTACCGATACCCTTATGGCAGGACGCGTCGGCGACGCTACCGTTTACCTCTGTCGTGCCGACTACACACCGAAACGCAGTTTCGAACTCATCAACTCGCTTGCCGAAGAGAAGAAACTGCCTAATATGGCTATCGTCATCAACGGTATCGATATGTCTAAGAAGAAGTACGGCTACTACTACGGCTACGGACGCTACGGTAAGTACGGCAAATATACTGGCTACGGCAGCAGCTCGTACAGCGGACACTACAGCCACTATGGCAACTACAAGAACAGCCACTATGGCAATAAGGAAGACAAATCTATCAAACTATGAACATAGCAGTAGATTTTGACGGAACAATAGTAACTCACGAATATCCTAACATAGGAAAGGAACTGCCCTTCGCCGTTGAGACGTTGAGGCAGCTCCAGCGTGACGGACACAAAATAATACTATGGTCAGTACGCGAGGGACAACTCCTCGAAGATGCCATAGAGTGGTGCCGCGCTCGAGGACTGGAGTTCTATGCCAGCAATAAAGACTATCCCGAGGAGACACGACAGGACAAGCACTACAGCCGCAAGCTAAAGGCTGAACTGTTTATCGACGACCGCAACCTCGGCGGGCTACCCGACTGGGGTACCATCTACCGCATGATTAACGAGAAACTGTCGCTCGAAGACATAGTACGTGAACGCATGGGACACACCCACGAACACGAACGCCCCAGAAAAAAACACTGGTGGCAGGTATAAATTGTCATTCTCGTATTCCGAATAGTTTCTCCGTGTGAAACTTTGAGTTTCAAACGATGAAACCAATAGTTTCACTCTCTGAAACTCCTGCAAAAAGAAAATAGGATGAGTCCGAAATGACTCATCCTATTTCTATGTCGGGGCGACAGGATTCGAACCTGCGGCCGCCTGGTCCCAAACCAGGAGCGCTACCGGGCTGCGCTACACCCCGAATGGTTTTGCGGGTGCAAAGGTAAGAATAATTTCGTAAAACAAAGAATTATCCTTAATTAATTAACATTACTTAATTATTCCTTGCTCTACAAATATCTTTTTCAGAGCCTGCACGCCGCGCTCTACCTGTTCCTCTGTATGGGTAGCCATAAGTGCGAAACGCACGAGGG
>ODAJ014761579.1_pt1 | contig 11841 bp, 10 predicted proteins | sample 1539241 | NCBI WGS metagenome assembly ODAJ01 (sample SAMN02144231, study PRJEB22623) | gut metagenome | biome: sheep rumen | host: Ovis aries | place: New Zealand | reverse complement strand
TTTATCAACTACCTTGCCGTAGAATTTTATATTGGCAACTGGGACTGGCCACAGAATAACGTAAAGGCTTTCAGGGATCAGAATGACGGAAAATTCCGCTTTGTAATATTCGACCTTGACGGTGCCCTTAATACCACATCAGGAATATCCACCTTCATGGGTAAGCAGAACTACACCTTTGACAAGTTGTACGGATATGACTACTCCACCTCGACAAGTCTTACAGACAAACGACTGACGAAAGAGATAGAACTTGTCACCATAGTAAAGAATTTGCTCAACAATGCCGTTTTCAAGAAGCAACTGGTAGATGCTATGTGTATCATGGGTGGTTCGATATATACCCCTGAACGCGTACAGAGTATTGTTGACGAAATGGCAGCATACCTCTCACAAGGAGGATATATTGATCCTTCCGGAACAGCAAATACCATCAAGGCTACCCTCAACAAATCGTGGAACAGCAATGTAATGGACCACATCAAGAGTCAAAGCCTCACCTCCGCAGCAAAGCAGCAGGCAACCTTTGGCAGCAACATCGAGGGTGCCAGCATCACAATGAACGGAATGGCAGTACCAACAGGAAAATTTGACGGCTATGTATATGCTCCTGTCACTTTGGAGGCAGATGCCCCAGCAGGCTATCGCTTCGTAGGATGGAAAGGATTGGAGACCGGTTCTGAAAAGACCATTATCACATCAACAGACACATGGAAGTATAACGACAACGGCACAAGTCTTGACAACACCGGATGGAACTCTGTAGAATATGACGACAACAGTTGGAAGAGCGGAGCAGCACCATTAGGTTATGGCAAGAACCAAACCACCAATCTGACACAAAATCTGCAGACATACTATTTCCGTAAGACCATCGACCTTGACGAAACACCGACAAGCGTGTCAATGGACTATGTGGCAGATGATGCTTTTGTAGTATATGTCAATGGTGTAGAAGCCAGCAGATATAACCTACCAAACGGCACCATAACATACAACACCAATGCTACCACCTATGCCCACAACAATCCGGATGCAGGCACCATAGCACTTGATGCATCACTATTCCACAAAGGCACCAACGTCATTGCGGTAGAGGTACACAATTTCTTCAACCCGGGTTCTTCAGACATACTGTGGCAGGCTTCCATCAAGGCTGTGACAGAGGGACAGACGGACTATGTATCTACAGACAGGGAATACACCCTGCCAGAAAGCGGTACAATCAACGTAACAGCAATATGGGAAAAATATACTGATGACAAAAATCTACGCATCAATCGTGCTACACCGATAAAGATTAACGAGGTAAGTGCTGAAAATAGCATGACGATGAACGACCTCTTCAAGAAGTCCGACTGGGTAGAACTGTATAACACGACCGATACAGACCTGGATGTTACAGGACTCTATATCTCGAACAACGCTTCAAAACCACAGAAATACCAGCTCAAAGGTGGTGACAACATCAACACCATCATTCCAGCAAAGGGATACCTCGTCATTTCTTGCGACAACAAGGTTGCAAGCGCTGTATCACAACTGCATGCATCTTTCAAACTGGACAATAACATTACAGCAGAGCCAAGTGAACAGCTCGTTATGATTTCAAGCAGTGAGGAATTTGTTGCCAACAACCAAGCATATTTCGACAGCCACGCCATAATGCGTGAGTTTACTGATACCCTCTTCTATGACCAGCATGGAGGCGAACAAAGCGTAGGACGCTATCCAGACGGAGGAATGACCTACTACGTCTTTGACCACCCTACCCCTGCAGCGACAAATATCGTAGAAGCGACAGACCCTTATGCAGGATATGACAAGCTGTGGGTTTATGAGGGAACAGTTCTCAGAGGCGATGCCAATGGTGACGGAGAAGTTGGTATGCCAGACGTAATGTTTATCGTAAACTACATCTTAGGTAACCCAGCTGCAACATTCGACAAAGAAGCAGCAGACGCCAACCAAGATGGTGACATCGGTATGCCTGACGTGATGTATATAGTAAACCATATCCTCAATGGAAAGTTTCCTGACGAGTAAAAGGTTAACATACGTTAAAGATTTGCATTTGGCTTCATTTTATAGTATCTTTGCATAATATGACTAAAAAGAAAAAACGTAAATTCAAAAGCAATGGCAGAGGTTTGCAGGTAGCAACCCTGTGTCTTAGTACATCCCTGGTTCTTATTCTGTTGGGATTGGTAGTATTTACAGGACTGACAGCACACAATCTGACGAACTATGTCAAGGAGAATCTTGTTGTGACGGTTATCTTTGATGACAACACCCTTGATCGCGAGGCAGCAGTAACATGCCGTAAGATTCAGGCTCACCCCTATGTGGCTCATCTGAAATATATCACTCGTGAAGAAGCCCTCGAGGAGCAGACAAAAGCCTTGGGGTCTAATCCGACAGAATTTCTTGGTATGAATCCGTTTGTTCCTTCAGCAGAAATAAACATCAAGGCAGATTGCGCCAATGCTGATTCACTGAAGTGGATAACAAAGCAGATAAAGGGATATAAAAACGTTAGCGAGGTAACCTATCAGAAGGACTTGATGGAGAGTGTAAACAGCAATATCCATAAGATTATGCTCGGTATGATAATATTGGCAGTGCTGCTGACATTCATCTCTTTCTCGCTCATCAACAACATGGTTCGCCTGACAATCTTTGCACGCCGTTTCTCTATCAACATCATGAAACTCGTCGGAGCATCATGGGCATTTATCAGAAAACCATTCATAGGAATGGCTATGGCAGAAGGACTTGTCGCCGGACTTATTGCCGACATAGCATTGACAGGACTGGTATATGCCCTGTATAACTATGAGCCAGATATTTCGAATGTAGTAACTTGGGAAGTGCTTGCCATTACTGGCAGTTCCGTACTGCTGTTCGGAGTGCTCATATCAACAGTGTGCGTTTACTTCTCTGTTAATACATTCCTCCGAATGCCAACGAAGAAACTGTATAAGGTCTAAAAGGTCTAAGGTCAATTTTCAATAAAATAAAAATGAAAAATTTTGCATTCAGTAAAATAAACTTCATCCTCATCGGCATTAGCATGATTATTGTCGTGATAGGATTCTTGATGATGATTGGTGCATCATCAAACGAGCAGACATTTAATCAAGAGATATTCTCCGACATGCGTATAAAGGTGGCACCAATAGTATGCCTCGTAGGCTTTCTGTCTGTCATCTGTGGTATCATGTATCGTCCTAAAAACAAATAAGCGCAGTTATCATGGATTGGATAGAAACCATTATTATTGCTATCGTAGAGGGACTGACGGAGTTCCTGCCTGTATCATCTACAGGACACATGATAATTGCCCAGAACCTGCTGGGACTCACTCCTGATGCCCTCAACGAGTCTGACAAGGCTTTTGTACATGCCTTTACGTTTATTATTCAGTTTGGAGCCATCCTGTCAGTCGTTTGCCTGTACTGGAAACATTTCTTCCAGTTTGACAGCACCCCGGCTCCTGCTGGCAGCAATATGTTCCGACAACTTAAGCATCGTTTCTATTTTTATTGGCTTCTGATAGTCGGTGTATTGCCAGCTGTGATAATAGGCTTGTTGGCAAAGAAATCAGGATTGCTCGACTGGTTGCTTGACAGTGTGGAAGTAGTTGCCATAATGCTTGTCATCGGTGGTATCTTCATGCTCTATTGTGACAAGTTGTTCAACAAGGGTTCTGATGAAACAGTTTTAAACGAGAAGAAAGCCTTCAACATAGGTCTCTACCAATGTATCTCCGTGATACCAGGAGTATCACGCTCTATGGCAACCATCGTTGGCGGTATGACACAAGGGCTGACACGAAAGCGTTCTGCTGAATTCTCTTTCTTCCTCGCTGTACCGACAATGGCAGGTGCCACACTACTCGACTTACTGGACCTTCTGAAAGAAGAGGCTTCTTGGGCAACAACCCACAATATCACCATGCTGCTGTTAGGTTGCGTGGTAGCATTTGTTGTAGCCTTGTTAGCAATGAAGTGGTTTGTAAGTTTCCTGTCAAAATACGGTTTCAAGGCATTTGGCATATATCGCATCATAGTAGGTGGTATCATAATCATCATGTTGCTCACAGGTAATTCATTAGTAATGGTTGACTAAACATGGACTTCAAAGAAGGCGAAATCCTACATATCAACAAGCCCTATGGCATGACGAGCTTCGGTGCTCTTGCCTTTGTCAGAACTCGTATCTCGCGAGCTGCCGGAGTAAAGCGCATCAAGACAGGACATGCAGGAACCCTCGACCCTCTTGCAACAGGAGTCCTGACACTCTGCACAGGGAAGAAGACAAAACTCATCCCGACCTTGCAGTATCATGATAAAGAATACACTGCGACCCTGCAATTTGGAGCCACCACGCCCAGCTATGACATGGAGCATCCAGTAGATGCCACCTATCCTGCCGACCATATTACGGAAGAAGCAGTAAAAGAGGCGTTGGAGCAGTTTAAAGGCGACATAATGCAGGTACCTCCAACATATAGTGCCGTACACATCGATGGCAAAAGAGCCTACGAGATAGCACGAGAAGCAGATGATTGTCACACAATAGAAGATTCTACCCTGCCCCCAAAGCCTGTTCATATCTCAGACATAGAACTCCTATGGTATGACGACGAAAAGAAACGATGCCAGATAAGAGTAGAATGTGGCAAAGGAACATATATCCGCTCTCTGGCTCGCGACATAGGAAAAGCCCTCAATAGCGGTGCCTATCTCACACAACTCTGTCGCACACGCGTAGGCGACGTTAAATTAGAAAATTGTATAGAACTCGATAATTTCCAAGAATGGCTAAACTCTCACAATTCAATTTCCCATTAACGAATGCTAATATAGCACTCTATCCGCACACAAGTGAGCATGTAATAAAAAACGGACGTAAGAAGACAACCTTCTATGTAAAGCGTCCCGATGAATGCAATCTCGTCATCGTACAACGTAAGACGGGAAAGGTATTCCTGCACAAGATTGACCGCAAGGGTAAGAGCATCCGTGACGAGGAGGGTAATAAGATACCTCTGAAGTTCTGCGACATCCTCGATTTCTTTGACGAAGGTGATACCTTTGTGTTCAACGATACCAAGGTAATGCCGGCACGTCTGTATAGCCGCAAGGAGAAGACAGACGCAAAGATAGAGGTATTCCTGTTGCGTGAGTTGAATGCAGACATGCGTCTGTGGGATGTTCTTGTTGAGCCAGCCCGCAAGATTCGTATCGGCAACAAGCTGTTCTTTGATGACGAGACACTGGTAGCAGAGGTTATAGACAACACCACCTCTCGTGGACGTACCCTCCGTTTCCTCCATGATTACTCACACGACGAGTTTAAACAACGTCTCTATGCCCTTGGTCAGCCACCATTGCCACGCTATATCATGGATTTGAGAGCAAAGGACAAGAAAAATCGTCCTGACATCGAAGAAGATCCAGAAGATTTCCAATGTGTCTATGCCTGCAACGAAGGTGCCGTAACTGCTCCTTCTACAGGACTGCATTTTACACGCCAGATGATGAAGCGCATTGATATCAATGGTATCAACACCGCTTTCCTGACCCTGCATTGCGGACTGAGTAATTTCCAGTTGATTGACGTGGAAGACCTCTCAAAGCACAAGCCAGAATCAGAAGAGATGTACGTTAGTGCCGAAACCTGTAAACTCGTCAACGACACAAAACGCAACGGACACAAGGTATGTGCCATCGGAGCCAGCACGCTGAAGGCAATGGAAACATGCGTTGGCACAGACGGATTTATAAAGGAGTATAGCGGATGGACCAGCAAATTCATCTTCCCTCCTTACGACTTCGGTTCTGCTGACTGCTTCCTGACAAACTTCTACCATCCTATGTCACCAATGATGATGGAAGCATGCGCTTTTGGCGGATATGAAACAGTAATGTTAGCATATAAACAAGCCCTGAAGGCTGGATATAAATTCGGATGCTTCGGCGACGCTCTGCTCATAATATGATTTACCTATCCCTCGGAAGCAATCTGGGCAACAAAGAGGCAAACATCCAACGTGCCTACGAACTGATAGAGCAGAGGATAGGTCCCATAAAACGCCGTTCCTCACTCTATCGGACAGCTCCCTGGGGATTCAGTTCTCCCAACGAATTCCTTAACAGCGCCATAGCAATCGAGACATCACTCTCTCCACGAGAGTTACTCATTGCCACACAAGAGATAGAACAAATCGTGGGACGCAAAGGAAAGACAGACGACAGTGGCTACCAAGACCGCATCATCGATATCGACATATTATACTATAATGATTTAGTCATCAACGAACCCGACTTGGTTATTCCACATCCACTCATAAATAAACGTGACTTCGTACTCAAACCTTTAAAAGAAATCTATGATTAACCTTCTCTTAGCATCACTCATAACGGTCTCCAACCCTTCTTCCATAGACCGTATTGCCGAACCGGTAGTAATACCAGTCAGCGAGGAGGCAACGTCTGCTCTCGTAACCTTGGGTGACAAGGAAATTCCATGTCAGCTTGACGACCTCAACGATGACGGAATCTTTGATGAACTGGCTTTTGTTACTGATATAAAGGCAAAAGAGACACTAACCTTCTCAGTAGAGTTTTCTAACGGAGAGCAGAAGCAATACCCTGCAAGGGCTTATGCTGCTATGGCTATGAAAGACCGTGACAGCAAAGCAAAGAAGCCAAAGCATCTGCCTGCAACATCTATCACGGTTCCAGCATCAAGTGATGCCTTTCAGTATATCTTCCCCCATGGTCCAGTGATGGAAAGTGAACTGGTTGGTTTCCGAGTCTATTCCGACCATCGTCAGGCAATCGACTACTATGGTCACAAGTCGCTGATGATGGATATTGCAAAGACAGACTTCTATCCCACCAAGGAGCAGGTACGAAACGGCAGTGGCGACGATGTGCTTTATACCGGTACCACATACGGTTGCGGAGCCCTCATGGGATGGGATGGCAAGAATGCCGTTATGTTCCAAAAGGTACGCAACACCACCTATGCCGTTACGGCAAACGGTCCCGTAAGGGCAATCCTCGACATCACCAACAAGGCATGGCAGCCTTATCCTGACTGCAAGCCAGTAGATATCCGCACACGCTATATTCTGTATGCAGGACATCGTGATGTAGAGGTGCAGGTGCAGTTCTCACATTCTATCAAGGGTATGCCTCTTTCTACAGGTATAGTGGATATCGTAGAGGGTTCTGAAGAACTGACAGACAAGGCTGGTCTTCGTGGCTGCTGGGGTACTGCCTGCGCAGGAAACAACCCGCAGGTGTATGACAATCATACTGTTGGACTGGGAATCTTTATTCCAAAGGAATACTATAAGTCTGATGCACACTTTACAGACGGCAAGGACTATCTACCCAATCAGGCATACGCACAGGTAGTGGGAACAGACAGCGACCAGCTGCACTATTGGTTTACTGCTACATGCGACATGGAGGATTTCTCTTCCACAGGCGCAAAGGGAACTTTCAATCGTGACTCATGGTTCTCATACCTCAAAAACTGGAAAAAGCAATTACAAAAACCCGTAAAAACAAACTATATTACTAAAACTAAATAATCATTATGGAAGCAGTATTTAGCTACATCATCGGTCTTGGTGCCGCAGTAATGATGCCTATCATCTTCACCATTCTTGGTGTATGCATCGGCATCGGTTTCTCCAAATCCCTCAAATCCGGACTTTTCGTAGGTGTCGGTTTTGTTGGTTTGAGTATTATCACAGCCTTGCTCGTAGATACTATGTCTCCTGCCCTTTCAAAGGTAGTAGAAATCTACGACCTCAAGCTTCAGGTCTTCGACATGGGATGGCCTGCAGCAGCATCCGTAGCCTACAATACCCTTGTGGGTTCATTCATCATTCCTGTTTGTCTGTGCGTTAACTTGGTACTTCTCATCCTGGGATGCACACGCACAGTCAATATCGACCTGTGGAACTACTGGCATTTCGCATTCATCGGTGCTGTATGCTATTTCATGACAGACAGCATAGCATGGGGATTCTTCGCTGCCATAATCTGCTACATCATAACCCTTGTGCTGGCAGACCTCACAGCAAAGAAATTCCAGAAGTTCTATCCTGGTCTGGATGGCATCTCTATCCCGCAGCCTTTCTGTCAGGGTTTCATGCCATTTGCTGTATGTATAAATAAGGTATTAGACTATGTGCCTGGCATAAACAAGGTGAATATCGATGCTGAAGGCATGAAGAAGAAGTTCGGTCTTTTCGGCGAACCATTGTTCCTCGGAGTGCTTATCGGCATCATCATCGGTTGTCTTGCATGCAAGGACTGGAACGAGTTGGTTGACAATATCCCTGCTACCCTGCAGATAGGCATCAAGATGGGTGCCGTAATGGAACTCATCCCTCGCATCACCTCTCTCTTCATAGAGGGTCTGAAGCCTATTGCCGAGGCTACAAAGGAACTCATAGCAAAGAAGTTTGGTGCCGACAAGGAACTGTATATCGGTATGTCACCAGCTCTCGTCATCGGACATCCTACCACTCTCGTAGTATCTCTGCTGCTCATTCCTGTTACCCTCGTATTGGCAGTAGTACTCCCAGGCAATCAGTTCCTGCCATTGGCATCATTGGCTGGTATGTTCTATGTCTTCGTAATGGTGCTGCCATACACTAACGGCAATGTGCTCCGCTCTTTCATTGTAGGCTTGGTAGTAATGGCTATCGGACTCTATTTCGTTACATGGATGGCAGGCGACTTCACCAGTGCAGCACAAGCCGTAGCACAGGTACATCCTGACGACAAGACGGTGCAGGTTCCTGCCGGCTTCAGCGCAGGAGCACTCGACTTTGCTTCAAGTCCGCTGAGCACTCTCATCTATGCCTGCATGAAGTATCTGCAATATATAGGAGCAGGCATCCTCGTAGTCCTCACCATCGCCCTCGTAGCATGGAACAGAATCCGCATCAATAAAAATGCGTAAGATAATTCATAATTCATAACTATCCCATTGGTCCTATTAGTCCCATTGGTCTCATAAGTCCCATAAAACTAAAAAATAAATTTTTAAAGAATATGAAAAAGATATTATTTGCATTAGGTATTCTCTTACCTCTTACCTCTAACCTCTCACCCCTGTCTGCCCAAGAGGCTGACCGCTTCGTAGGTGCTCAGCATGTAACGTTCCAAACAGCTTGTCATCCAGAGGATGTGAAGAAGTATGACACAAAACTTCTTCGTGAGCGTTTCGTAATGGAAAAAGTAATGGCAGCAGATTCTATCCTGCTTACCTACTCCCACTATGACCGCTTCATCTTCGGTGGTGCAATGCCTGTCAACAAGACCCTTCGCCTGGAAAACTTCTGGGAGTTAGGTCTCGACGTAGATAATACCATCAAGGAGAAATACTTCATGTATAACCGTGAGCTCGGTGTTGTCAATTGCGGCACTGGCGACGGCGTTGTCATCGTTGATGGCAAGGAGTATGCCCTTTCTCCAAAAGAGGCTCTCTACATCGGTCGTGGACACATCGCTAAGGGTAAAGACGTCAACAAGGTTGTGGAGTTCCGCAGCAAGGACGCCTCTAATCCTGCAAAGTTCTATCTCAACAGCGCAACAGCCCATCAGCACTTCAAGACACAATGGATAACCCTCGATGGTCGCAAGGGTTCTCTGAAGGCTGCTGTATGGGGTCCGGTAGGTACTGTTGAAGAGGCTAACAACCGTACTGTATATAAACTCATTGTCAACGACGTTCTCGAAGAGGGACCATGTCAGCTTCAGCTGGGTCTTACACAGCTCAATCCAGGAGCTGTGTGGAACACTATGCCTCCTCACACACACGGACGCCGTATTGAGGCTTATTACTACTTCAATCTCCCGGAAGGACAGACCATCTCTCACGTAATGGGTCAGCCACAGGAGACACGCAACGTATGGCTCCATAACGAGCAGGCTATCATGTCACCAGAATGGTCTATACATGCTGCAGCAGGCACATACTACTACACATTCATCTGGGGTATGGCAGGCGAGAACCTGTACTATAATGACAAGGACAATATTCCGGTTATTGATATCAGATAATGCATAATTCATAAAAGAAGAACCCTTGAAAACCCTAAAAAAATTTTTCGACCCTGTCCTGTGGCTTCACCTCCTCGGAATGGTGGTGGTAATAGTGCTACTGATGCTGGGAGTACATTTCGGACTTAATTTCTACACCCATCATGGCGAGGAAATTGCCGTGCCCAATATCAATCACAAGGCTTACGAAGACGCCGTTGACATTCTTGACGAGTTGGGGCTCGAAGCCATTGTTGTCGATACGTCATACGTCCGTACCCTACCGCCAGGCTGTATTCTCGAACAGACGCCGAAGCCAGGGGCTGTCGTAAAGAGCGGTCGTATTGTCTATCTCACTATCAATGCCACTGCCCAGCCTACAATGCCGTTGCCGGACATCATCGACAACTCCTCTGAGCGCAATGCCAAGGCACGTCTTACGGCAATGGGCTTCCGCATTGGACAGACCGACTACATCCCTGGCGAAGAAGGATGGGTATATGGCGTAAAAGTTGGCGGACGCTCCTATGCTACAGGCGAGCAGGTGCCTATCAATGCCCTTATCAGGTTACAGGTAGGCAATGGTAACCGTAATGCTGCCGACTCTGTATTCCAAGCCGATGCAGCGGACTATATGCTACTCGAGGAAAACGAAGACCTCGACAACGAACGTTCACCAGAAGACGATTTTGAAGTGATAGAGTAATGCATAATTATCCCATTGGTCTCATTGGTCCCATTAGCCCCATTTAACTCCAATGTTTGACGAAAACATAATCCCGACATCCGACGGAAGTGCCCAGTACGAGCACTTCCGCTGTGTCGTTGACGCGGGGCAGGTTCCCATTCGCATTGATAAGTTTCTCTTCGAGCGAATGGTACATTCCTCACGCAACCGCATACAGTCTGCTGCCGATGCAGGATACATACAGGTAAACGGCAAGCCCGTCAAGAGCAACTACAAGGTGCGCCCTAATGATGTCATCACCCTGATGCTCGACGTTCCAAAGCACGACAGCACCATCTACCCTGAAGACATACCGCTCGACGTCGTATATGAAGACGACGTCCTGATGGTCATCAACAAGCCTGCCGGCATGGTGGTACATCCCGGGGCAGGCAATTTCTCCGGCACACTCATAAACGCCATTGCGTGGCACATGCGTAATGTGCCCACCTTTGATGCCAACAACCCAGAGGTAGGACTGGTACATCGCATCGACAAAGACACCTCCGGACTCCTTGTCATCGCCAAAACACCAGAGGCAAAGACCGCCCTCGGCAAGCAGTTCTTTGTCCATGATACCCATCGCATATACAACTGCCTCGTATGGGGACATTTCGAAGCCGACGAAGGACGCATAGAGGGAAATATCACCCGCGACCCTCGCAACCGTCTGCGCATGACTGTCACAGCCCCCGACTCTGGCATCGGAAAAGATGCTGTAACCCATTGGCGTGTGATAGAGAAATTCGGATATGTCACCTTCATAGAGTGTCGCCTCGAGACAGGCAGGACCCACCAGATACGTGCGCACATGAAACATATCGGACATCCCCTCTTTGGCGATGAGACCTATGGTGGTACAGAGATATTGCGCGGCGAACGCAGCAGTTCCTATAAAGCCTTCATCAACAACTGCTTTAAGCTCTGCCCACGTCAGGCACTCCATGCCAAGACACTCGGCTTCGTACATCCCGTCACGGGAAAGGACATGTTCTTCGACTCCCCCCTACCCGATGACATGACACAACTACTCGA
>ODAJ014781906.1_pt1 | contig 11842 bp, 7 predicted proteins | sample 1539241 | NCBI WGS metagenome assembly ODAJ01 (sample SAMN02144231, study PRJEB22623) | gut metagenome | biome: sheep rumen | host: Ovis aries | place: New Zealand | reverse complement strand
CTTCACGGCATTCTGCATCAGCTGGTCCACCATCTCGCGCAACTTCGCCACGTCGGTGGTCATCATCAGTTCCGTATAGGGGAACTGCGTGGCCAGCACGACTGTCTGATTGTCCACCATCTGCGCATAGTTCTGGGCGAGTTCCTTCAAGACCGACACCAGATTCGTCTGCGACTTGACCAGATTCCTGGCCTCCGCCTCAATCTTCGACATGCTCACCAGACCGTCGATGATACGCAGCAACTTATGGTTGTTGGCCTGTATCTCGTGGATGAGCTGGTTGCGGTCGTCCTCGTTCTCCACGACAGGCAGAAGATCGGCAAAGCCCACGATGGCATTCAGCGGCGTGCGTATCTCATGACCCATATTGGCGAGGAAGGCCGTCTTCAGGCGGTCGCTCTCCTCTGCCTTGTTACGGGCTGCGATGAGGGCCGCCTCCAGTTCCTTCCGGTCGTCAATGCGCATCGTCGTACCCACGATCTTGATGGGGTTGCCGTCCACATCACGGTCGGCAATCGTGGCATAGCTCTCCTCCCAGATGGTAAGACCCTTCACCTGACTCGACTTGATGCGGTACTGCTGGTGATAGTAGCTGGTGCGGCCAGTGCAGATATCGTCCATCGCGGCACGCACACGCTGGGCGTCAGACGAGGCGAGGTAATCCACCAGCATGTCTATCGATGATTCCGGAGGGATCACCTGGATCTCAGTCCCCTCACGGAAGTCATTATTAAAGGTGATTGTGCGGCGGCGCGGGTCCATCTGCCAGGTGGAGAGCTTCATGGCCTTCAGGATAAACTCATACTCGACGTTTCCCTGACGTATCTTTGCCAGTTCGGAGAGCTCGCCCTTCAGCCGTTTGCCAGACCGGCGCTGGATGAAGATAAGCACACTGAGCAGGACAATCACCACGGCTCCAAGACCCCAGATGACATAAGCCATAGAGGAATTGACAGTATGGGTATATAAAAACAGTCCTGACATCGGTATGTAGTTATCTGCGCAAAAGTACACATTTTATTTGAAACGGCAACCTTTTAAATACTTTTTTTAGCAAAAACCAAACTTTTTTGTTAGATTAACAATAAAAAAGCGCATTTTTCGCCCAACTTACATTAACTTTGCAGACGCAATTGTAACCAATTGTCGAATTTTTACGTAAAATAATGGAACAGAATTATGAATTGATCGCCAAGACGTTTATGGGACTGGAACCTGTACTGGCGAAAGAGCTGACCCAAATGGGGGCTAAGGATGTGAAAATCGGTAGGCGAATGGTTTCGTTTACAGGTGACAAAGAAATGATGTACCGTGCCAACTTCCAGTTGCACACTGCCATCAGGATACTAAAGCCTATCCGCCACTTCAAGGCGAAGAGCGCGGATGAGGTCTATGAAGAAATCCGAAAAATCGACTGGACACAATATTTAGGCGACGACAAGACGTTTGCCGTCGATGCTGTGGTGTTCTCCGAGGAGTTCCGCCACTCCAAGTTCGTATCATATAAGGTGAAGGACGCTATCGTCGATCAGCTCCGCGAGAAGACCGGCAAACGGCCGAATATCTCCGTGGCCAACCCTGACATCCGTCTGAACATGCACATCGCCGAGGACCACTGTACGCTGAGCCTCGACTCCAGCGGTGAGTCGCTGCATCGACGCGGCTACCGTCAGGAGAGTGTGGAGGCACCGCTCAACGAGGTGCTCGCCGCCGGCATGATACTGCTCTCAGGATGGCAGGGCGACACAGACTTCATCGACCCGATGTGCGGCTCGGGCACCCTGCTTATCGAGGCTGCCCTTATCGCCAAGAACATGGCGCCAGGCCTCTTCCGCAAGGAGTATGCCTTCGAGAAATGGCCTGACTTCGACGCAGAACTCTTCGATGCCATCTACAACGACGAGAGCCAGGAACGGGAGTTCAAGCACCATATCTACGGCTACGACATCGACATGAAGGCCGTGAACACGGCGACGCTCAACGCGAAGGCAGCCGGACTGACGAGCGACATCACCGTGAAGCAGCAGGACTTCAAGGACTTCACGCAGCCGCAGCAGAAGAGTATCATCATCACCAATCCGCCCTACGGTGAGCGTATCTCCACCCCAGACCTGCTGGGCACCTACAAGATGATTGGCGAGCGGCTGAAGCACCAGTTCAAGGGCAACGACGCCTGGATACTCAGCTACCGCGAGGAGTGCTTCGACCAGATCGGTCTGAAGCCAAGCATCAAGATACCGCTCTACAACGGCTCGCTGGAATGTGAATTCCGCAAGTACCAGATGTTCGACGGCAAGCTGAAGGACTTCCGCTCCGAAGGCGGCATCGTAAAGACCGAGGAAGAGAAGCGCCAGATGGCCGAGAAGCACCGCTTCAAGAAGAACCGTGAGTTCAAGCAGCGGCTCGAGGAGACGGAGCAGAACGAGGAAGGCGACATCCGCTCGTTCACCTTCCACCACCACAAGTTGGAGAAGGAAGAGCGCAAAGACCGTCGTGACCGCAAGGGCGACGGTGAGCGCAATGAGCGGAAGGGTGGCTACAAGGGCAGTCAGAACCGTGGCGGCCACGAGCGTTTCGACCGCAGCGGCAAGAGCCGCTCTTTCGGCAAGGGAAAGGATTTCGGAAAGAAGAGGAGATTCGATGATGACGAGGATTAGGAAAATATTGGGAATCCTGGCCATCATGGGAATCCCCGCGATCTCACATATCAGTCCAATGAGCGCACAAGACAAGCTTTTCACGCTGGAAGACCTCAACTTCGGTGGCACGAACTACCGGAAGATGCTGCCAGAGAACCGGTGGCTGACATGGTGGGGCGACCAGCTGATGTATCAGGACGCCGAGGAAGGCGGCACTATCGACAACAAGCAGCAGAAGAAGGTGCTGTTCTCCCTCAGTGAGGTGAACACGGCACTGAAGACCGTCAAGGGCTGCGAGGACCAGACCCTCCATTCGGCAATGAATGCGGCCTACCCCTACCCTGACAAGCCACTCGTCATGCTCAGCAATGCCAAGTGCCAGCTGCTCTACAACTTCAAGACGCGGCAGGTGGAATGGACACAGTCTGTCGCAGAAGCTACCGTCAGGAAGTGGAACAAGACCTCCAGAGCACTCGCCTTCAAGAAAGCTGACCATCAGCTCTACGTGCTGACAGACGGCGAAGAACGGCAGCTCACCACCGACGGCAGCCGTGAGATCGTCTATGGCGAGGCCGTCCACCGCAATGAGTTCGGCATCATGGAAGGTCTCTTCTGGAGTCCCGACGGACAGCGTCTGGCCTTCTACCGCATGGACCAGAGCATGGTGACCGACTATCCGCAGGTGGACATCTTCCCCCGCAGCGCCGCCTACGAGCCCGACAAATACCCGATGGCAGGCATGACGAGCCATAAGGTGACCGTCGGCATCTACGACCTGAAGACCAGACAGACGGTCTATCTGCAGGCTGGCGACCCCACAGACCGCTATTTCACGAATATTGCCTGGAGTCCCGACGCACAGACTGTCTATATGCAGGAACTGAACCGCGCACAGAACGACTGCCGCCTCGTCAGCTACAATGCCGTGACGGGCGAGAAAACCGCAGAGCTCTATCGTGAGACATCAGACAAATATGTCGAGCCCCAGCATCCCATCGTGTTCCTGCCCTGGGACAGCAGCAAGTTTGTCATGCAAAGCCAGAAAGACGGCTACAACCATCTCTACCTCTTCGACACCAAGGGCCATGAGCTGAAACAGCTGACGAAGGGACCATGGGTGGTGACAGAACTGCTAGGCTTCAACAAGAAACAGAAGACCATCATCCTGCTCTCCAACGAGAAGCATCTGCTACAGACGAATGCCTACGCCGTGGATATCAACACTGGCAAGCGGACACTGCTGGATGCGGGCATCGGTGTCGTGCAGCATGCACGGCTCTCAGGCAGCGGCTCACTGCTGCTCGACAGGTACTCTGCCCCTGAGATCCCGCGCCGCATCGACCTGCTGAATACCGCCAACGGCAAGTGTACGCGCCTGCTGGATGCCGCAGACCCCTGGGCAGACTATCAGCAGCCCCGCTTCGAGCAAGGCATCATCAAGGCTGCCGACGGCATCACCGACCTCCACTTCCGCATGGTGAAACCCCATGATTTCGACCCCACGAAGAAATACCCCACCGTGGTCTATGTCTATGGCGGTCCCCACGCCCACAACGTCGATGCCTCCTGGCACTGGTCCAGTCGCTCCTGGGAGACCTACATGGCGCAGAAGGGCTACATCCTCTTCATCCTCGACAACCGTGGCTCCGAGCACCGCGGACGCGACTTCGAGCAGGCCACCTTCCACCAGCTTGGACAGATCGAGATGCAGGACCAGATGAAGGGTGTCGATTATCTCCGCACCCTGCCCTATGTCGATATGCAGCGCCTCGGCGTGCATGGCTGGTCGTTTGGCGGATTCATGACCATCACGCTGATCACCAACCACCCCGACGTCTTCAAGGTAGGCGTAGCCGGCGGTCCTGTCATCGACTGGAAATGGTATGAGGTGATGTACGGCGAGCGCTACATGGGCACGCCCGAGAGCAATCCCGAAGGCTACGCGAAGACCAGTCTTCTGACCAAGGCCAAGGACCTGAAAGGCAAGCTGCAGATCATCACGGGCTACAACGACGCGACGGTAGTGCCACAGCACTGTCTGTCGTTCCTCGATGCCTGCGTGAAGGTTGGCACCCAGCCTGATTTCTTCGCCTATCCTGGTGAGGAGCACAACATGCGCGGCCATGCCAGCGTGCATCTCCACGAGCGCATCACGCAGTATTTTGAGGACTTTTTGAAGTAAAAAAGTAAAAAAGTAAAAAGGTAAATAGTAAATAAGGTATAAAAGATATGAAGATATTGTTGTTAGGAAGCGGCGGTCGTGAGCACGCCCTCGCATGGAAAATCGCTCAGAGTCCCAAATGTGAGAAACTATACATCGCCCCAGGCAATGCCGGCACGGGCAACTGCGGTGAGAACGTCGCCATGAAGGCCGACGACTTCGAGGCCGTCAAGCAGTTTGTGAGCGCCAATGGCATCAACATGGTGGTGGTGGGTCCGGAGGATCCGCTGGTAAAGGGCATCTACGACGACCTGAAGAACGATCCCCGCACCAAGGACGTGCCCTTGATCGGTCCCTCGAAGGCCGGTGCCGTGCTCGAAGGCTCCAAGGACTTTGCCAAGGGCTTCATGCAGCGCCACAACATCCCCACGGCCCGTTATCAGACCTTCGACGGCGAGCATCTGGAGGAGGGCCTGAAATTCCTCGAGACACTCGAGGCGCCCTACGTGCTGAAGGCCGACGGCCTGTGCGCAGGCAAGGGTGTGCTGATCCTGCCCACCCTCGACGAGGCGAAGCAGGAACTGAAGGAGATGCTGGGCGGCATGTTCGGCAATGCCTCCTCACAGGTGGTCATCGAGGAGTTCCTCAGCGGCATCGAGTGCTCCGTCTTCGTACTGACCGACGGCCAGCACTATCAGATACTGCCCGAGGCCAAGGACTACAAGCGCATCGGCGAACACGATACAGGCCTGAACACGGGCGGCATGGGTTCCGTAACTCCCGTGCCCTTCGCCACGAAGGAGTGGATGCAGAAGGTCGAGGACCGCATCATCCGTCCTACTGTCGAGGGACTGGCCGCAGAGGGCATCGACTACAAGGGTTTCATCTTCTTCGGCCTCATCAACGTCAAGGGAGAGCCGATGGTCATCGAGTACAACTGCCGCATGGGCGACCCTGAGACCGAGAGCGTGATGCTCCGTCTGAAGAGCGACCTGGTGGATCTCTTCGAGGGTGTGGCCGCTGGCGACCTCGACAAGCACCCCGTCGTCTTCGACGAACGGGCTGCCGTCTGCGTGATGCTCGTCTCCGGCGGCTACCCGCAGGCATATAAGAAGGGCTATCCCATCACGGGCATCGACCAGGTGGAGGGCTCCGTTGTCTTCCACAGCGGCACGGCCCTGAAAGACGGGAAGGTTGTTACCAACGGCGGACGCGTGATTGCCGTGTCCTCCTACGGCAAGGACAAGGCCGAGGCCCTGCAGAAGTCATTCGAGGAGGCACAGAAGATCCAGTTCACCGACAAGTATTTCCGTCGTGACATCGGTGCCGACTTGTAGGAATAGCAGATGAAGTATCTACAGAATCAGATAGCAGAAAGTCGTCTTACCCTGTCGACGGTGATGGTGTATAGTACCGCTGTGTGGCTGGCGGCAGGCTTGGTGCAGGAGGGATGGTGGCTCCAGTTCGTGCTCTTCGTGGCCTCTGCCTTCCTGATGATGCAGCTCAACAATATCAACCTGCTGATACGCATCTACAGCCGTCTGGTGTCGGTGTCGTTTGTCATGCTGTCGTGCGCGGCGTCGTTTCTCTTTCCCTCCGCCTCGGGGGGATTCGTACAGCTCTGCGTCATCCTGTCCGTCCTCTCACTGTTCAATGCCTATCAGGAGCTGCCGGTGGTGGGCTGGGTGTACTATGCCTTCCTGTTCCTCTCGCTGGCCAGTCTGGCAGAGGTCACTTTGCTTTGGTATCTGCCGCTGCTCTGGTTCCTGATGCTGGTGACGATCCACGCCCGCGGATGGCGAGCCTTCACAGCCTCCGTGCTGGGCATCCTCACGCCGTACTGGTTCATGCTTGCCTGGCTGATGGCCAGTCAGGGTGCCCACCTCGACAGCAGTCTGGTGGAAGCCCACTTCGGCGCACTGGCAGTACCCATCCTGACGGGCTTCGATATGATCGACCTCCCGCGGATGCTGGTGCTGGTCTTGGCGGTGGTGCTTGGCAGCGTGGGCGGCATCCATTTCATCCTGAAGCATTTCGAAGACAAGTTCCGTGTACGCCAGCTGTACTACAGCTTCATCCACATCGCCTTCTATACGCTCTTGCTGATGGTTCTCTTCCCGGCACAGACTGACGTGCTGCTGCGCATACTCATCATCGCCGTCAGTCCGCTCGCCGGCCATTTCTTCGCCCTGACGAAGACCAAGGCCTCGAACATCTGTTTCCTTGTCACCGCGGGCATCATCTTCATCATGACCGTCTTCAACCTATGGACTTCATCATCAGTCTTCTGACGCAGTACGGCTACTGGGGCATGCTCCTGGCAGCCTTCCTGGCGGGCAGTTTCTTCCCGTTCTCCAGCGAGGCCGTCTTGGTGGGGCTGATGGCTACGGGCCTCGACCCGTGGGTGCTGATGATCTACGGCACAGTGGGCAACGTGCTGGGCAGCATCGTGAACTACGGACTCGGACGTCTGGGCAAGATGGAGTGGATAGAGAAATACCTCCACGTAAAGAAAACCGACCTCGACAAGGCCCACCGCTTCATGGCGGGCCGCGGAGCCTGGATGGGGTTCTTCGCCTTCCTGCCCATCTTGGGCAGTGCCATCACAATAGCCCTCGGACTGATGCGCTCCAACGTCGTTATCACCTTCATCGCCATCACCTTAGGCAAGATTTTCCGTTATATTATCTTAATTTACGGAGCAGGTCTGTTTATATAGACAGATTTTTCGTAACTTTGTGCCCAAATAATTTGATTTTAACGTTAAAAGAATTATACTTATAAATGAAACAGTTTAGACTGGTGGACAATATCCTCGGCTGGCTAACCTTTCTCGTAGCCGCCATCGTCTATTGTTCCACGATTGAGCCGACAGCCAGTTTCTGGGATTGTCCGGAGTTTATCACGACGGGTTACAGACTTGAAGTAGGACACCCCCCCGGGGCCCCGTTCTTCATGCTCACGGCCAACCTCTTCTCACAGTTTACCAGCGATCCCACGCAGGTGGCACGGATGGTAAACATCATGAGCGCCCTCCTCTCGGCGACGTGTATCCTCTTCCTCTTCTGGAGCATCACCCATCTGACGCGCCGCCTGCTCATCAGTGACTGGAGCGAGCTGACGCGCCCGAAGATGATAGCCATCGAGGCTGCCGGACTCGTGGGCGCCCTGATCTACACCTTCAGCGACACCTTCTGGTTCTCCGCCGTCGAGGGTGAAGTCTATGCCTACTCCTCCGCCTTCACGGCCGTGGTGTTCTGGCTCATCCTGAAGTGGGAAGACCATGCCGACGAGCCTCACAGCGACCGCTGGCTTGTGCTCATCATGTACATGACGGGCCTCTCCATCGGCGTCCACCTGCTGAACCTGCTCTGTCTGCCAGCCATCGGCCTGGTCTATTACTACCGCCGCTTCCCCGATGCCAACCTGAAGGGCTCCCTCATCGCCCTCTGCATCTCGGGTGCCATCCTCGCCGCCGTGCTCTATGGCGTCGTACCTGGCATCATCACCGTCGGCGGATGGTTCGAGCTGTTCTTCGTCAACACCCTGGGCATGCCCTTCAACACCGGCGAGATCGTCTATATCATCCTGCTTATCAGCTGCGTCATCTGGGCCGTCTATGAGACACAGACCCAGAAGCACAGCCAGACGGTCCAGAACCTGGCCTTCCTGCTGGCTTTCGGCATGCTCGGCATCCCCTTCTACGGCTGGGGCTGGTCTGCCTTCTTCATCGGCATCGTCGCACTGGCCGTCGTCTGGTTCGTGCTGAACCTGAAGAAAGACAAGCTGTCGCTCGTCACGGCCCGTGCGAAGAACACGACGCTGCTCTGCATGCTCATGCTGATGATCGGCTACTCGAGCTATGCACTCATCGTCATCCGCTCTTCCGCCAACCCTCCGATGGACCAGAACTCCCCAGAGGACATCTTCACCCTGGGCGACTACCTGGGCCGCGACCAGTACGGCTACCGCCCGCTGCTCTACGGACATGCCTACACCTCACAGGTGGCACTCGAGCAGGACGGCAACTACTGCAAGCCCGTCATGTCGAAGGGCAAGCCCGTGTGGCAGCGCAAGGAGAAAGCCTCCGAGAATGAGAAGGACTCCTATTTCATCGTCCGCACGAAGGATGAGTACAAATACGCCCAGAATATGCTGTTCCCGCGCATGTACGACGCGGGCCACGCCGCTGCCTACGAGTCTTGGATGGGCGGCGTCGATGGCTATGAGGTGCCCTACGACCGCTGCGGCGAGCCGATGACCGTCAAGGTGCCCACGCAGCTGGAGAACCTACGCTTCTTCCTCAGCTACCAGTGCAACTTCATGTACTGGCGCTACTTCATGTGGAACTTCGCAGGCCGCCAGAACGACATCCAGGGCAACGGAGAACTGGAGCACGGCAACTGGCTGACGGGCATCCCCTTCATCGACAACGCCCGCCTCGGCGACCAGTCGCTGCTGCCCGACGAGCTCAAGGAGAACAAGGGCCACAACGTCTTCTACTGCCTGCCCCTGCTGCTCGGTCTCATCGGCCTCTTCTGGCAGGCATGGTACACGCGCAAGCGCACCGTCACCGTCAACGGCACGGAGAAGACCATCGACGACCCCGTCGGCATCCGCCAGTTCTGGGTTGTATTCTTCCTCTTCTTCATGACGGGCTTGGCCATCGTCATCTACCTGAACCAGACGCCGATGCAGCCCCGTGAGCGCGACTACGCCTACGCAGGCTCCTTCTACGCTTTCGCCATCTGGTGCGGCATGGGCGTGGCAGCCATCATCGAAATGTTAAGGGAAAAGCTGAAAGTGAAGAGTGAACAGTTTGCTACCGCCCTGAGTGCTGCCGTAGCCGCTGTCTGTCTGCTGGTGCCTGTCCAGATGGCCTCGCAGACCTGGGACGACCACGACCGCTCAGGCCGCTACACCTGCCGCGACTTCGGACAGAACTACCTGATGACCCTGCAGGAAAAGGGTAACCCCATTATCTTCACCAACGGCGACAACGACACCTTCCCGCTCTGGTACAACCAGGATACCGAGGGTGTGCGCACCGACGCCCGCGTCTGCAACCTCTCCTACCTGCAGACCGACTGGTATATCGACCAGATGCGCCGTCCTGCCTACGACTCGCCCAGCGTGCCAATCAGCTGGAGCCGTCTGGAATACTGTGCCGGCACCAACGAGTACGTACAGGTCGATCCCTCGCTTAAGGAACAGGTGCTCCAGCTCTATCAGGAGAGCCCCGAGGAAGCCAGGAAGCAGTTTGGCGACGAGCCCTTCGAGCTGAAGAACATCCTCAACCACTGGGTACGCGCCAAGCACCCCGACTTCCACGTCATACCTACCGACACCGTCTATCTCACCATCGACAAGGAGGCCGTGCGCAAGAGCGGCATGATGATGGCCAGCGACTCCATCCCCGACAAGATGGTCATCTCGCTCAAGGGCAAGGGCGCGCTCTACAAGGGCGACCTGATGATGCTCGAGATGATCGCCAACGCCAACTGGACGCGCCCCATCTACGTGGCACTCACCGTAGGCTCCGAGAATTACATGAACCTTGGCGACAACTTCGTGCAGGAGGGTCTCGCCAACCGCATCACACCATTCACGACCAATGCCGAGGGCGCCAAGAACTTCGACACGGAGAAGACCTACGACAACGTGATGAACAAGTTTAAGTTCGGCGGCATGGACCAGCGCGGCATCTATATCGACGAGACCGTCATGCGCATGTGCTTCACCCATCGCCGCCTCATGGCGCAGCTCGCACTCAACCTCATCCAGGAGGACAAGACCGACAAGGCCAAGCAGGTGCTCGCCAAGTGCGAGAAGGAGCTGCCCGCCTACAACATCCCACACGACTACCAGAGCGGCTCGCTCGACCTCGCGCGCGCCTATGCCCTCACAGGCCAGCCCCAGAAGGCACAGCAGGTGCTCTCACAGCTCTGGCACAAGGCCAGCCAGTACCTGCAGTGGTACTGCTCGCTCGACGGCACCTGGTTCGCCAACTCCCAGCAAGACTGCATGCTCCACATCTACATCATGCAGCAGCTGCTCGACGTACAGCACTTCGTCGATGAGAAGAAGGGCGCCCAGATGGAGAAGCAGCTCGAGGGCTACATGCGCCTCTTCCAGTCATTGGGAGGCTCGTTTGGGGAATAAAGACAACTACTGAGAATATATGTTTATCGAGCAACCAGCCATCTATCTCCGCTGGCTCTACCCGAAGGCCTACTGGAGAATGGACCGTCACGAACGCGCAGTCTATCTGACGTTCGACGACGGCCCCATCCCAGAGTCCACCCCCTTCATCCTCGACACCCTGCGAGCGTTCGGTGCCAAGGCCACCTTCTTCATGGTCGGCGACAACGTGCGCAAATACCCTGAGCTCTACAAGCGCATCCTCGACGAAGGCCACCAGGTGGGCAACCATACCCACAACCACATCCAGGGCCTCTCCCACACCATCCATGAGTACAGCTACAACGTCGAGAAGGCCAACGCCTACATCCACTCGCGCCTCGTGCGCCCGCCTCACGGCTGGATGCGCTTCGGGCAGTACGCCTGGCTCAGCCGCAAGTACAAGATCGTGATGTGGGACCTCGTCACCCGCGACTACTCCAAATGGATGACCGCCGAGGATGTCGTCAATAATGTAAAGAGGTACGCGCGTAACGGCTCCATCATCACCTTCCACGACTCACTGAAGTCGATCGACAAGCTGCGCACCGCCCTCCCCGCCTCGCTGCAGTGGCTGCGCGACCAGGGCTACACCTTCAAGATCTTCGACCAGCCTGCACCCTGACACCTCTACACCCTCTGACTAACAAACCCTAAACATTTTTATATGAAACGATTACTTATTACCAGCTTACTCTCAGCAACATTCGCTATGACTACAAATGCCCAACCACAGCTCCGTGCCGATAACATCGACGAAGTGCTCAAGGCCATGACCCTTGAAGAGAAAGCCCAGATTCTCGTGGGCGGTGGTAACGACAGCTTCGTCGGCAGCGGTGCTATGCTCGGACATCAGGCGAAA
>ODAJ012170538.1_pt1 | contig 11848 bp, 9 predicted proteins | sample 1539241 | NCBI WGS metagenome assembly ODAJ01 (sample SAMN02144231, study PRJEB22623) | gut metagenome | biome: sheep rumen | host: Ovis aries | place: New Zealand | reverse complement strand
CTGATTACATCGCACCGCTACGACCTCCTACCCTTGCTGCATTCCTGCCCTGGGGGAGTTCAGAGGGAGCTGGTCGTGTAAGACTTTCCCATTGCAAAGGTAGTCATTTTTCCGCGACTACCAAATTATTCCACTTTCAAACTGTCGAAGATCAGGGGCAGGAGATCCTCCACCTTCGCGAACTTGTAGATGGCGTGCGTGCCGATGAGGATGACTTTCAGCGGGTGGCCATACAGGCGCTGGTACTCGGCCATCACCTGGCGGCAGGCTCCGCAGGGAGCGGCCGGCATCTCGCAGACTTCATCTCCGTTCGCCCCGACGATGGCCAGGGTGTCGAAGGCGACGCCGGGGTGGTTCGCGCCGGCGGCGAACATGGCAGTGCGTTCCGCGCAGAGGCCGGAGGGATAGGCGACGTTCTCCTGATTGGCGCCCAGGACGACGGTCCCGTCCACCAGGCGGAGGGCGGCGCCCACGCGGAACCTGGAATAGGGAGAGTAGGATCCCGTCCGCGCCTCGAGGGCGGCGGCGACCAGTTCCCGGTCCTGCGGTTCCATCTCCTCAGGGCTGGAATACTCGGTGTAATCGATGGTGATTCGTCTGTCGGTCATAGTTCTCAAAAATAGGAAATATTTTTGGAAATCATTACTTTTGCAGGTGAAAATCGCATGAAATGGCAGCTTCCGTCCCCGATAACGGCAAAATCAAAGTTTGCGTCGGCCTGTCCGGCGGCGTGGACTCCTCCGTCGCCGCCCTCCTCCTGAAGGAGCAGGGCTACGACGTCTTCGCCATGTTCATGCAGAACTGGCACGAAGCCGACGCCACCCTCCACGGGGACTGCGAGTGGGAGGAAGATCGGTTCGTGGCCGAGCTCGTCGCCCGCAAGATCGGCATCCCGTTCTATTTCGTGGACCTGTCCAAGGAATACCGCCAGCGGGTCGTGGACTACATGTTCGACGAGTACGCAAAGGGGCGCACCCCGAATCCGGACGTGCTCTGCAACCGGGAGATCAAGTTCGACGCCTTCCTCCGCATCGCGGAGAAATACGGCGCCGACTACGTGGCCACCGGCCACTACTGCCGGAAGGAAGTCCTTCCGGACGGTACCTGCCGGATCCTGGAAGGGACCGACCCCAACAAGGACCAGACCTACTTCCTGTGCCAATTGACCCAGGACCAGCTCCGGAAGGCCCTGTTCCCCATCGGGGACATCGTCAAGCCGGAAGTGCGGCGCCTCGCCAAGGAGGCCGACCTTCCGTCGGCCGAGAAGAAGGACTCCCAGGGCATCTGCTTCGTGGGCAAGGTGGACCTCCCGACCTTCCTGAAGCAGAAGCTCCGTTCCGTGGAAGGCGACATCATCGAAGTCTATGACGCCTGGTATGCCGATGACGCCCTATACCAGTGGCAGCAGCGCGTCCTGGACGGGCTCCTCCGTGACGGCGTCGCCCTGGAGCGGACCGTGCGCTATGCACCTGAAGAAAAGGTCCTGACGACGGATGGCAAGCCGCTGGGTGACAGTCCCTTTGACGCGGTGAAAGTCGCAACCCTCACGGACGGCGACCTCGTCCGCCTGGCCACCCCGCTCCATTATGACATCCGTTTCGAATACGAAACCTACCGCAGCGGCAAGAAACATGTCAGGAAGACCCGCCTGAAGGCCAATCCCTACGGCGCCATCGTCGGCGCGCACGAAGGGGCGCAGTTTTACACCATCGGCCAGCGCAAGGGTCTCGGCGTGGGCGGCCACGCGGAGCCGGTCTTCGTCATCGACACGGACACGGAGACGAACACCGTCTATGTCGGCGAGGGCCATGAGCACAAGGGGCTCAGCCGCTTCTGCCTGCGGATCGACCCGTCCGAGATCCACTGGATCCGTCCGGACCTCGAGATGGCCGTCGGCGAGATGCGCCGCTACCGCGTCCGCATCCGCTACCGCCAGCCCCTCCAGGGCGCGACGCTCCTGCGCCGCGAAAACGGACTCTTCCTCCTTTTCGACACCCCTCAGCGGGGCATCTCCCCGGGCCAGTTCGCCGTCTGGTATGACGGTCAGGAAATGCTCGGCAGCGGAGTGATCGGGTAATCAAGCCGGCTGGAGAGGCTATAGGAACGGAAACATCCGCTTGAAATACGGCCGGAAGGGGTCTTCTATCTCGACGCTCGCACGGGCGACGGGGCAGATGGCGAAGTAGCCCAGGACGTGCTCGCCGCGGATGTTGGTGGGCACGTTCGCCGGTTGGGGCGTGAAGAGCGGGATGGAGACGCTGTTCATCGTCAGGGACAGGAGGAAGTCGTAGTATCCCTTGTCCAAAGTCCAGATTTCGAGGGTGATCTCGTCGCCGGTCTCCAGATACTTGAAGCAGTCTCCGTACTCCTTCCGCAGGTATTCGGACTGCATGAGCGCCGTGATCGGGAAGCCTTTCACGTCGTTGTGGTTGAAGAACTTGTCGTCGGAGACCAGGGCCATCGAGAAGGGCTGGTAGTTGCCGTTCACGGCGTGCGTGAGCAGGTAGTAGCTGTCGATGTCCTTCTCCAATCCCCACACGGCCACCGTCCAAAGACTGTCGGAGTCCATGGTCTTCCCCCCGGCGAAGGCGTAGTCGATGGCGTCCATCCGGAAGCCGGCCTCGGGCATCTCCGCTTCGGCCTCATAGGCATCGCCGTCCGGGAGTCGGATGCGGAGCTTGTATTCCACGCCGGGTTCGCAGGCATAACCTTCAGGAGCGATATAGATACCAGGTTCTTTCTCGCTGAATGTCACATCGTTGACCTTCACTGAAGCCCCTTGCACCATCGGCTGGGACTCGGTATGGAAGTAGGAGATGGTCCGGGTCAGGACGATCTGCTGAGGGTCTTCGGCCCGGTCGGTGAGGGTGGCCTCGACCGCCAGGTAGTCGTGGTAGTCCGACCGCGACTGGAGGTCGACCTTCTCCGTGCAGGCGCACAGGATGAATGCGAGGAGGGGGAGCAGGTACTTTCTCATGGGTCAGAACTGGATGTTGCAGGACAGGGAAGGGATGATGGTGAAGAGATAGATCTTCGCCGACTGCGCTTCCTCGTCCTTCTTGCTGTAGGTGAAGGCGATGGACCAGGCATTGTGCCGGGAATAGGCGTTGTAGAGCGACAGGTTCCACTCCGTGGACCAGCGTTTTCCTTCCGCGCGCCGTTTCGTGCGGTAGGTCAGGGACAGGTCCATCCGGTGATAGTCCGGGAGCCGGTCCTCGTTGCGGCTGGAGTAGACGGGAATCCAGCGGTCCATGTAATTGAACCGGCCCACGGGATAGGTGGTGGGCGCGCCGCTGTAGAAGACCCATTCGGTGGAGGCGGACCACCGCTTGGAGAAGTCGTAGGTGAGGACGAAGTTCACCGCGTGCTCGTGGTTCAGCGGGGACGGGTAGGGGTTGCCGCCGTTCAGCTCCGGGATGTCGTACCAGGCCCGGGACCAGGTGTAGGCCAGCCAGCCGTTCCAGCGGGCGAAATCGTACTTGAGCATGAGCTCGGCGCCGTAGGACCAGGATTTTCCGAAGCGCAGGAGACCTTCGCGGTCCGGGTCGGCCAGGACGAGGCCGGGGTTCTCCACGAAATCCATGGTGTTCCGGTTGTTCTTGTAGAAGCCCTCCAGGGAGAGTTGGAGCGCCTCGCCCGACAGGAGGGCGTTCAGGCCCAGCGAGAACTGGTCCGAGCGTTGGGGCTTCACGTTGGGGGAAGCCGTGAACCAGGCGTCCACCGGGCTGCCGGTGATGCTGATGCGCGACTGCTGGAGATACTGGAAGGACCGCACCCAGGCTCCCTTGATGGAGAAATCGTCCGTGAAGGGGAGCGACGCGGAAATGCGCGGCTCGAGGCCGGAGTAGGTGGTGATGGGCTTGCCTTTCTCCACTTGTTCGGTCCGGACCAGTTTGTGGGTTTCCGGGTCGAAATACTTCTGTTCGGTGGGACCGAGGGCCGTGAAGGTGGCGAAGCGGAGCCCGTAGCGGAGGGTCATCGGCCCGATCTTCTGCTCGTTCTGCAGGTAGGCGGCCGGCTGGAAGGCGAAGTTCTCGGGGATGGACACTTCCTTGACCATGGACTCGTCGTTCCGGGGCTTCGTGTTACCGGGTACGACTCCGTACCAGGCGGCCTGGAGGCCTGCTTTGAGGGTGTTGTTCCCGTTGATGTACCAGGTCCAGGCGGCCTTGACGCCGGACTCGCGGATTTCCTGCCGGGTGTCGAAGTCGGCATTGTCCATTTCCGTGCCGATGTCGTTGCGGTACAGGGAGTTGTACAGGATGAGGTCGGAGGTGAGCTTGGGCGAGTACTGGTGGTTCCACCTGAGAGACTGCGTGTGGTTCGCGAAGCCGAACACCATCTCCGCGAGGTTGAACTCCTGCATGCTGAAACCGAACACGTCCTTGCCGCTGAAGGCGCTCAGGTACACGCGGTCCTTGTCGCCGGCGATCCAGCTGAGCTTTCCGTTCAGGTCGTAGAAGTACATCTGCGTCTTGTCCGGGAGCTTGGCGCCAATCACCGGAAGCAGCAGGTCCATGTACGTCCGCCGTCCGGCGAGCATGAAGGAAAGCTTGCCCGGGACGATGGGCCCTTCCAGGAACAGCTTGGAGGTGATCAGGCCGAAGGACGCGTTTCCGCCGAAGGTGCGGTTGTTTCCGTCCTTGGTGGAGATGTCCAGCACGGAGGAGATGCGGCCGCCGTAGGAGGCCGGGAAATCGCCCTTGTACAGGTCTGCGCCGCGGATGGCGTCGCCGTTGAACATGGACAGGAACCCCAGGAAATGGCCGCAGTTATAGACGGGGGCGCCGTCGATGAGGATCAGATTCTGGTCGATGCCGCCGCCCCGGACGCTGAAGCCGGTGGATCCCTCGCTCGGGGTCTGCACGCCCGGCATCATCTGGATGACGCGGATGATGTCATTCTCGCCCATCAGGGTGGGCATTTTTTTCACGAGGGCCGCATCGACCCGTTCCAGGCCCATCTGCGGCAGCTTGATCTCCTCCCGCTTGGAGCGCGAGAAGATGGTGGCGGCCTCCAGTTCGCTGCGGTCGAGCTTCAGGTTGAAATCCAGCTTGGTCGCTTTCGTCAGCTCCAGAGGAGCCTCTTCCGTCACGTAGCCGAAGTAGGAGCAATAGACGGTATGCTTTCCCGTGGGGACGTGCAAAGAATAGAAGCCGACGGCATCGGCGGCCACGCCCGTCTTCCGGTCTTCCAGGAAAACGACGGCCTGGGGGAGCGGCTCTCCGCTCTCCGCGTCGCGGACATAGCCGGAAAGGACGACCGTCCGGGGCTGGGCCAGTCCTGTCAGGGACACGAGCGCCAGGAGGGCCGATCCGAGGATGCGTCGGAGGAAAATCATTTGTCAATCAAGGCCTTTGCGGCAGATTGCCCGGCCAGGTAGCCGGTGGAGAAGGCGAGCTGGAGGTTGTAGCCGCCGGTGTCGGCGTCCATGTTCAGCACCTCGCCGCAGAAATACAGGCCGGGCTGCTTCTTGGACTCCAGGGTCTTCGCGACGACCTCGCCGGTGGCGATGCCGCCCGCGGTGACGACGCTGCGCTCGAAGCCCACGAAGCCGGCGATGTCCATCCGCCAGTCCTTCATCCGGGCGGCGAGCGTATCGACGCTCACCTTGGAATTGGTCTTCAGGAAAGCCAGCGTGAGGTTCCAGGGCATCAGCTTGCCCAGCATGATGCGGAACAGGCGCTGGAAGCTCTGGCCCTCCGAACGCTCGTCGTGGATGACCTCCTCCCATTTCTGGTGGATGTCCTCATTGAGTTTTTCCAGCTCCACGGCGGGCTTGAGGTCGATGGAGACGCTCACTTTCTGGCCGTTGTTCAGGGCATTCACCGCCTTCCGGCTCACCATGAAGCCCAGCGGGCCTTCCAGGCCGCCGTCGGTGAATTCGATGTCCCCGAACTCGCTCTGGGCCTCTTCGCCGTTGATGAAGAGGGTGAGCTGGACATTCTCCAGGTTGTTTCCGTTGAAAAGTTCGCCCACCTCGGAGAGGGGCTTGATGCGTTCGATATGCTTCTCGAACTTGGGATACCACTCGGGCAGGGGAGTGATCTTGCGTTCCTTCGTCTTTCCGTAGACGGTGCGGCCGCGGAAGGCCTGCTTGATCTCGCCCGCAAGGGCGCTCTGCTCCGTCTTGTAACCTTCGGGGACGAGGGCGGTCAGGGACGGATAGCAGGGCTCGACGGCGTGGCCGAGCTCCTCGGCCCACATGTAGCCGTCGCCCGTGGACCCGGTGCCCGGGTAGGACAGGCCGCCAGTGGCGATGATGAGCTTCGAGCAGGTGTATTCTTCGGTCTCGATCTTGGTTTCGATCTTGAACTGGGGCTTCTTGCGCGGGTCGTCCGACGGGATGCGGCGCTCCTTGGTGATCGTCTTCACGGTATCCAGGCTCCAGCCGCGGGCCGTCTTGTCCACGGTCTTGACCTCGCAGCCCGTGACCACCTTGACGCCTGCGAGCGTGCAGGCCCTGAGCAGGGTGTCGACCACGTCGCCCGCCATGTGGGACTCCGGGAAGGCGCGGTCGCCGCGCTCCACGACGCTGCGGAGGCCGTTGGCCTTGAACAGCTCGATGAGTTTTTCCGGGGTGAGATTGTGCCAAGCGGGGCTGACGAAATTGGTATCGGTACGGACATGGTCCGCAAAGTCGCCCCATTCCTTGACGTTGGTGAAATTGCAGCGGCCCTTGCCGGTGATCATCACCTTCCGGCCTGCCTTGGGCATCTTCTCCAGCACGGTCACGGTCTCGCCGCTGCCCGTCTGCGCCAACACTTCCGCGGCCCCGAGGGCCGCCACCAGGCCGGAGGCTCCTCCTCCGATCACAATGATATCCGATTTCATAGACTTGACAAAGATTTCGGCAAAGGTACGATATTTTTGCGAGATAACGGCGGATTCCGCCCTTTTCGCGCGCACGAAGCGCTATAACAAAAAAGTTATAAGTATAAACAATTTTGTTTTATACCTTGATGGTAAATGCTTTATATGAAAAAAAGTCCAGACTGCTTGTCCGGACTTTTCCCCGAGCCACTCACCAGGCTCGAACTGGCGACCTGCGCGTTACGAATGCGCTGCTCTACCGACTGAGCTAAAGTGGCAAGACCGATTACGCGAATCGGGACTGCAAATATAGGAATTATTTTTTGATTACAAACAATTTTTCTTAATCCGGTCCATGCGGCGCCAGGCCTTGCGGGAGGGGAAGGGCCAGAGGACGCATCGGCAGCGGTTGCCTTCCTGGAAGCCGACCGCGTACCGACCTTCCTCCGACATGGGCTCCACGACGGCGCGGACGACGCTGTAGAAGAAGGCGTCGGAGAAATCGGCCAGGAACGCACCGGGGGCGTATTCTTCCAGCTCCGCGCCCTGCAGCGCCTGCATTACCTTGGCAATGGCTTCCTCCCGGCTCGCCGCCCGGAAAAGCACCGTGCCGCTGTCCATCAGTTTGACTTTGTCCGCGTGGATCATCTCGTTCGTTTTTGCAAAAGTACGCAGTTTTCCGTAATTTTGAAACTGCTATGAGAATCCGGATCCTGCTTCCATTACTCGTCCTGCTGGCCTCTTGCGCTGCGCGAACACGCCCTGCTGCGCCGGGCGGGATGGAGTACGCGCAGTGGTTCGACCTGCAAGGGAACAGGGCCATCATCACCTCTCCCTATGGCGGCGCGGCCGACACGCTGGAAGTCGATGTGCCCGTGCGCAGCATCGTATGCATGTCCTCGTCCTATATCGGCTTCCTGGATGCGCTGGGGTGCGATTCCGTAGCGACGGCCGTGTCGGGATTGGCCTATGTGTCGGACCCGGAGGTGCGGGCCCATGCCGTCGATGTGGGCTATGACGCCGCGCTCGATTACGAGACCATCCTGAAGCTCCGGCCGGACCTGGTATTGACCTATGCCGTGTCCGCCGCGGAGCCGCCGTACCTGCAGAAACTGCGGGACCTGGGCATCCGGACCGCCGTCATTCATGAGCATCTGGAGAGCCACCCGCTGGCTCGGGCAGAATACATCAAGTTCTTCGGCCTCCTGACCGGCCGCGCCGCGCTGGCGGACAGCCTCTTCGCCGACATCCGCGACCGCTACCTCTCGCTGGTGCAGGAAACGGATGCGCCCAAGAAAGTCCTCGTGAACATTCCCTATGCGGACCAATGGTACATCCCGGGCGGCGACAACTACATGACACGGCTCATCCAGGACGCCGGCGGGGAGGTCCTCGGCGCCGTCCCCGGCCGCTTCGAGTCTTCCGTCATCTCCGTGGAAAAGGCCTATGAACTGGCCCAGGAGGCCGATTGCTGGCTCAACCCCGGCTGGTGCGCCACCAAGGACCAGCTCCGCAGTGTCCATCCGCTCTTCGCCGATTTCCCCGTCCTCGGGAAGTCCGTCTGGAACAACACGAAGCAGACCACCCCGGGCGGCGGCAACGCCTTCTGGGAAACCGGCCCCGCCCGGCCGGACCTCATACTGCAAGACCTCCGCGCCATCTTTGACGGTGCGGAGGTCCCTAGGTATTACTATTTCCAATTAGAATAGTTTCCCGCCCCACTTGGTGGCCAGGCCGGCGAGCTCGTCGGCGGTGGCGGGACGGTTCAGGGATTCCTTGCGCTCGCGCTGGAACTGCTGCTTGAGGCGGGCGAACTGGCGCTTGGTGTCCAGCGTGAAGTCGCCGTTCTCGATCCAGGCGAAATAGGAAGGCTCGCTTTCCCACACTTCGCGGGCGGTGCGGCCCTTATGCTTGCCGAAGCTGATGGTGGGCTCGCCGTCATCGTTCAGGATCAGGCGGCCGGCGAAGTCCACGGTGCGGGCGCGGGCGCCGATCTTCGCCAGCGCATCCACGTCGTTCTTGAGCGCTTCCTGCTGGAATTCAGTGGGTTCCTTGTAGCGGTCCAGCTGGGCTTTGAGCACTTCGTACGTGGCGAGGGTGTCGGCCTCCGCCGTATGGGCGTTCTCGAAATCCTTGCCGCCGCAGTAGAAGCGGTAGGCGGCCCGCAGGTTCCGGGGTTCCATGTGGTGGTAGATGTTCTGGACATCGACCATCTTGCAGTCGTGGAGGTCGATCCTGTCGATGCAGGCGAGCATCGCCTGCGCCTTCTCGCGGGCCTTCGCGTCCCCGAGGCGGGTGTTGCAGTAGTCCCGCACGCGCTCGATCTCTTCCGCAAGGAGCGGGAGGTCGAACTTCGTGGAGTTGAAGCCGGCCAGGTCGCTGCCGGCCAGCCATTCGGCCACTTCGGGGAGCACCTCGATGAACTTGGGGCAGTCCACGAGGTCCTCGTCCTTGACGCCGTTCACTTCCGAGGCGCTCGGGTTGATGGGGATGACGCGGTGGTTTTTGTAGTCCCAGGGCTTGATGCGCCAGGTCTTCACCAGGGGCGCGCCTCCTTCCGGCATCACCTTCACGAAACTCAGTTCGATGATGCCGTCCGTGGCAATATTAAGGCCGGTGCTCTCGATGTCGAAGAAGAGCAACGGCCTCGCAAGTTTCAGTTCCATAAGCAGTTATGAAATCATGATCGGCATCAGGATGCCGCAGATCTTCTCGCTTTCGGCCTCTTCCTCGGACGGGAGGATAAGGGCGGCGCGGCGGGCGTCGGCGAACTTGATGACGACCCCGTTGCAGCCCATGTTGGAGAGGATTTCCGTCAGGAAGGTGGACTTGAAGCCGATGGTGAGCTCGTCGCCGGAGTAGTCGCAATTGATCTTCTCATAGGCGGCGAGGGCGAAGCCCAGGTCCTGCGCGGAGACTTCCAGCTGGCCTTCCTTGAGGGAGAACTTGATGTGGTTCGACGCCTTGTTGGAGCATACGGCCACGCGGCGGACGGTGTTCAGCAGGAGGGTCCTGTCGATCTTGAGGACGTTCGCGTTGTTCTGCGGGATGACGTCGCGGTATTTCGGGTACTTGCCCACGACCAGGCGGCAGATCATCGTCGTCGCGCCGAAGGTGAACTGCGCGGAGCTGCCGTCGAATTCCACCTCGACCGTTTCCACGTCCTTGCCGATGATGCTGCGGAGCACGGCGGCGGGCTTCTTGTGAAGGATGAAGGAGGCCTTCTCGGCGGCCTTCACGTCGGTGGTGGTGTAGCAGATGAGCTTGTGGGAGTCGGAGGCGACGAGGGTGGTGGAGGCGGTGTCGATATCGAAGAAGATACCGTTCATCGCGGGACGGATCTCGTCGTCGGCCGTGGCATAGACGGTGCCCTGGATGCCTTCCACGAGGCTCGCGGCCGGGAATTCTACCTTCTGCGCGTCGTCGCCGGTGCCCTTGATCTCGGGATAGTCATCCGCCGGGAAGTAGGGGAGGACGGAGTTGCCGCTGGCCCATGCGCACTCGAAAGAGCTGTCGCTGACGGTGCGGATGCGGACCGGCTGGTCCGGGAGTTCCTTGAGCAGGTCGATCATATGGCGGGCGGGGACGGCGATGCTGCCGTCTTCCTCGGCGCCGTCCACCGTGATGGCGGTGCGGAGCGTCAGTTCGGAGTCCGAGGCGGTCACTTCGAGCCGGTTGCCCTTGAGGGCGAACAGGAAGTTCTCGAGGATCGGAAGGGGAGACTTGGACGGGATGGCTTTCGAGACGTCCAGGAGGCCCTTCAACAGGTCGGTACTGGAAATGTTCAGTTTCATATCTTGCGCAAGTTTTATGTTTCGGCGTGAAAAGCGGCTTCTTGCGGCCGCTCAACTGACAAATATAACAAAAATCTCGCAAATGGCATAAATCTTGAAATTTTTAAGGACGGCAAATACAACTGTGTACTATATGAAAAAAGGATTTTTAACCGTACTGCTTTCCATCCTCGCCGGCGGACTGACCGCCTACGGCGTCGTGAAAGCCAATGAAAAGAACCTGAGCCCCGTCCGCATCGAGGGCGAAAACGGCAGTGTGGAGTACCGTACTGTCAATCTGGCAGACTCCGACTATCCCGACTTCACCTACGCGGCCGAATCCGCCGTGCAGGCGGTCGTCTATGTGGAAGTGACGGTCCAGCAGACCGCCCGCCGCAGCATCGACCCGTTCGAGTACTTCTTCGGCTTCGGCGACGGCTACGGCTTCGGCCAGCCCCAGTCCCGCGAGGCGAAAGGCAGTGGCTCGGGCGTCATCATCCGTCCCGACGGCTACATCGTCACCAACAACCACGTCGTCTCCGGCGCCACCAAGATCACGGTGACCACGAACGACAACCAGAAGTTCGACGCCACCGTCGTCGGCACCGACCCGGCCACGGACGTCGCCATCATCAAGGTCGATGCGCAGGATCTTCCGACCCTCCCGATGGGCGACAGCGACCAGCTCCGCCTGGGCGAATGGGTCCTCGCCATCGGCTCCCCGCTGGGTGAGCAGCTCCGAAGCACCATCACCGCCGGCATCGTCTCCGCCAAGGGCCGTTCCATGCCCGACGGCAGCGGCGAGTTCAAGATCGAATCCTTCATCCAGACCGATGCGGCCGTGAATCCCGGCAACTCCGGCGGCGCCCTCGTGAACAAGAAGGGCGAGCTGGTGGGCATCAACACCGCCATCGTCTCCCAGACCGGCTCCTACACCGGCTATTCCTTCGCCGTCCCGGTGAACATCGTCAAGCGCGTCGCCGCCGACCTGATTGACTTCGGCTCCGTCAAGCGCGCCATGCTCGGCATCACCATGCAGCCCGTTTCCACCCTTGATAAAAAAATTCAAGAAGATTTGAAACTTAATTCGATGAACGGCGTATATATAGTTGAGGTTTCGAAGGGAAGCGCCGCGGAAGAGGCCGGCCTCAAGCAGGGCGATGTGATTCTCGCCATTGACGGCCAGAAGATTACGGACGGCGCCTCCGTGCAGGAGAAGGTGAACAACTACCATCCCGGCGACAAGGCTGTCGTAACTTACT
>ODAJ014728008.1_pt1 | contig 11851 bp, 9 predicted proteins | sample 1539241 | NCBI WGS metagenome assembly ODAJ01 (sample SAMN02144231, study PRJEB22623) | gut metagenome | biome: sheep rumen | host: Ovis aries | place: New Zealand | reverse complement strand
AAGACCATGCAGGAAATCGTGCGCAACCGCTACGTCTATCAGAAAGCCCTGCTCGACGAGGTGGTCTACAACATTCTCTATACCGCCAGCGACAAGCCGCTGAAGGAGCGTGTCAATTTCCGCATGCTCGACCACGACATCCGCAACGAGTTGCAGAACAACGGCATCAATATTCCCTACCACTTCACCGTCTCCACGACCGACGGTCGCGAGGTCTACCGTTGTCCGGAATATGACGAGAAGGGCAAGCAGTACACCTATCAGCAGGTGCTGTTCCGCAACGACCCGCAGTCGAAGATGGGCGTGGTGCGCATCCATTTCCCCGAGATGAACAACTACATCTTCTCGTCGGTGCGCTTCATGATACCCAGCATCATCTTCACCATCGTGCTGCTCATCACCTTCCTCTTCACCCTGGTCGTCGTGTTCCGCCAGAAGCGCTACTCTGAAATCAAGAACGACTTCATCAACAATATGACCCACGAGTTGAAGACGCCCATCGCCTCCATCTCGCTGGCCGCTCAGATGATGAACGACGACAGCGTCACCAAGTCGGAGCAGATGACCAAGCACCTGGGTACCGTTATTGCCGACGAGACCAAGCGGCTGCGTTTCCTGGTTGAGAAGGTGCTGCAGATGTCGATGTTCGACAAGAAGAGCGTGGTGTTCCATAAGAAGGAGCTCGACCTCAACGAGACCGTAGAGACCATCGCCCAGTCCTTTAATCTGCGTGTGGAACATACTGGCGGTAAGATATATACGGAGATAGAAGCCGTTGACTCTGCCATCTATGTCGACGAGGTGCACTTCCAGAATGCCATCACCAACCTGATGGACAATGCCGTGAAGTATCGCAAGCAGGACGAGCCCCTCGACATCTACATCCGCACCTGGAACGACCAGGAGCATCTCTACCTTTCCATCCGCGATACGGGGCAAGGCATTAAGAAGGAGAACGTCAAGAAAATCTTCGACAAGTTCTACCGCGTGCACACCGGCAACAAGCATGACGTCAAGGGGTTCGGACTCGGACTGGCCTACGTCAAGAAAGTTATCGACCTGCACCAGGGCAAGATTCTCTGCGAGAGCGAACTGGGCAAAGGCACCAAGTTTACTATCTCGCTGCCGGTTTTAGAGGAGAGTGGTGAGAGCTGAGAGGTATGAGGTGAGAGGTATGAGGTGAGAGGTATGAAGTGAGAGGTATGAAGTAAGAAAGATGAATGAAACGTAAGTAAAAATAATAATATTTAATAACCTGGGTGACGTGGCCTGGCAGGGAAAGGGGTATTCTTTTACCTCACACCTCTAACCACTCACCGCCAAAAACTTAACGATTATGGACGAAAAACTGAAAATTCTTCTTTGTGAAGACGACGAGAACCTCGGAATGCTGTTGCGTGAGTATCTGGCTGCCAAAGGCTACATGGCCGAACTCTGTCCCGACGGCGAGGCAGGCTATAAGGCCTTCCTGAAGACCAAGTTCGACATCTGCGTGCTCGACGTGATGATGCCCAAGAAAGACGGTTTTACGTTGGCACAGGAAATCCGTCAGGCCAATGCCGACATCCCCATCATCTTCCTGACGGCCAAGACGCTCAAGGAGGACATCCTGGAAGGCTTCAAGATTGGTGCCGACGACTATATCACCAAGCCCTTCTCGATGGAGGAACTGGTGCTCCGCATCGAGGCTATCCTGCGCCGCGTTCGTGGCAAGAAGAACAAGGAAAGCTCCGTCTACCACATCGGCAACTTCGTTTTCGACACCCAGAAGCAGCTGCTCTCCATCCATGAGAAGCAGACCAAGCTGACCACCAAGGAGAACGAATTGCTGGCTCTGCTCTGCTCGCACGCCAACGAGATTCTGCAGCGCGACTTTGCCCTGAAGACCATCTGGATCGACGACAACTACTTCAATGCCCGTTCGATGGATGTCTACATCACCAAGCTGCGCAAGCACCTGAAGGACGACCCGCAGATTGAGATTATCAACATCCACGGCAAGGGCTACAAGCTCATCACTCCCGAAGAGGAGTAGTTCTTTTTGAAGTAAGAGGAAAGAAATAAGAGGCAAGAGTAATCTCTTGCCTCTTATTTCTTACTTCATACCTCTCACCACTTAGAAGCTGAATGCGATGACGTAGCGCATACCCCACTTAGGACTCGTGGGCAGGTCGTTGTAGCAAAGACGTCGCACGTATTCCACGTGGAAGAACTTGAAGATGTTGTGTACGCCGAGCACCACTTCAGCATAGGGTCGGTGCGGGTCCATCACGTGGCAACCCTCGGGAAAGTACATCAGCCGGTCGCTGCCGCGATTTGACTCCAGGTGGGGGTTGTTCTTGTCCGACAGGGTTCCCCACAACATGCGCACGCCGATAAATTCGCGCCAGTGCAGTTTCTTAATCAGCGGCAGACGGTTGAAAATCTTGCCGTTCAGGTCCCACGACACCATGGCCGACGCAAAGCGGTCGTTCAGGAACTCCATGGTGTTGATGAGGCTGAACGTCTCAGGAATGATGATGTACGACTGGTTGGAATAGGGCTGGATGAGCAGCGGGTAGGGGACCTGGTTCCACTGGATGCCACCCTTCAGCGATACGTCAATCTTGCCCCAGCTGCTCAGCCAGAAGCGCTTGTAGATATGCAGCTCGGTGTAATTGTAGTTGTACTGGCCACCCAAGATGCCGTCGAAGCCCATCGTGTGGGAAATGCTGAACACGGGGGCATCCAGATTGATGACGCGACGGCGCAGCTTGTTGTTGATGTAAGTCTCGCCAGGAGCATAGCGCAGGCGCGCGCTGACCTCGGTGGTATGCAGATACTCACCATTGCCCGTACGGCGGTATTCGGTGGGTATGGGGTCGCAGAGCTTGCGGAAGTGCATCTTGCCGCAGGCCTCGTTCTCTTCGCGCTTGCCGGTGACTACGGCCTTCAAGCCCCAGTCGGTCTCGTATTCGAACGACACCTGCTGGCGGTTGTAGTGCATCATCTTGTCGATGGAAGCCCACTTCCATGCCACCATGAAGTTATCCTTGTCGGTATCCATGAATCGGTCGCCGGGTGAGCAGACGTCCTTGTTGATCTGGATGGTCAGCGTGCGGCGCGGAAACTCGTGGGGCAGGTACTTCTTGGCGTTCAGCGAATAGGTAAACTCGGCCATATAGTAGTTCTTGTGGCTTCCCCAGCCGTGCCCGTAGTAGCCGGAGAGGAAGAAGTGCTTGTTGAGGTTGGCCGTGGTCTTCAGACTCAGTCGCGAGCGCATCCCGTCCACGTAGTTGTTGGAAAGGATGGTGTTGACCGGACAGATGTCGATGTAGTTGGGGGTGCTGGTCTCTACGGAGTTCTCGAAGAGAGCCTTCAGTCCGAAGATGACGTACTTCATGCCCTTGACGTTCTCGATGCGGTGTACGAACTTGTCCATCGACCCCTCGCTCTTGGTCAGCTCCACCTGCCGGTACTGTTCCCAGAACTTCTCGTCGCGCATCTGGGCGTCGGCCTCCGTCACCTCCTTGGCCGCACCCTTGAAGAGCTTCTTCGGCACCGGGTCGAAGTTGTAGTCCGACAGACAGGTGGTACGCGTGACGGTGGCGCTCCTGAGGATGCTCACCAGATTGAGGTCGGTGGTCATGTCGTCTTTCGACAGCACCCACTGACCGTCGGGCAACTTGGTGTACTCCTGCATGATCTTGACGTTCTCTACGAAGTTGACATTGCTCTGCTTGGGGATGGTCATCTCGCAGCGGCGCACGTGGAGCGACGAGTCCTTCAGGATGTACAGGTCGCCGCGGAATCCCATGTCCTGCTGGTTGTTGGGCAGGAAGTGCAGATGGATGCAGGAGTCGCGCTCGATGGCCAGCGTGTCTTCGATGTAATACCGGTAGAAGTTGATGCCCGGTTCGCTGAGTGGCGATATGAAGGGGTATTGCAACAGTCGGATGTGGTCTTTGTAGAGGTCGATGTTGGTAAAGACATCCTTGATGACGGTATTGATGATGTCGCCCGTCTGGAACAGGTCGTTGACACCCTTCGAGGTCTGTCCCATGATGATGGTCTTCTCAGAGTGTGGGTCGCGGCGATAGATTTTCTGCGATACCGTCTCGTCGACGCTGATGGGCAGAATCATCTTGCCCGTCACTTTGCTGACCTCCACCTGCTCTAACAGCCAGGGGTGCTTCTTGAAGGTTCCCGTCTCCAGCTGCTCGGGTTTCAGGTCGTTGAGTGCCAGGGTGATTTTCTCGTATTTGTTATACTGGTAGTAATCGTTTACCGACAGGTCGGTCTTCTCCTTGGCAGCCACCACGCGGCGCATCAGCTCCACGGCGGGGTTGTTCTTGCGGCTGTATCGCTGGCGCTTGGTCCTGACGGTCACCTCGGCCAGCATCTGCTTGTCGGGTTGCAGCTTGATGTTCAGGCGTGCCTTGGTCTTGGCGGTGACGGCCACGATGCGCGGCTTGTAGCCTACGGCACTGAAGGTGATGTTCCACCCCTCGTGGCGGCTGACGGAATAGCGCCCGCCGACGTCGGAGATGACGGCGAGGTGATGTCCCTTGTAGACCACGCTGGCCATGGGGATGCTGTCGCCCGTCTCGGCATCGGTGATGACGCCGTGTATCTTCTGGGCGTGGCTCAGCACTGCCAGGAGGGTGCAGAAGAGGGTGAGTATCTTGCGCTGTATGGTCATTGAATCTTGTAGTCTGTATAGTCACTGCCTCTGCCGTTCATGCGTAGCTGCCGGATGGCAGAAGTCTTTGCGTCAATCACCAGAACGAACGAAGAAAACATCTGGCGCTTCTTCTTCTCCGGTGTGATGGTAATGGTCTTCGTTCCAGCCTTGGTGCTGACGGTCAGTTCGTCGCTGGTGGGCAGGGCCTGGTTGTTGATGACGGCAACCAGCACGTCGTGGAAGGTGGCAAACTGCTTGTTCTTGCTGCGGCTGTCGGTGATGTGCTTCTTGCCGCCCATCGTCATGGTGAACTTGGTTCCTTCCATGATGAGCTGTTCCTTGCCGCCGTCCGTCGAAATACTGATGTAGTCTGGTTTGCGGATGGTCATGGTGCCGGTCGTCACGGCATCCTGTGTGACGGCCGCACGATGGTGCGTGCGGGTCACGTTCTGCGCTGTGATCCATGATAACTGGCAAAGCATAAATGCCAGTATTAAAACAATCTTTTTCATAATTCTAAACTCTTAACACTAAACACTAAACACTAAACTCTCAACTCTCAACTAAGTGTACAGTCCTCCGTTGATGGAAATCACGTTACCCGTGATGTAGCCGGCCTGCGGCGATACGAGGAAGGCCACGGCATCGGCCACCTCCTCGGGGGTGCCGAATCGGCCCATGGGAATGGTCTTCTTCAGAGCGGCCTCGTCGAGACCCTCGGTCATGTCGGTGCGGATGAAACCCGGAGCAATGGCGTTCACGGTGATGTTGCGGCGCGCCACCTCCTGGGCCAGGGCCTTTGTGGCGGCAATGATACCGCCCTTGGCTGCCGAGTAGTTGGTCTGTCCGGGCAGTCCCTTCAGTCCGCTGACGCTGGCCATGTTGACCACGCGTCCGAACTTATGCATCTGCATGGCAGGCAGCAGCGGTTGCGTGACGTTATAGAAGCCCGACAGCGTGATGTCGAGCACGCGGTGCCAGTCGGCTTCGGGCATCAGGGCCATCACGTTGTCGCGGCGGATGCCGGCATTGTTGACGACGACGCTGATGTATTCGCCTTCGTGGCGTGCCTGCCAGTCGGCCAGGGCTTTGCGGGTCTGCTGGCTGTCGCTGACGTCGAATCCCATCAGCTCGCCCTGTCCGCCGCAGAGCTCCAGGGTCTTCTGGGCCTCGGCCTCGTTGCTGGCATAGTTTATCAATACGTTGTAGCCCTCCTGGGCCAGTTTTACTGCGATGGCTCTGCCGATGCCCCGGCTGCCACCTGTTATCAATGCGTAATTCATCATTTATGTTTCGTAATTCGTTACTGATTCCAATGTACTGAATGCCGTCCTGGTGACGCCCTCCAGTCCGTGCAGCACCAGGCTCTGGCCTGTCAGCAGCAGGTTGCTGATGGGTGTCTTAGGCGACAGGATGGTCATCAGCGGACTGTGGCAGTCCTTCCTGATGCCGAAGGCCGAGCCCTGGGGCGACAGCGTGTAGTCGTGCCAGGTCAGCGGCGTGCTGGTGTATCGCTTCTCTATCATGCCGCCCAGCCCCGGTATGACGCGTTCGGCCAACAGGATGCACTCGTCGGCCATCTGTTCTTTCTGCTGTTCGTAGCTCTGGCCGCGCCTGCCCACCCGGGTGTTCTCCCAGCAGTGGCATAATGTCCAGGGCATGGGCGTCAGCAGGTCTATCTGGCGCACATATTGCGAGCCGTCCTCGGGCACTCTTGCGCTGACCATGACGCCTCCTATCGTGTCAGTATCCTCGGCAAACGTCCATACGTTGGCCTTCCGGTAGACATATTTGTTGTGGTTGAAGTAGGGCAGGGTGCCGGGCTTGATGACCAGCGATGCCGTGAACATGCCGTAGGTGTTCTCCAGGATGCCGATGCGCCTGCGGAAGATGCCTTTCAGGATGCTGCTCTCCTTGATCCATCCGAAGGTGAGGGCGGGGTGTACGTCGCTGATGAAGATGCGGCCCTCGACGCTCTGGCCGTCAGCACATCGTGCTGCCACGATGCGGCCCAGGTGTTCCTTCAGCTCGCTGACCTCAGCCTGGCAGCGAATTTCGCCGCCTGCTGCCTTGATGTCGTCTGTCAGCGACTTGACGAGCATGTTGCCGCTGCCTTTCAGTCGCCAGCTGCTCTGCACGTAGCTGCTCATGCTGTGTGCAAAGGTGAACAGGGGCAGCGTCGCGCGCTTCAGTTCCATGCGCATGGCTGTTGCCGACAGGATGTTGACGAGCAGCGGGTCATGGATGAGCGACGTCAGATAGTCGTAGGCATTCATCTGTCCCGATTGCTCCATCGGGGGCAGGTGGCGCAGCAGGTCTGCAAAGCGGTTCAGCCCCTCGCGCTCCTGCGGGAAACGGGCTGCCAGCGTGTCGGCAAACCGTTCGTAGCCTTCAGCCAGCGGAAAGGTCTCGTCGCCTATCGTAATCAGGTCGAAGCCGTCGGGGTCGAGTCGTTGCCAGGGCAACTTCAGCAGTCCTAAGCGCTCAAAGGCGTCGTGCATCGACTGTCCCTCGGCCAGCCCGCCCACGTAGTGCAGTCCGGTGTCGAACTCCCAGTCGCCGCGGCGATAGCTCTGCAGACAGCCTCCGGGCGTGTGCTGGCGCTCAAGCACCACCACGCTGCGACCCTGTCTGGCCAACTGGCGGGCACAGATGAGTCCCCCCAGGCCGCTTCCTATGATTACTACGTCGTATGTCATCCTTTATGCCTGGTTAGTCGGGTCTTGGGATTTGCGGTGCAACAGTCGCCATACAGCAGGCTGCAGGACGTAGGAGAGGATAACGGCCGATAGCAGTCCGACGAGCGTGGCGAAGCCGACGCTGCGGATGGCGGGATGCTGGGCCAGGAGCATGCTGCTGACGGTGACAATGAGGATGATGGCCGACAGCAGTACGGCGGTCTTGTGGTATTGCAGATTGCCGCTCAGCAGCCCGTTCATGACGAAGATGCTGTAGTCGACGCCGATGCCGAAGATGAATGTGGAGATGATGATGCTGATGAGGTTGAACTGAACCCCGAACAGATTCATCACGCCCAGCACGATGAGCCAGCTGAGCAGGATGGGTGCAAAGCCCAGCAGGCTCTGCTTGATATTGAAGTGGAACGAGAGCAGCAGCACCACGAAGACAAAGGCCATCGACAGCCATTGCAGCATGTCGAAGTCGCGGCTCATCTGCATCAGGGTGTCGGTGGTATAATAATAGGTGTCGAGCACCAGCAGGTTGGCTTCGCCGGCAATGGCGTCGCAGATGCGCATGTAGTCGCTGTCGCTGCTGCGCACGGAGTCGTTCTGGCAACGTACGGAGGTGAACAGCAGGTAGTCGCCGCCATACGACTGCTCGGTCAGCGTCGACAGGTAGCCCTCGGGAATGATGTCGGCCTGGTAGAGGGCGTCAGGCTGATAGTCGGCGGTAGCCACCTCGAAGAAGGTGTTGAAAGCCTCGGGGCGCAGTCCGGCCTGTGGTGCCGTCTCGCTGATGAGCCTGCGGACGGTAGCCAGTCGGGTGGGGGTCCAGTATTGCTTCCAGGCGTCTATGCGCTGTTGCTGCGTCTGCTGTGCCACGAGCAGCTGGTTGGTGTGGGTGTAGCTCTTCACCAGTCCGATGCGCTGCAGCGAGTCGAGCTTGCGGTCGAGCAGTGCGAAGTTGGCAATGGCCTCCTCCATGGTGCGTCCCTGGCTGGCAAAGTATTTGGTCTTGTCGCCGGTGTAGGTTTTTTCGCGCAGCAGGTTCTCGGAATGCTCCGTGATGTCGGCTTCGTAGCCCAGGTTGTGCATGTCGGCATCGAAGCGGGTGCCGCCAGCGATGTAGGCACCGATGCTGACAATCGTCAACAGCAGGATGACGGCAATGAGCGGTCGCTTGCGGTCGAAGGGGTAGTTGTTGATGCGCTCGATGAAGGCCGGAAACCGATGGCTGGCCGTAGTAGGCAGCAGCTGCGGCAGGAAGGTCAGCGAGAACAGCGTGGTGCCCAGGATGGCGAAGGCCGCAAAGAGTCCGAAGTCGCGCAGCAGGTCGGTATTGACAAACAGCAGTCCTGCAAAGCTGCCGATGGTGGTGATGCAGCCCAGCAGGACGGGCTTCACCTGGTCGCGCAGCATTTGCCGCATGTCGCTGACATACTGGTGATGGGTGAGCACGTGGAGCACGTAGCTCATGGCCACGCCCAGCACCACGCCGCCTATGCCCAGGGCCAGCAGCGAGAACTCGCCCTTGATCCAGTACATCATGGCCAGTCCGAAGAGTGTTCCGAAGACGACGGGCAGCAGCAGCAGGGGTATCGTGTCCCAACGGCGGAAGCAGACCACGAGGAATACCAGTACCAGCAGGAGGGCCCCTGCGATGGTGGTGGTGAGGTCGTGCTTGATTTGCGTGGAATTGTAGAACCCGCTGGCAGGTGTGCCATGATAGCTGATGCGCACCTGCTGGTGGGTCTGTGCAAACTGTTCTATCTGCTCGTTCATCATCTGGAACAGGGCCGAGCCCTGACCGGTGTTGGTGGACGAATAGCGGGGTGTGAGGAATGCCAGGCATACCGTCGAGTCGGGCACGAAGAAGTGGCCGTCGATGGTCTGGTAGCTGCCGGCACTCATCAGCGGTTTCAGCTGTTCGGCCAGCACGTTGCGCATGCCCATGGGGTCCATCTGGATGAGGTCGGGAAACATTTCCCCGAACTCGCTGGTCAGGTCGGCGCGGTTCTGCTGCATCTGCTCGGTGAAGTGCTCACGGGTCAGCAGCGAGTCGAAGCGTGCGTAGACCGCCGTGTCGATATAGGCGGGCAGGTGCTCCGTCATGTAGTCGATGGCATCGGGCATCAGGTCGTCGTCCAGCTGATAGAAGATGTCGCCTATCGTCTGGCTGGCCGAGTCTTTTTCCAGCAGGGAGTCGACGAAGGCATCGCACGTAGCGGCCAGCTCCTCCACCGAAGTGCCCTCGAAGGTCACGAACACCTTGTCCTTGATTTTCAGGTCGGCGAAGGCCAGCTTGGTGGTGCCATCCTCGTTCTTCGACGACGGCATCAGCTTGTTGATGTCTTCCTCCAGATGAATCTGCATGGCAAAATAGCCGAAGACGGCAAAGAGTGCCGCCATCGACAGCCAGCAGACTGCCTTGTGGGTGCGGAAAAATTCGGCGAGCCGAACAAACAGGTTGGTCATTGTATGAATATTTTCAGATTCGCCTCGGCTATCAGCTCTTCACCGACGAAGGACTGGCCGGTGGCAATGGTGACGTTGCCGAACGTCATGTCGAAGGTGACGGTGGTCCGGACGGTTTCTCCCCGCTGGGGGCGGCGGTGGCACGTGAAGTGCTTCACGGCACCGATGATGCCTACGGGCGGTTTGTCGGCCAGTCCCTGTTCCTGGCGTGACGTGTCGGCCAGCGCCAGACTACCCGCCAGGGCGGAGCAGGACTGCGCGATGTGCTCGATGAGTCCTGTCTCTGCCAGCGTGTGGTCGGGCAGCATGAAGTAATTGCCTTGACGGACGGCCAGGGTGGCGGCGCCTGAATGGTCGTCGCATTCCTCAAACGTGTCGACCATCATGAATGGGTCACGCTGGGGAATCAGCCGTTCGATGTCACAGCCGCTATGGGTCATGCGGCCTGGTGTTGCTCGATGTAGTCGTAGAGGTCGTTGAAGGTCTGGATCTTCTTCAGGTCCTCCACGGGGATGGTCACCTTGTAGTTGAACTGTACCAGGGCGATCAGGTCTACCAGGTTGATACTGTCGAGATTGAGCGTGTCCTTGAGGTTCGCATCGGGTGCGAACTCGCTCTCTTCGATTTCAAACTCTTCAGCCAGCAGGCTGTTCACTTTTTCGATAATTTCTTCTCTTGTCATTGTTGTTGTTTTTTTTCGTTATTTCGTTATTTCGATGTTTCGATGTTTCGATGCTAAATGTTCTTGACAATCAGCGTGGAGTTGGTGCCGCCGAAACCGAAGGAATTGCTCAGGAACATGTCGAAATGCTCCTGGCGGGTCTCGGGAACGACGTTGATGCAGCGCGTCACGTCGTCGGGGTTCTCGAAGTTCAGGGAACCGCCGATGAAGTCGTTCTTCATCATCAGCATGGAGTAGATAATCTCCGATGCGCCGGCCATCCACATCTCGTGGCCCGTCAGGCTCTTGGTCGATGTGACGGGCACGCGGTAGTCGCCAAACACCTGTGCGATGGCTTCGGCCTCACGGCTGTCGCCGATGGGCGTCGAGGTGGCATGGGCGTTGACGTAGCCGATTTCGCGCGGGTTGACACCGGCACACTCCAGGCAGCGCAGCAGCGAGCGTGCCGGACCTTCCACGTTGGGCGTGGAGATGTGGTCGCCGTTGCCCGAGAATCCCCAGCCCAGTATTTCGGCCAGAATGGGCGCGCCGCGCTTGACGGCATGTTCATAGCTCTCGATGATGAGTGTGGCGGCACCGCCGCTGGGCACCAGTCCGTCGCGGTCGCGGTCGAAGGGTCGGCTGGCCTTGGTGGGGTCGTCCAGACGGGTGGAGAAGGTCTGCAGGGCGTCGAACGAGGCGATGCCGTACATGTTGTTCTCCTCGGCACCGCCGCAGACGATGCAGTCCTGCAGTCCGTTCTTGATGAGCAGATAGCCCAGACCCAGCGACTGCGATCCGCTGGCGCAGGCTGCCGATGCCGTCAGGTTGATGCCTTTCAGGTGGAACAGTGTGGCCAGGTTCATGGTCACCGTCGAGTTCATCGACTGGAAGATGGCGCCGGAGCCGCAGGCGGCCGTAGAGCCAGCCTGGCGGAACTTGTCCATGGCCACCATGGTCGATTCGGCCACTGAGTCGTTGCCGTAGATGACGCCCACCTCGTGGCTGTCGATATAGTCCTGTGTCAGCTGTGCCTGCTCCAGGGCCTGCACGGTAGCCACGTAGGCATACTGTGCCTCCTCGGGCATCATCTGGCGAACGTTGCGACTCAACACTTTCTTCAAATCAGGATGCGGCACATTGCCGCAGATGGGCGAGCGGAACCCTGCGTCCTTGCGCTCCTGGCTGAACACGATGCCGCTGCGCCCTTCAAACAGGGACTGGCGCACCTCGTCGAGTGTCGTACCGATGCACGACCAGATGCCCATTCCCGTGATTACTACTCTCTTTTCCATTTTTATTCCTTTATGCTTTATTTCGCTTTATTGTCTTATTCTTGACGCTTTATATCGTCTTGATTCCCTGTTGTTT
>ODAJ012178293.1_pt1 | contig 11852 bp, 6 predicted proteins | sample 1539241 | NCBI WGS metagenome assembly ODAJ01 (sample SAMN02144231, study PRJEB22623) | gut metagenome | biome: sheep rumen | host: Ovis aries | place: New Zealand | reverse complement strand
GCCACTTCCAGGGCCTTCTGCATCGACAGCTCCTGCACCACCTGATCCGGATCGGTGCTGCTGACGACCTCCTCTCCCTCTGACGGAATCACTTCATAATCTTTGATCACCAGATGCAGCAGTTCCCTCCTGCGCGGAGACTGCGATGCCAAAATATATCTGTCCATATCTCTAAACTGCTCCTTCTGCCGGGGTCTTTTCGGTCTGTTTCAGACCAAGACCAGCCCGCGGCAATCTTCGTCACATTATACATTAACCATCTATTATCTTTTCATTATTATCTGATTATCTGCCCATTATTATGATGGTAAGGTCAATGATGTTAAGGTCAAACAGAACCCGATGGCACTGAGATTTGCCTTTATCACCTCTTGATCCTGACATCATTATTAACATTATATGTTCATGTGCTGTCTGTAAAAAAGGCGGAACTTCCGCAAAAGACCCGTTAAAAAGACCGCAAAAGCCCCCTCACTCCAGAAAGGCTCCCACCATATCAAACTCATCCGGATAGATGCAGTTGGGAAGGATTCCCTCCCGGATCTGCCTCCTGCACTCTTCGTAGTCCATCCACATGACAGACTCCACTTCGTCCTCCTGAAGAACAAAGCTGCTCTCATCCAGAGGCTTCATCACCACATAGACATAACTGTATTCATTGTCGCGGAACATCCTGCCGTGGAAAGGGGCCTGAAAGCTCCCCCGATGGCGGCCCACGTAATGAAGGTCCTCCGCCGCAATCGTCACACCCAGTTCCTCACCAAGCTCGCGGAGCGCGCCCTCGACCGGGTCATCCCCGACAGACAGGTGGCCAGCCGACGAAATATCGTAACACCCCGGATTGGAATCCTTGCAGGCGCTCCGTTTCTGCAGCAGGACCTCCCAGCGCTTCTTTCCCTGAGCCCCGCTGCCGGCCTGTCTGACGATCCATGTGTGGACCGTCTCGTGCGGGCTCCCGTCACGGTGGGCGACTCCCCGCTCCCTGACCAGACCGCTCCTGGTGCCGTCGTCGTTCAGGATTTCGAACAGTTCCATGGGTTTTCCATCCAATACTGCCGAGACCAGACCTCCGCTCCCGTTGTACACAAGCTTGAGAGAAAAGAATGGGTGGTTTTCATCGATCAGACGGAAAAAGATCTTATCTCCCTCCCAGATGTTGAGCTTCCATACCTGCGAGATGTCCACCCACTCCAGCTGCCCTTCGTCGCAGGGAATCGGATTCCCCTCGAAGCCATCCGCTGTAAAAAGATGCATATACTCCGTGACGCCGTCTCCCGATACAAAGGTCACGATCCCCCGGAATCTCCAGGAAGTCAGTGTGTAGCCGGTCTCCTCCCGGACCTCTCGCAGCAGACACTCCTCAGGGCTCTCATCGGCCTCAAAGTGACCGCCGACCCCGATCCATTTGTCCTTATTGACATCATTTTTCTTGACAGTTCTGTGCAGCATCAGATATTTTCCGTCTTTTTCCATGTAGCATAAAGTGCTCAGCGCTGCAGAAACGCTCATCCCGATTTACCTGCCTTTCCCCTTGAAGTTTTTTTGCCCGCTTTTCCGCGGGCGGCTTTTCCCATGCGGCTTTATCCCCGCTCTTTTTCCCGGCGGCTTCCCGGCTGGACTTTCCGCGGTTTTTCACCCGCTTTTTCACCCGTTTTTTCCCCGGCGGCCTTTCCTATGCGGCTTTTCCCCTGTTTTCCGGATGCAACAGGAGTCTGTCTTCCGGACATAACAGGCACCTGACGCAGCATTTGCGGCAGGTGCCCCTGATCTGAATCATTTTTTGAGTCTGAATCGCTTTTTGAGGCTCAATCTTTTTTTGAGTCTGAATCATTTTTTAATCTGAATCTTTTTTTTAATCCAAATCATCTTTTTAATAAAGAGAGAGGATCTGTGAATTTCTCAATATCCCCTCACCTGAAATCCCCGCTCTCCCCGGACCACCGGAATCACCTTCGATTCCATCCCCTCGATCCGGATCCAGCGGCCCTTCTGCAGGTTATGAATCATATGGTCGATCACGGCAACAGGACCCTGAACCTCCATCTCCACACTGCCGTCGGACAGATTGGAGACCCATCCGGTAAGTCCCAGATTCCGGGCTCCATACATGGCTTGATAGCGGAACCCCACGCCCTGCACACGTCCGAAAAAAAGAATATGGCGGCGTTCCACCGGTGTTTCTTTCATGCGTCTCAGCTCCTCTTCGCTCAACTCCCGCTCTTCGCCGTCCAGCGGCTCCGGATCGGATTTTCCGCTTTCTGAATCCCCCAGACCCATCATCGCGAGCACATTCGAAGGAAAAAGCATGCGGAGGAGCTTCCGGAACCAGTCGATTATTCTCTCCCAAAGACTCTTTTTTTCCATGAAAGAAAAACCTCTCTTCCCGAAACGGGAGGGTGGCGCGGCGCACGCACCGCGGGCTGTCTGTTCAGGATTCCTTCTGCTTCAATTTCCTCATATTTGCCTGTAATACGCGTACATCCAGGGGCTTGGCAATATAGGCATTCATTCCCGCCTCAAAGGATTTTTGAATATCTTCTTCAGAAGTACTCGCTGTCATCGCAAAGATCGGTATTGTCCTGGCATCCTGGCGCGGCAGCGCGCGGATCGCCTTCGCCGCAGCGTAGCCGTCCATGACAGGCATCTGTATATCCATCAGAATCGCGGTATAAAAACCAGGTCTGGAATTGCTGAACATGGCCAGAGCCGCCCTTCCGTTGCCGGCGATCTCACAGCGCGCCCCGGTCATCTCGACCAGCTCCTTGAGCATATCCGCGTTCATGGCATTGTCCTCAGCCACAAGGAAACGAAGGCCCACCATGCTGTTTCCCTCTTCGGGAATGTCCAGTAAGCTGTCCCCTGTCCTCTTCTCGCAGATTTCCTCCACGACCTTATGCAGGGCGGAAATATAAAATGGTTTCTGAATGACGCGGCTAAGGCCGATTCCGCGCCACTCCTCATCCCGGATCTGTCTGCTCGACATCAGGATAATCATGGGAATCTGGAGCCAGGACATCGACCGCAGGCTGCTCACCAGCTCCTGCCATTCCATATCCTGAAGCTCTTCATCCAGGAGGATCACATCGAAGGGCTTTTCATGCGCGCTGCCCTGCTCGACCAGTTTGATCGTCCCAAATCCCGAGGAGGTGCTCATGGTTTCGACCCCTGCGCTCTCCAGCAGATTTCGGATACGCGCCCCCTCCTGTATATTGCCGTTGATGACCGCCATGCGGCGGATTCCGTGTTCCTTCCAGAAGTCCGAAGACCCGATGTTCACGATCTTCAGGTTCAGCCTGATCCAGATGATCGTTCCCTCTCCGGGACGGCTCTGGGCGGAAATCCTTCCTCCCATCATATCGATCAGCTTTCTGGTCAGCCAGATTCCTGTCCCCGGTCCGGGGGCATTCTCCGTGCTCTCAGGAGTGTCACTGCGGAAATAGCACTCCAGCTGATCCTGGTCCATGCCGATGCCCGTATCGCGGATCTCAAAGACCAGTGAGACTTCATCATCGTTCCCGTCCTCATCGCTCCTGCCGGGAGTTCCTCTGACTGTCAGTTCCACACAGCCTCCGGCAGGAGTATACTTGACCGCGTTCGAAAGAACGCCCCGCAGCATTTCCATGATGCGGGCCTTGTCCCCGATGACGATATCGTGCTCGATTCCTTCGGAAGTAAAAATAAACCGCTGGCTGTTTGCCTTCGCCAGACTGGAAAAAGTCGTGCAGATCTCTTCCAGCATCAGGCCCAGACCGAATTCCTCCGACTCAAGTCCCGTTTCCACAGACTCGATCCGGCTCATATCCAGAATCTGATCCACTGTAGACAGGAGCTCCTGGCAGGCCATTCCGATCCTGTGCGAATACTCCAATACTTTGGAAGGATTCTCCGAATTCTTCATGAGGAGCATCACAAACCCGGAGATCGTGCTGATCGGTACCCTGAAGTCGTGAGACATACTGGCCAGAAAATATCCCGCCGCCTTGTTCACATCCTGAGTCTGCCGGATCATCATATCTTCCAGATCACTGGTGGGTGCGCTGGATCTGCAGAGCAGCACAACAGCGACACGGTCCGATCTTCCATAGGGCAGGTGGATCACGTACACCTGATACTGGCGGCGTGTCCCGTTTGTCCTGTGGATATAGATCTCATCCCTGCCGTTATACTCCTCGATGTTCTCAAAGGAATTTCCGATCCTTCGCACATCCTGCATGGCCTCGGCCCTGCTGATTCCCAGAGCCGTTTCTATATTTGTGGTAATGAATTCCGCCTTGTAAGTGGTCACGGACATAACCAGGATAATATGGAAGGTCCCCCGGACAATCGAGTCAAAAACCTGCTCATGACTCAATATATCATTGTCCCGGATGCGCAGCTCCTGCCTGAGATGTTCGTTCTCCTCCAGAAGCATACGGATCTCATCCGGTGATATCTCCGCAATCTTCTCGTCAGAACGCTCAAACAATTCCTTTGATACATTCTCCAAAGTCTTCCTCCTCTTCTTCGCGAGGTGCCCGGAAAAGCGGCATGAGGCACACTCCTGATGAAATTCCTTAAAGCTCTTCTCTGCTTCCGGTTATTCCGACAATAATGCATGTCAAATACAGAACGGCATTTCGTTCATTTTAATTATAGAACGAGTATCCCTTTTGTGCAACATGTACAAAGGGTTCTTTGGGGACAAGGGAGGGTTCGGAGACAGGGACGGTTCTTTGTCTCCAAACCCTGTCTCCAACCCCCGGCATCCTTCCCCCGGAAACTCTCATTTTCGGCAGCAGCAGCATTCCTCCTGAAGACAGACCGCGCGCTCCATTCCCTTCTCCAGAAAAGTTCCGGAAAACTGTTCGCGCGCCCTGGCGGCATAGCGGGTCTCCGGTTGCACGATCTTCTTCCTCTCGAATTCCAGGACCTGCGGAACCCAGTCGGGAATGTCCTCCCTGATTCCGAGATAAAAGTCCCTCATGCGGTCCAGCAGGTAAAGGGCCGCCCCCTCCGCGGAGGCTGCAGCCTCATCCCTCAGCTCCGGCATCACGATCTTTACCGTGCGCAGATCATAGTGCGCGGCGTTCTGGAAGTTCTGCACTGCCAGCACCTGTTCCAGAGGAGAAAGATAGCGGCGCGGGATCGAGGCAAGCCATATGAGGAAAAGCTGGGCAAACTGCACATCCCTCACGTCCAGCCCGCTCTTGGTGAAGGGATTGATATCGAACATACGAAGCTCCAGATGGTCTACGCCTTCCTTGAGCCCTTCAAGACTGTACTCTCCCTTGGGTTTGAGCCGAACGGGATAGTAGAGCTCCGAAGCAGCGTACAGGAGTCCCGCGTTCACATAGCTCCGGATGCTGTCCGAATATCTCTGGATATTCGAATAATCAAACACCGGAGGGAAGGCGTTCCAGTATCCCAGTTCGCTGCATCGAATGCTGGCCATTCCCGTGAACAGATCCCTTCCGCCGATCGCACCGGGGTTCTTTCCCGCTGAAGGATCCTGTCCCGCTGAAGCCCCCTTTCTCTCTGAAAATCCTTTTTCCGCCGGAAGTCCCCTTCCCTCTGAAGGCTGCTTTTCTCTGAGTCCCGCCTCAAAAAAGCTTGCGTCTATGATCGGGCTGGCCGCGGTCAGGATCACCAGGAGCCACCCGTAGGCCGCGCACTTCTCTGCCAGTTCCAGATAAAAAGAATCATGGAAAGAGCGGAATCTCCCCACTCCCCGGCATGTAAATTCCTCCCTCAAGAGTTCCTCTGAAAAAGAATAATTCACATGGATCCCGGAAAATGTCATTTTGTACCTGCCGTAGCGCCCGGACAGGTATTCTCTGTAAGCAGTCTTGGAAGCAAGCTCCCCCGTAAACTGCGCGATGGGGATATCCTCCTCACCCGCCAGATAGGGCGGATTGGAAAAAGGCCAGATATACTCCCTGACCGGCAGCGAGGATACAATCCTCTGCAGCCAGCATTCGTAACCCTCGAGCGCCTCCACCGCCCCCTCCGCGGAAGGTTCCGTGCTCGTATTGATCTCTGTCTGGTTTTCCGAAAAGTCCATCGAAACATGTGACACGCCGTTGAGGGGGTGAGGCGTGTGGGCCATAGAAGCATCGGCCAGCACGCGCAGGCCTTCTTTTTCCAGACCGAATTTTCCCTGCAGAAGGAGACTCCTGATCTCAGGATTTTCAAGATGCAGCATAAACAGATCCTTTCATTGCACTGGATATGTCAAAAAAGCGGTCATTTCTCCATTTTCCAGAAGGCCGCGCTGTAGGGCGCCAGATGGCTTCCTCCGCCAAAATCATGGGTTTTCCCGGTGATCAGGTCCTCGGCCAGGCCGCACCCCGCATTAAAATGGGCAACATATTCCTCGGAGTCCGCGTTGATCGCCACCATCACACGCTCATTGGCTGTCTTTCTCTCAAAGATACACTGTTTGTTGGTCAGAAGGACACTGCGGAAGTCCCCGAAGCAGAGAGCCTCGGAATTTCTCTTTGCCGCAGCCAGGTGACTGATCCAGTCAGTGAGCGGATTCCACCTGGGTTTATCGAAGCAGGGGCGCAGGGAAGGGTCTCCGTTCCTCTTGTCGCCCTCCTCTCCCCACTCGCTTCCGTAATAGACGCAGGGAATTCCAGGCATTCCGAAACACAGAGCGTAGATCAGGGGCAGATGCTTCTTGTCCTTGAGAATGGTCGCCACACGGGTGACATCGTGGTTATCCACAAAATTCAACAGATGATATCCCCTGTACAGAGTCCAGGGGTCAGAGCCGGACTGCCTGATCAGGGAGTGGATGATCTCAAACATATTCAGGCTGTTGAAGGCGGAATAAAGCCCCTTGTAGCACTCATAGTTGGTGGCCGAGTGAAGCATTCCGTCTCCCATGATGACCTTGTAATCGCCGCCCAGGATCTCACCGACCAGGAAAAAGTCCTCTTTCAGAGAGTCCGTGAAGGAGCGCAGTCTCCTGATAAAGTCACGGTCCAGACAATAGGCGACATCCAGCCTGAGACCATCGATGCCAAAGTACTCGACCCAGTAGCGCACAGCGTCAAAAATGTGACCGATCACCTCTTCGTTGCGCAGGTTGAGCTTTACCAGATCATAGTTTCCTTCCCAGCCCTCATACCACAGACCGTCGTTATAATGAGAATTTCCGTGAAAATTGATGTGGAACCAGTCCCGGTAAGGGGAACTCTCCCTGTATTTCAGAACATCCTGAAACTGGGTGAACCCCCTGCCGACATGATTGAACACACCGTCCAGAACGACCCTGATCCCGTTCTCATGAAGGGCCTGGCAGACCTCCCTGAAGTCCTCATTGGTCCCCAGGCGCTCATCCAGTCGCTTGTAGTCCCTCGTATTATACCCATGCGTGTCAGAGGAAAAAAGCGGGCAGAAATAAACCGCGTCAATGCCCAGCTTCTTCATGTGAGGGATCCAGTCCAGAACCTTTTTGATCCTGTGCAGCGGAATCTGCTCTTCGCTCCCCTCTTCATTGGCAAAAGGCGCTCCGCAAAAGCCAAGTGTATATATCTGATAAAAAACGCTCTTTTCAGCCCACATAAAAGTCCTCCTTAACATTTTTTCACAATATCAGCCGGATTCTTTTGCATCAAAAAATTTAAACCAAACCGGTCAATAATGATGCCCCGACAATAAATATCGCAATTTCGTCAACAAAACACAGGTTCTTTTTTCAGTTTATTCCCAAAACCCGCATAGTTTTCCCCATAATCCACAAAGTTATCCACAATTACATCGAAAACAGAATATTCTGATTATAAGATTTCTTGAGATATCCACATCTTTTTGCCTGATAATTCTGATTTTTTTCCATGTAACATTATTTCTCACCCAGGGGGTCATGAACCCTGCTCAGAGGCCATGAGCGGTATTACAAAATCAGCGGGAAGTGCCGGATAGTCAATATCCGTGGGACACCCGCGCGCGCCCCTGCGTCCGGCATTCCCCGGCGCTCTGCACTCTGCCTGGATCAAGCAGACATTTTCCGGACATTCGACACCCGGTCAGGGGCCTTCCTCCCAGAACTGCCTGACACTCTCAGCTGCCGCGCTGCTGTTCATGGCGAAGGGAGTTCCCCATTCCACCGGAAACAGGCCCCGGTTCCCGGGTCTCTCGAACCTTTCGTCCAGAAGCAGGACGACGCCCCGGTCCCTTTCGGTGCGGATCACCCTGCCGGCGGCCTGCAGGACCTTGTTCATTCCCGGAAAGCGATAGGCAAAGTCATACCCGTCGCTCCCGTTCTCATTGAAATATCTGCGAAGCATCTCCCGCCTGGAATCCGCCGGCGGGATCCCCGTCCCGACGACAAAAGTTCCGATCAGGCGGTCATCCCTCAGATCGATTCCCTCTCCGAACATACCTCCCATCACACAGAAGCCGACCAGGTACCTGTCCGACCGGATTTCCTCGAAGGCCTCCAGGAAGGCCGCCCTCTCATTATCCTCCATATGTCTCTTCTGGGCCAGGACACAAATTTCCCTGTTCCCGGTGTCCTCTCTCCAGCGGGAGTCGTCTATGATCCTGCCGAATGCCTCGAGGACACCTTCCAAAAAAAGATAGGAAGGGAAAAACGCCAGGTAATTTCCCGGCCTGCAGGACACCGTGCCTGCAATGCTCCGGGCGATCCTCCCATAGTTTTCCGCGTTCCTGCTGCGGTAACGGCTGGTCACATCATTGACTATGATGACCCTGCGCCGTTCCGGAGAAAAAGAGGACCGCGCGTACATCTCAAAGTCCTCAGGACCGCCTCCCAGCAGGCCCTTATAATACTGGATCGGAAGAAATGTGGCGGAGAAGAGAATGGAGGCGGACGACACCGCCATACATTCCTTCAGCCTGCGGGAAGGATCCGCGCAGTACAGATGCAGGGAGAATCCTCCCGCAGGACCGCGGGCACCCTTCTCTCCATAGACGATATAGTGTCCGTCCATCTCCTCCAGCATCTGCCTGAAATGAGCGATTTCGAAATAGAATTCCAGTATCTCCGTGAGACCCTTTTCATCTCCGGCGGACTCCCCGCCCCCGGACAACTCGTACAGGACTTCGTTTTTTCTCTCCTGCTCCAGGATCCAGTGGATCACATCCTCTACTTCCAGAAGGGTACTCAGCAGTTCTTCCCGGATCTGCCCATTCTCTTCTATCAGCTCTTCTTTCTCTTCTGCTTCATCCCCGGCCGGTCCTGTGTCAGGTTCAGAGGATGAGGAAGAAATGAGTTCCTTTCCCTCTTCCCGGGTCCCTCCTATGGCAAATTCTGAGGATGAGGAAGGAGGGAGCTCTTTGCCCTCTTCCCGGATCCATCCGGATAATACCCGGAATTCCTCCCGGTCATTTTTGATCCAATCATTTTTCGTCCGGTCGTTTTCTTCGCCTTTTTTGCCGAAACACTCCTGATCCAGAAAACGAAGGATCCGGACCAGGTTCTTCATCTTTTTCCACAGGCGGGGCCATTCCGCCTTGATCGACTTTCTGAACTGGCGCACTTCCCTGTATGACAGGCAGGCGCTGTACATCTCTCTTCCTCTCTCCAGCAGGTTGTGGGCTTCATCGATCAGAAGGATCGTCCGGCCCGCCGGACTTGCCTGACCAGGCCCTCCGAAAAAGCGGGTCAGCTTTGCCTCCGGGTGGAAGGCATAGTTGTAATCGCAGATGATCACATCCGCGAAATCACTCGCGTCCAGAGCCAGCTCATAAGGACACACCCCATATGCCCCGGCATATTCCGAGACCATTTCGGAAGTCATGGGCTGACCTTCGGAAGCCGCCTGCAGCAGATCCCAGAGGGCAGCGTTCACGCGGTCATAATGACCCTTCGCCCTGCTGCATGCTGCCGGATTGCAATCCACGGTCTCGCAGGGGCAGATGCGCTCCCTGGATGCCAGGACAAGGCTTCTTACGCTGAGTCCCTTCTTTTTCAGTATATTCAATGCCTCTACCGCCGCGCGTCCGGCGACTGCCTTGGCGGTCAGATAGAAGATTCTCTCCGCCTTTCCCTCACCGATCGCTTTCAGCGAAGGAAAAAGCACCGCCATGGTCTTCCCGGTTCCCGTGGGAGCCTGGAGAAAAAGCTTTTTCCCGTGGACTATGGTCCGATAGACCCCCGCCGCCAGATCATACTGGCCCTGCCGGTAGGGGAAGGGGAAAGTCATTTTTTTCAGGGTCCCGGTCCGGCTCTCCTCAAAAGAGGCCCGCATACCCAGCCAGGGAAGGAAAGATGCGGTCAGCTCTTCCAGCCAGGCCTTGAGATCAGAATAATCCCAGGCCTCATAGAAATACTTCACCTCTCCGGTCACCTGACTGCAGTAGGTCATGCGGATCCCGATGCGGTCCAGTTTTTCCTGCTCCGCGAAGATCCAGGCGTAGCAGCGGGCCTGGGCCAGATGGACCTCCGCAGCCTCCCTGAGTTCCCGGAATCCACGAAAAACTGTCTTGATCTCGTCGATCACCCACAGATCCCCGGTATCCGCAACATTCTCGGTGTCCCCAGTGCCCCCAATATGCACGGTGTTCCCGGCATCCCCGATATGCACGGTATCCACAGTGTCCTCAATATTCCCGACATTCCCGGCATCCCGGAAGGTAAAATCAGGATCGTTGCGGGAGGAACAATAGATTCCGTCCGCGCGTCCCTCCAGACGGAGAATATAGTCTTTCCTCCGCCCGCCCCCGGGTACTGCTTCCGCCAGGTCCCGGCCGCTGATCAGAATCTCCCTGTTCAGGGAGACCTCCGCCCTGTACCCGGGTCCCTCCTTTTTTTGAAGCGCGCGATGAATTCTGGCTCCTTCGAGCATGGCAGTCTCGGCGGACAATCCTCCCCGGGATTCCAGAGATCCGCTTCGAAGCAGGAACTCTACAAAGCTCCTGACCGATATACGAAAAATCCTGATTTCTTCTGACATAAAAAAACAAGCCTTCACGGGATACTGACCAAATGCCTGCAGGAATCATTCCCCATGGCATCGAATACCCGTTCATTATAGCACATCGCAGGCAGAATAATCGTGCGAAAGTTTTGTATTATTGTATACAAATAGTTGCTTTTTTCTCCGGAATGGTGTTTACTATATACATCTTTCAAGTCCCGCTTCCAAAACGGGACAAAATAGGATATAAATAATGCGGTATAAATGCCGGAAACGCGTCCCCAGGGGACCGAACCGCTCTTCCGGGAGTTGATCCCGGCTCCAAAAAAACAGGAGGTCTTAACACAAGCTATGAATAATACTATGATTCCGGATGGTTATCATTCGGCTCTGAATCTCCACGATACGCAGGTAGGTATCAAGACCGTCAAAGACTTTTTCCAGGGAATGCTGGCAGAGCGCCTGAACCTGCTGCGCGTCTCCGCTCCCCTCTTCGTCGACCCCGCCTCCGGACTCAACGACAACCTCAACGGTGTCGAGCGTCCCGTGGATTTTGATATTCTGGAGCAGAACGGCCGGAAAGGAGAAGTCGTCCAGTCTCTGGCCAAATGGAAACGCTACGCCCTGAAAAAATACGGCTTCCAGGTCGGTGAAGGGCTCTACACCGATATGAGCGCGATCCGCCGCGACGAAGTCACGGACAACATCCATTCCATCTACGTGGACCAGTGGGACTGGGAAAAAATCATCCGCAAAGAGGACCGCAATCTCGATACCCTGCAGGAAGTCGTGCGCGACGTCTATCGCGTTCTGCGCAAGACCGAGAAGTATATGGCAATCCGGTATGATTACATTGAAGAGATCCTGCCCCACGATATCTATTTCATCACTTCGCAGGAACTCGAGCAGCGCTTCCCCGACAAGACTCCCAAGGAGCGCGAATACATCATCACCCGCGCCAAGGGAGCCGTCTGCATCATGCAG
>ODAJ011903369.1_pt1 | contig 11852 bp, 11 predicted proteins | sample 1539241 | NCBI WGS metagenome assembly ODAJ01 (sample SAMN02144231, study PRJEB22623) | gut metagenome | biome: sheep rumen | host: Ovis aries | place: New Zealand | reverse complement strand
GAATATAGAAAGGCACAAGATACTTGATAAACCCTTCGCGCACTTCGCGATTTGGGAAACCAAGCTTTAAGGTTTGGAACCGTCTGTCATAATCATGTATAGTGAGATAGCCGCTCTGATAGAGCAACGGCAGCGGGTTCTCGTCCATAATGTCAATGCTGTTCAGCGTGTCGGCACTCACCTCTTCCTCGGTCATAAGGTCCAAGGGGTAGTCGGCCTTCTGTAGCTGCTCAACAAGGAATGACGGCGTACCCGTCTCAAACCAGTAGTCACGGAATGTGAGGTTCTTAAAGGTATTCAGCAGGCTGAAGGGATTATATATTCCGGGAGCACCTACATCGAAATGGTAGCCGTCGTAGTCCTCCTGAAGCTTCTTGTAACATTCCTCCACCGACATTCCGCACTTCTCAGCCAGCTCGGCTACGCTCTGACCGAAATATTGATGCAGCTCCGCTTCTGATATGCCGCATAGCGTGGTATATTGAGGAAGGAAAGAGATGTCTTCAAGATTGTTCAAATCGCTGAACACGCTAACCTTACCAAACTTCGTGACACCCGTTAGGAAGGCAAACCTGATATATCGGTCGCACGATTTCAGTGCGCCATAGAATGCTTTGAGCGTGGCACGATAGTCCGCCTGCAACACCTCGTTGCCAATAGCCTGCAACAATGGCTTGTCATATTCGTCAATAAGGATAACCACGGGATGCCCAGTCTGCTCACAGGCACGGCGTATAACACCAGGGAAACGTGTCCAGAGTGTCTTCTCGTAAGTTTCTGTGCCATATCTGGCCTCCCACTGATGAAGATGGGCATCACGCTGATGATCAAGGGCTTCGGGGCAGTCATACTTGGCACTATTCAAATCTATGTGAAGTATGGGGTAGCTGTTCCATTCCTTCTCCAGCTCGGCTATCGCAAGGCCGTCAAACAATTCTTTCTTGCCTTCGAAGTAGGCTTCAATGGTCGAAAGCAGAAGCGACTTGCCAAACCTGCGGGGACGAGAGAGGAAATAATACTTTCCACTGTCAACCAAATTGTATATCAGTGCAGTCTTGTCTACATAGGCATAGCCCCCACGACGCACTTCCTCAAAACTCTGTATACCGATTGGATATTTCATAGCTGTACTGCTATTCTACGTGCAAAGATAACCATTACTGATTTATTGCACAAAATATAATAATCCATACAGGTTAGCAGCGTTGAAGTTTGCCAGACAACCGTCGTGGAACTTTGCGAAAATTATACCTCATGCCATCTACAATAATCAGGTTGCCGTTGTTATAAACGTTGAAGGTATGGAGGCCGTGGCTGTAGACTTTGTCTGTGGGCGACAGGCGCACGACTTCTTCTAAAGCTGTCTTTCCGTCTTTGCAGGTCATTCGCTGAAGGCTCACGGCCTCTCCGTAGCTGCGGTTACAAACCTGGGCAGGACGATAGGTGGCATTGCCGACATTGATGATACGACCTGCGTTGCGGGCAATATTCTCTTTGAAAACTATATTGCATGTTTGTTGCCACGACTCGCTGTTTAGATTAAAGACCGATAGTTCGTTGCCATTGGGATTATCAGCCATTGTAGCAAGCATGGTATCGCAGTCTGCAAGGATTGCATCTGCTACGGACAGTCCTTCCTGTGTGGCATACTTAGTGCAACTATGGCTTTCTGCATCGTAAGCATACAATGACCATGAGCCGCTGCGCCCTTTCTCAGGCATCACAAATGTTCTGCCACCTTTATTATATATATAGGGGAAGCTGAGATGGCAGTCTTCTTCAAGTACTACCCTGCGGCCAATAAGCTCAACATGCTCTTTGTCTACCGTCAGCTCTACTATCACGCCTTTGTCGGTGCCTTCGAGCATCTCTTCAGCCAACAAGTACCAGTTGTCTTTATTCTCAGAGAGTAGGAAGGGGTCGGCGAACCATCGGTCGGTGTAGTCGTGAATGAGCCATTCTACGTTCAGCGGCTCTCCGGCAATTACGTCAGCTACGTTCTGGCAGGCAAAGCCGATGTTCCACTCACCTAACAACAAGTCCAACTTATCTCTAAGCCATCTGCCCATACCAGTAACAATAAAAAATGAAATTAACTGCCTTGCTTTGCTTCAAGGGCTTCCCGATATATCGCCTCGTGCCTTAGGCACATTCGTTCTGCGGAGAAGAGCAATGCTTTTTGGCGCGCACAGTCGCCTTTGGGACAACGGTGAGCCTCCTGTATGGCACGAGCCAGGTCTTGAGGATTGCCTGCTTCGAAGAAGGTAACTTCCTCGTCGGTGAACTTCTCACGCATACCGGGAATATCCGAACAAACGATATTCCTTCCGGCAAGGGCCGCTTCCAACAGCGACAGACAGAAGCCTTCACTGTAGGAGGCCATCACATAGATGCCCATCTGTGCATAATACTTCTGAATATCGATAACATCACCAACAAAGGTTACACGCTTTCCAGGCGTGCATCTTCGTTGTAGTGCCTTTCTCTGGGAGCCGTCGCCAACGACAAGCAACTGATAACAAGAAGGCAAGTACTCCATTGCCGCAAGCATAATATCCACCCCCTTTATCCTTTCCAACGGACAGCACATGCCAATAGTCACATCATCAGACCCACTTGGCGAACCGCTGTCTGCACAGCTGGCAGGCGGCAGGCCATGATAGCATCTCACCAGCTTGTCACGGCTGACCCAGCGCGAATAGTAGTCGCAGGCAGCATCGCTGAGCACAACTATCTTGTCGTGTTTTGCTGTCAGCCGAAGAAAAATACGGGAGAGCATCCAGCCCACAACGCGCCCATACTTCCAGCGGAAGTCTTCGAAGATAAAAGAATGGTAGGTGGAAATGAAAACGGTTTTCGGGCTATGGTGGCTGTTGCGCATCAGATAGAGCCACACAAAGAAATCGGGCTTCAGCCCATGAGAGTGTACAATATCATACTCCGACAAATCAATCGGTTGCCGGTAGCTGATCTTCTGCTTATCGCAAGGCAAGTCCAACTCCTCGCGGTTCTCGAGATACAGCAGCGTACATGTATGTTTTTGCCTTACAAGCCCTTCGATAAGTGTCTTTACCACTTTAAGCGGACCTTCATGTGTTTGAGCTGTAACGACAAACGCTATTTTCATGCCTGCAAAACTACTTAAAAATAGCGGAATCTGAAATAGCCTCCAACGCAATAAGCGGCAGGAAGCAGCAAGAAAGCCGCCACACGCAGCCACTTGCTTTGCAAATTATGAAACAAAATCTGTGGAGAAACGGTCAGAGCAAGACCACAAGAAAGATACTCAGCCAAATACTTAAATGTGTCCTTCACATTTTCGTGGTATCTGCCTTGCAGTTCATTGAGCATAACGTAGTTTGAGAACGTATAGTTTATACATTTCTGACGGTCAAACCTGTCAAGGCTGAGCCTTTCAGTCCCCTCGCGGTGATATATTCTCAGTACCTTTCTGACATAGCGGGTCTTATATTTTTCCGCGACGCGGTTCCAAAGGACGGACTCCAACACCAGGCTCACCTTGTCGTAGAGCCATTTGCCGTCGTCACGGTAGACATTAGCCTTTTCTATGACATCACTGCGCCTCGAGAGCAAGTTCTCGCTGGGATGATTCCGAGTCCATTCCATCGAGATATAGTCCGTGTCACAATATTCCCCATGCCAGCCATCATAGCATATTTGGCATCCACGGTCGTCAACCGTCAAGCCGGCCACAACACCGATGTCGGAACGTCCCTCATTTTCTATGTCGCACCACACCTGATGTAATATCGACAAGCAATCGTCCATCAGCTCATCGTCATCGTCTACGTCAACAACGAACGGGGTACGAACCAAGGAGAAGCCTTCTTTCTGGGCCCAGTGCTTTCCGCGATGCTCAGAACGATGATACTCTATTGCGATGTGTCCCTCGCGCTGCCATTCCCGAATACTTTTCTCTACGCCATCGGTCGTACTGTCATCCATCACCAGCCAAACAAAATCCTCGAATGTTTGCCGCTGCAACGACTGATATAATCTACTTAGTTCTTTGGCACGATTATATGAACACGTCAGGACTGTAAAGAATTGCGTTCCCATATTACCTGAGGAAGGCTCGATAGAACCAATACCGCATTGTCAATGGCATCAACAAACGCACACATCCCCTTTCGACAATATTGAAGAGGTATCTCCACCACGAAATAAAGTGAACAGAACGCATATAGCGGAATAGCTTGTTCTCATAATAGAAGTAGTCCCACCCTCCTCTGCGGTCTGTCTGGGCTTTCCCGGCCCTAACCAGCACGACATCATCGGGGACATTCATAAACCGATAACCCTGCTGGAGCATCCTCACCCAAAGATAATAGTCCTCAAGCCAGTTTAGCGGCTGGTAGTTTCCGGCTGCCAACAAGTCCTTACGCCTTATTATCGTAGTAACGTGGTTCATGGCATTGCGCGACTTCATGTAAGCTGCTATGTCTTCATGCCTCAGCGGTACTCGCCTTCTACCCGTTATGTTTGTTTCTGCGCCGTCAAACTCTACAATCTGACCACCCACGACACTCACTTCCGGGTGTTCTTCAAAACACTTCATCTGTGTCTCAAAGCGTTCTGGCAAGCAAATATCATCTGCATCCATGCGTGCAACATAGTCGCACTGGGTCTTTTCCACTGCTACCCTTAGAGTCTCGCCCAGCCCCTTATTCTTCTCCTGTGGCAGATAAGCAACTTCCACCGGAAGTTTCTCATTTTGAATTGTGAATTGTGCATTATGAATTACCTGTTCCAGCTCCGCAGGAACAGGTCCGTCCGTTACCACCATCAACTCATCCGGCAAACGAGTCTGCGCCAATATGCTATCCAGTGCCGCCTTCACCTGAGCAGGGTTGTTCTTAAAATAAAGAGGCAGAATTGCAGACAGAGTCGGCATATGGCTGGTTATAATTATTTCCTCAATAAGTTTTGATAAACCCAGGTGCGCAATGAGTTCGGCATGAGAAACTGAACGACTCCTCGAACCACATAGTTGTAAACAAGGCGCGGAAAGGAAATCAGTCCTTCGCGATACATGAACCGGAAAATAGCGCAATGATCGAGATAGTAGCTCCATCCGCTGCGGCGCGCAAACTGGTCGTAGCCGGAACGCACATTGACAACCACATCAGGGATGTTACGGAACTTGCAGCCAGCTTTCAGCATACGCGCCCATAGATAATAGTCCTCCTGCCGGTAGTCGCTGCGATAGTTTCCAGAACGCAGAAGGTCGGCTTTCTTGAAGATCACGGTAACGTGGTTTACTCCGCAACGCGACCGCATAAACCGCTTGATACCTTCGTCGTCGAGCGGAAGCACTCGCTTGTCGACAACGTTGTCGGGGCTGTCAACGAACTCAGTTATCATACCACCGACAATCGACAAATCGGGGTCTTCCTCAAAACAGCGCATCTGCTTCTCGAAGCGGTCGGGCATACAAATATCATCTGAGTCCATTCGGGCCAGATAATCATACTTGGCATTCTCAACGGCTATGCGCAAAGCCTCGCCAAGTCCCCGGTTCTTCTCTTGTGGCAGATAATTGATCTCTACCGGAAGATTTGAACTGCTGATGCTACTCTGCACATCCCTGATAACCTGCTCTAACGGAGCAGGAACAGGTCCGTCACCAACAATCACAATCTCGTTGGGCAACAGCGTTTGGTTAAGAATACTATCAAGAGCAATGCGCACAAATTCAGGCACATCACTCTTATATATTGACATTATAACTGAAAACTTCAACATAGTTTTTTCTAATCTTTTAAATTCTGTTATCGGTAGATAAGTTGATACTATCTATTCGACCTGAAATCTGCTCTTATACTAAAATGTATTGCCGACCTGCACTATGCGTCCTGATATATTCTCATATAGTTTTGATAAAAAGTCTCAGGAGAAAAATCTTTATCAAATCGCTCTTTAAGCCTCTCGCCCAGGTTTTTATCTTCAATTGCTTTTGAAATTGCAGCGGCAAGTTCTTTCTCATCAGGCATCGTGAAAGTTATAACTTCGTGTTCTGAGAAGCACTCCGTCACAACAGGCAGGCTTGATGCAACTACCTTTGTTCCATAAGCAGCAGCTTCCAACAGGACCAATGGAAATCCTTCTGAACGAGATGGCATAGCATAGATGTCATAATATGGCAGAAAACGATAAGCATCAGGATGGCGACCAGCAAAAAGCACTCGTCCTTTCAGACCTAAAGTCTGCGCCATCTGCTTAAATGCGTCTTTTTCCTTACCCTCCCCTACTATCATAAGCTTATATTCTTGTGGGAGCAAAGCCAATGCCTTAAGCATGACATCTATGCCTTTACGATATAACAAGACACAGTTCATGCCTATCAATGTTGATTCCCCCTTGAATGTGTTTATCATGTTCTGCTCGTCCTCGCTCAACGTGAGATTGGCCAAACAAATATCACGAGTATTATAGGCATACGTCAGCTTTCGCTTAGGAAGCCATTGCTCATAATAATGCATCATATCCTTTGACAAGCAAACAACACGGTCAAACGCAACTTTCACCAAAATATAAACACAGCCCATCAATGCTCCTTTCACTTTTCCATACAAGTCAAAGAAGTCCTGAAAGCAATAGCAATGTAATGTGGTGATGAAACGAGTCTGAGCGAACTTCTTTCCCTTACGTTTCCACAAGTGCTTGAAAATAAACATCTCAGGCTTCAAGCCATGTGTATGAACAACATCATAGCCTTCCAACTGCTGTATTTCTCTAAGACAGACCATCTCACAAGGATACTCTATCCCATCACCATCTTTTTCCAGGAAGAAGACAGTACACGAGTGATTGTGTGCTTGCATCTGATTCACTAAATCAAGCACCACTCCGTTAACCCCCGTGCGACCCAGATGGGCAATAAGATAGGCTATCTTCATCTTTACCTTCTAATGATGCTGTTAAGCAACTGCTCCCAACGGTCAACTGTATTTTCTATTGAATAATAGCGAGACCGTGCTATTGCATTCTGCTGTACGCTCATGCGATATTTGTCATCACTTATCATCCGAGCTATCGCAGCAGCCAACTGATCAGCATTGTCGGGTTCACATAATATGCCATTATCACATACACAAAACTCGGAAACAGCAGCCGATTGTTCTTCCTCCCTTTGAGGGAGAACCGATGATGGGTTAATAATCTCACGCTGACGCCCCTTATAGTCACAAGCCACTGGCGCACATCCCTGACTCATAGCTTCAATCAGCACAAGGCCGAACCCTTCATAACGACTGGAGAGCACAAAAACAGAAGAACGCTGGTACAAGGACTGCATATCATCAACAAATCCAAGGAACTCTACCAGATCGTCTACTCCATGCTCTCGGGCTATTCCCGACAAATATTCTTTGGAACTGTCTTCACGCCAAACTCCTGCTATCTGTAGTTTCCACCCTCCTCTACGCATCAGCGCAGCGAGCGAAACTGGTTTTCCATTCATATCCTCCAATATAACAGACGATGCCAGGCTCCTCATCAAGACATCAAAGCCCTTATAATGCCACACATCCACCCGGCCTGCAGCCAAAATTACACGCTGTTTTTGAGGAATAGTATCTATGGGTGACAGAGCCAAAGGATTTGGCATCACTGTCACATTAGACAGCCTTTTGCCGATTACCCGATAGTCGGCCTCTGTAAGAACTGTAACCTGACGATACAAACGGTTGAGAATGAACTTAGTAAAACGCTCCCAACGTGACATCGGGGCAGACTGTGGACGTTCGAAAGAGTCATGCTCAGTGGCTATCACGGGGATACCAAGCCTCAGAGTTGCTGCCCATGAAACAAAAGAACATGTACATAGTAAACCTATTACAATATCAGGTTTAAAATATTTCAGTTGACGACGTAGTATCGAAACAGCACCAATCCATTTTTTTATCTTATTTGTGTTTGTGGCGACCAAAGGTTGTACAGAAATGCCATCATCAAGCTTATATGTAACAGGTTCAAAGGTATTTGTAATAACCATCACCTCATGTCCTCTACGATGAAAGCCATTAGCCCACATCACAGCCACACGCTCAGCCCCTCCGTAACACAAACGGCCACAAACAATACAAATTTTCATTATTTTGAATTATTTACTAACATTCATAAAGAAAAGACCTGTAAGAACAATACCCAGTCCTATATATGCTATTGACCGATTCTTCTTTGAGAGAGTATTAATAATAGGTGGAATGATTGCCATCTCCAATGTTGCGAACATCGAAGATGTACGCCCTGACAATGCTGTATACATACTTAGAGAGATAAGTATGAACGTGGAATAGAAATATGCTGTACGCATAGTATAGTAATCTTCCGAAGTCTTCTTTAAGACTTCTTCATTTTGCGTATACAAATATAGAACTGCCAGCTGAAAATAGATCACAGGATTTAGAAGTCCCCACTCTCTTTGGTATTCATCTTGCACGTAAGTAGAAGCTATATCACTGGCATAATCAGCAACAAGATTACGCATTGGCTCAGTAAAAACGCCACCCAGAATAAAGGCAATCGCTATACCCGTCCATATATGCCATTTCTTAATATTAATCATACATAAGAAATAAAGTGGCACCGCCAGAATTGCACTTTCATGAAACTGATATGCAATAAAAATCCAAAGGAAATATCGTTTCCAGTCCCGTTTTGATATGTATTGCACAGCCCACAAGATAATAGCATAACTCAGCCCCGCTCGTATCTGAATAAAGTTTCTAGCAAGGTAGAAACGTGATATGTACGCTGCTACACCAAACAAGGGATAATAGCAATATCGTCGGAAGTTCTTATACATAAAGATAAATGACAGTGCCGCTATAAATGTCAGGTATGCAGTTGCATTTGAACTAAACGTCTTAAAGATAACACCTAAGAAATAGAAACCATATTCTGTGTATCCCCAAGGCTGATCCAATGAAGACCACTCAAATATAGTGTTCGTATAATTTACAAATGAACCTACATATACACTGGTATCAGCCCAACGACTGGGATCACGGGTTCCTGCCAAGAATGTCATGACGATGCATGTAACAATCAACACATTACGCTTGTCTATACTTTTCATTTGCTCAGCAAGAAGAGCAAACAGATAGAAAAAGATATATAATACTATCATATTATGCTACGCTGGTGTATCTTTATAAAGATAAACCTGAAAATTATTGGTGGTAAATTTTTCCGTATAAAGAAACACCTTTATTTATATCAAAGTGTTGCTGATAATTTTGATATGATTTATCTGCAATTTTATTACGCAATGGTAAATCTTCAATAAGCATATTTATCTTTCCCGCCAACGATTCTGGATTTTCATTTTCAAATGTAACATCTGAAATCTCAGGAAGACCGCCAACATGACTTCCAATCACTGGCAAATGAGCTGACTTGGCTTCACAAACAGCTAAAGTCAGAGCTTCACTTCTTGAAGGTTGACAATAGATGTTGGATATAGATAGATAATCAGCTACACAATCCGTTATTCCTATCCATCTGACTTTATCATCAACTTCAAGTTCCTTGGCAAGATTGTGTAAATATCTCCCAAAAGGTACTTCCGGATTGATACCGACAATAACAACTTTAAAACTTAGGCTTTTAATAAATGGAATAGCCTTAACCAACACATCAACACCTTTTATAGGGTCAGCAAAGGCAATAGTTGTGATGACAATATCATTCTCATCTATCTGTAACTTATTTCGCAATGCTTCTTTTTCCTTATCAGTTAAGATTTGTATGGGCTCTACGCCAAAGTATATTCTTTGGTAGCGCTTAGATTTACCATATACTTTTTCAAACTGCTCTTGCACATAATCACCGCACATGATGATTTTGTCAAACAAACGATATACTTTCCCATTCCATGAGAACAGCTTTGTTCGAAGATTAAATTGTCTTTTACTCGTAACTTGCGTTGAATCATCAGTAGTTAAACAACAATGCTGAGTTTTATATAGTTTTTTCACTCCAAACAACTTGGCGATAGGAGCATAAATAAAAAAACTATTGGCAAAATGAAAATGAATAACATCTGGCTTAATCCTCTTAATCAACCTAATAAATTGAGGAATATTTCGTATAGCCTGCATGCCTGAAGCCGTATTCATAACTTCAATTTTAGCACCACAAGCTTCAAATCGCCTTACCATCTCTTTGCTTGCCGGATAATTTTGGAAGACAAAATAGAACTGATCTTCAGGGCATCGCTCCATCAATCTTATCATAAATTTCCCCAATCCACCATATTTGGTTGATTTCATATCCATAAATTGAATAATATGCATTACTTTTTCTTTATAAAAAAACGAACTATTTTTCTCAAACACCCAAGAACTGTACCGATCATATACTGATTAATATAATGATCTACAACAATAATTGATTTATATGAATTTAGTGTATGAATTCCCGTATGAAATTTCTTATCTATAGGAAGAATACGTCTAACCTCTTTAAAAGAAAATATACCATCATTTTCAAAAGAAATTTTCTGAATTGACAATGCATGACCATACTTTTTATTACATTCTTGCGCTGGTCTAAATAAAGTCCCTTTAATTTCAAAAATATTGCCTGCATTTCGAGCAATATTCTCAGGAAAGACAATTTTCTTTAAATGAATAAACTTTTTCTTTTCACTATTATATTGATATATTTCTAATTGATTTTCACTATAATATGGGTATTTTGTTGCTAACAAATACAACTTTTCTTTATTCTTAAAAATAACAGAATCTGCAACTTTGTCATCGCAAATAACACTAATTTTATTTAAGTTCTCGCTATGACTTTCATATTCATAAATTGAAAGATTGCCAGCTTGTCCATTTTCAGGATAAATATAAACTTTACTACCACACCTTAATATACATGGAAAACTTAAATGAGTACTCAACTCTAAAATTACATTATCAGATAACACCTTTAATGTATTTCGATCCACAGTCAGAAGAGCTATATGCCCTTTTTCTGTAGTTTTGTAAAAAACTTCTTCAACAAGGATTAAAATCCTATCTTCTGTCACTTCCAGAATAAAAGGATCAGCCCACCACCTATCTTTATAAGGATTATCTATCCGCCTCAGAGACAAAGGTTTACCATTTACAACATCTTCAATAGTGTTTTCCAATATTCCAATACTCCAAATACCCTTGCCGACATATTTATCATAAATTTTTCTTAAAAGATCCATATCGTATTTGTTTAAATAATTGTTTTAAATTAAACAGTCCCTTGATTCTGCCATCAGAAATAAAAAAGACCTTATTTTTATTCTTCAAATCAAAGACCCATTTCTTTTCTCTTGCGGAACTCGGGAAAACATATATCATTTCGTTGCTTTCATCCTGCTCTAAAGCAGCTTTCTCCAAACTTTTTAAACTGACCATATAATTGCCAGCATAATCTGGAGCATAATTACAAACTTCTGCTATGATCATATTACTTCAAGATATTATACCTGTAACTCCAACTATTTACAAAACTATCACAAGAGAATATTCTTTCATCAAGCGACTAATTTATAAATATGATAATTTTATGGAACTGGGGTTTCTCATCAATAACAGCAGAACGCAGTTCTGCCTTGCTTTTTAAAATAAAATGCTTACATTTCATGAGAATATCGAGAACTCCAATTGACAATTGATAATAACCTCTACAAGCTAAAATCATAAAATGCTTTATTATTGGGGAGGGGGCCATTTCGCGTACAACACTTTCATAAGAGGAAAACTCTTCCATGAAGGTTTTAGAGGTAAACCATTTTTTTCCTCCCCAAAATGAACTTGCAAAAATTATAAACGTTTGTTGAC
>ODAJ012032794.1_pt1 | contig 11855 bp, 13 predicted proteins | sample 1539241 | NCBI WGS metagenome assembly ODAJ01 (sample SAMN02144231, study PRJEB22623) | gut metagenome | biome: sheep rumen | host: Ovis aries | place: New Zealand | reverse complement strand
GTATGCAAAGGTAAGGATTTTTTCTCAGAAAGCAAAAGAAATCATAAAATATTTGTAAGTGTCAAGAATTATTGATAACTTTGCACCGTTTTCCATATCATGGAGATTAAGAAGTCACATAAGGCAGACCTTGAACGTCTGCGTCCGCGTATTTTCGCAGCTGCGTTTGTTGGCGTGGCTCTGTTGTTCGTCGGTGTGCTGTTCATACCGTTCCGCAACCTTGCCGACCTTGCCGACGAGTATTTCGACGACTACTCCATGGACCTTGACCTGAAGGCTAACGAGCAGGATGACATGATATCTGCCGCACTGCCACAGGAGGAGGTGCAGGAGGAGAAGAGCGCTGAGCAACTCAACAAGGTGGACGACATGACCGAGATTGCACCGGAGCAGCTGGAGCCTGCTCCGCAGGAGTCGGAAAACGACAGTCTGGAGCAGAAGAAGGACGAGCAACCGCCTATCAACCAGAACGGCGACGATGAGGAGGCGCTGCGCATGGTGGAGCAGTTGCCGGAATATCCTGGCGGCATGGTGGAGTTCATGAAGTGGCTCACCAAGACGTTGAAGTACCCCGAGGAGGCTCTTAAACGCAAGATCGAGGGCAAGGTTATGATAAGCTTTATTGTTGACAAGGACGGTTCGCTATCTGACATCAAGGTGGTGAAGCCTGCCAACCCGCTACTCGACGCGGAGGCTCTGCGCGTAGCCCGCATGATGCCTAAATGGAAACCTGGCACCGACAATGGTAAGGTTTGCCGCACCATGATAGCAATTCCTATCGTTTTCGAGATATAAGTAGGTGTGCTTAGTTTTTTACGGTAACGAAGACTAAGACTGTAACGAAACAACTTGTATTTTCACTTTTTACTTTTCGTGTTTTTCACTTAACCCTTGTCTCTTTTCGTATTTAACTCGCGATTTTTGCCCTTCAAAATCACGAAACCCGTTTTTTCTCCGAAAAACGGCAAAAACGCCTTTGTTCTGTATGGCTCTGTATTACAGAGCCTTATCCAATCTACCCTTTCACCGTCATCTTTCCGTTTTGCAATTTGATAGCTTTTACATTGTAATTCGATAGCTTTTACCTCGTAATCAGGCATCTTTTACAGTGTAAAAGCATTCTTTTTACAGTGCAAAAAGGGACAATTAGTAAGTCTGAAGCTATCATATTGCAGCACAATCTACAACTTTACCTCTTAGATTATGCATTGAGGGTGGCTTTTCACCTCTATTTTTCATTTTCAGGCAGTGCCTCAAATGAACGCAAAAAAGTCTCATCCTGCTCCCTATGGTTTTCACTTTTTCCGTTTTTCGCCTAACATCTCATTGCTTCCAGTTCAGCCAGATGGCGTTCTATCGGTATGCCACGGTTCTTGTCGGCATTGTCCTTGTTGGCATCTATCCATCGGAAGAGGATGTCCATTGCCGTCTGGGTGGCATGGAGCAGGTTGTCGCCATCCTGCAACCTACCCACGATGACAGACGAGAAGATATCGCCGGTACCAGGAAACTGCACCGGTATCTCTTCGTATGGCAACACGAAGTATTCTGCCGAGAAATGGTTGTAGCCAATCACGGCATGACGACCGTCTATTATACAACTGGTTATGATAACCGACATAGCACCTATGCGGCGCAACTTGTTTATCAGTTCATGACCCTCTGCCACCGTTATGCCCTCTTCCTTGTATGGCACGTCGGCAAGCAGGCATGCTTCCGTATAGTTAGGGAAGCACAGGTGAGCCACACTGAGCATCTCACGCATGCAGCGTATGGTGCCCTCGTCGGCACCGCCATAGAGCTTTCCATAGTCACCCATCACAGGGTCAACAAATACCTTGGTGCCCAGTGCCGCCTGCTCACGACAGTAGTGCGCCAGCAGCTCTGCCTGCCGCTCTGAGGCCATGAAGCCCGTAGTGATGGCATCGAAGCGGAAACCCAGTTCGTTCCACTTCTGCAGGGCGTCGGCTATGTAGTCAGTGCTTTCAAGCATGGCATACTTGCCGTAAGGAAAGGTATTGCTGATAAGCAGCGTAGGAAGGTTGAACACGTCATGCCCCATATACGACAATATGGGCATCTGCACCGCGGCTGCCACCTTGCCATATCCGCACATATCGCTAATGATGAGAATCTTGCTCTTTACCATTTATAATGTCTTGTGTCTTTGTTGTCTTCTTATCTGCAAAAGTAATAATAAATTATGACACTAACGAAAAAAACTATTGAAAATTTGTCATTATGCCTTTTTTTTATTACTTTTGCACTCTATGACGACACAGAAACCACTTATACTGATATCTAACGACGACGGCTATCATGCCAAGGGAATAAACTCGCTCATTGACATGCTCAAGGGAATGGGCAACATCATTGTCTGCGCACCTGAGAGTGCGCGCTCTGGCTTCTCAAGGGCTTTCAGCACTACTACGCTGTCGATGAAGCACCGCCGTCATTACGACTATGAGGACACTACCATTGACGTATGGAGTTGCAGCGGTACGCCTGCCGACTGCATCAAGATGGCTTACCACAAGCTATGCCCTAAGAAGGCAGACATAGTAATCGGCGGCATTAACCACGGCGACAACGCAAGTACCAACCTGCATTACAGCGGCACGGTGGGCGTGGTGATGGAGGGGGCATTGAAGCGCATACCAAGCATTGCCTTCTCGCTCTGCGACTATGACGATGATGCCGACTTCGAGCCTATGCGCCCACTGGTGCAGAAGTTGGTAGAGAAGGTCATGAAGGAGGGATTGCCTACATATACGTGTCTGAACGTAAACGTACCCGTTGACTGGAACGGCGAGACTCGCCTTTGCCGCATGGCGCATGGTCACTGGCGCAGCGAGGTGGAGGAGCGCAAGCATCCTAAAGGCAAGCCTTACTACTGGATGGTGGGCTATTATCAGAACGACGAGCCAGATGCTGAGGACACTGACGCATGGGCCATCAGTCATGGCTATGCCGCTATAACGCCGCTGACAGCCGACCAGACTGACTACAAGTATTTGGCAATGCATAATTCATAATGCATAATGCAGAATACATAATTCATAATGCATAATTCGTCGCTAATAACTCATAACTCATAACTCATAACTCATAATGCATAATGCATAATGCACAATGCATAATTCAGGGGCGAAGCAGTATTTTTCACTTTTCACTCTTCACTTTTCACTCTTCACTCTTCACTTTTCACTCTTCACTCTTCACTTTTCACTCTTCACTCTTCACTTAAATGAAATATTATCTCATTGCCGGTGAGGCTTCTGGCGACCTTCACGCCTCTCACCTCATGACATCCATAACGAAGGAAGACAATGAAGCTGAGTTTCGCTTCATCGGAGGCGACAACATGGCTGCTGCCGCTGGCAATCGTGGCTCCATGCTGCGCCATTACCGCGAACTGGCTTACATGGGGTTCATACCAGTATTGCTGCATTTGCCTACCATTCTGAAAGGCATGAGCCAGTGCAAGAAGGACATTGAGGCTTGGCAACCAGACGTGGTGATACTGGTGGACTATGCAGGCTTCAACCTGAAGATTGCGAAGTTCGTAAAGACTCACCTACCCCACATACGCACTTTCTATTACATAGCACCTAAGATATGGGCATGGAAGGAACATCGCATCAAGGACTTCAAGCGCTATGTCGATGAGATGTTCTGCATACTGCCGTTTGAAAAGGAGTTCTTCGAGGGCAAGCACCATTACCCCATACACTACGTAGGCAACCCTACCGCCGACGAGGTGAGGAAGCACCAGGCAGTGAAGATTGAGGGCGAGAAACCTATCATAGCACTGCTCGCTGGTAGTCGCCGACAGGAGATAACAGACAACCTGCCATCTATGCTACGGGCTGTGGAGGACCTACATGACTACCGCATAGTCATTGCAGGCGCACCGGGCATAGAGCCTGATTTCTATGCTACGTTCACGAAGGGCAGGGAAAACATCGAGTTTGTCTTTGGCAGAACCTACGACCTGCTGGCAAGTGCCACCGCGGCACTCGTAACCAGCGGCACTGCCACACTGGAGACGGCACTGTTCAACGTACCGCAGGTGGTGTGCTACAAGACGCCAATGCCGTGCATCACACGATGGGCTTTCAACCATATCATAAAGTGCCGATACATATCACTCGTCAACCTGATAGCCGACAGCGAGGTGGTGCAGGAACTGTTTGCCGACCGCTTCTCCGTCAACGATATTCGCACCGAACTGTCACGCATACTCCCCGGCACTGACGCGAGGGCTGACATGCTGAAAAAATACGAGACCATACACACACGCCTTGGCGATACCTGCGCACCTGACAATGCTGCCAGCATCATGGTGAACATACTTAAGTTACGAAATAGTCCATGACACAAAAAGAACGATATTTCTTCAAGCCGCGTATAGGCGAACACTATGCAGAAGGCTTTGACGGCTACCGCACTCTCGTAGTGGGCGTACACCTGATGTGCGAGGAAGATGAGTGCCTTTACCAAATGCTGTGCCAGTCACCCTTGTTCATAGCAGGCATGGACAACCGCTGCCCATGCTACGAGCAGCACCGCAAGGGACCGCTCGCCGACTACTACCGACTGAGCAACTGTAACGCCATAGAACTGGAGACCTATATATATAATGATGGTAAGTCGCCAAGTTTCTCTGCTTTCACTAAGTATCTGCTGAAGGAACCAGGCTATGTGTCGCCTGAGCGCAAGAAGGAACTGTGGGATCGCCTCGCCTTCTGCAATTATCTGCAGAGCTTCCGGCCTGACAGCAACACTCCGTCGTATAGCGACAATCAAGAGCTTTACGATAACTGCCTGCCTGCCTTCAAGGCCATATTGCGCGAACTAAATCCGCAGCGCTTGTACGTGTGGAGCGATGAGTTGTGTGAGTGTTTGAACAATCATAGTATCAAGGGACTTGACTATTACGGTGCCACCGACATGCAGGCTAAGCGCGTACACCTGTTCTTCTACAATACCATACCAGGTGTCAAGATTACAAACGAGCAACTGGAAGAAATTATCAGGCAGAAGGTCGGCGACAGCATACCGCCTGCCACGCAGGAGAAACTGGCGTATGTAACAAAGCGCTGCCTTGAGAAGGGTTTCCTGCGCTTCGACGGCAGCAACCTGAGCATATCTAACGTCATAGCAATGTCATATCTGGGAATGCGCATAAAGACTGTTGACAAGTCTCTGAACTGGAAACATTTCGACACTCTGTTCAATCATCCTAACCTGCGTGGCGGACACTATGACAAGGTTTCCAGCGAAATAGAACTTCAGATATCGGAACTGCTGAAAAGACATTTCCCGGCGTTTACGAAGAAGGTCTGAAAACGAAAAACATTTCAAATGCTACACATTCATGCTACAACCGCATTTTCCTCTTGGAGAATGCGGTTTTTCTGTATATCTTTGCAACAAGAAAATTAATTAACGGCTTACGCACACTGCCTGCAAGGCTTTTCTGCATCGGCCATATTATCAACCATCTAAAACATTAAAGCTATGGGATTTTGGGACATCGCAATTAAGTCTGCGCCATTAATTATCGACATCATCAAGGATTTATCTGATGACGGCAAGCGCAACAATTCAAACCAGAAGAAGTAAACGAGCATGGGCATCTACCATGATTTCCTGAAAAGCATCAATATTCCTACCGAGGAGGAGTTTAATGAGATCGTCAAAAAACTCCCCTCGTTAGAGAATATAGACACCGACGCCTTCGGTTACATACCTGAGTATGACTGCCGTGACGAGATGCTCCTGAGCCTGTTTGACATCGCTTTCCTACTCGACCTGCCAAGGTACGTGGAAGCCATCGAGGTGGACTATGACAATCAGACCGCCTCTATCGACGGCATCGACGATCAGGAGATGCTCGACAAAGTAAACGTCAGACTGACGGATGCCGGATGGAAACTCACTAACTATGATGCATGCAAATCTACTTTTAGTCATTAACCTTTTAAACTTTCTAAGCTATGGGATTACTTGGAACACTTATCAAAAATGGACCTGCAATAATTAAGGTCATTGAGGCCGTAGGCGATATACTCGACGACGGCAAGCGTAACAAAAGTTATCACTACAAAGACGATGATGACAACGACGATTACGACGATTACGAAGAAGTCTGAAACGCCGTGTACGCACACACACGACATTCAAGTGTTAAACAAATGTTAAAAAGGCTTTATTAAGCATCAGTTGTCAAGAATAATTGCTATATTTGCAACGTGGAAGTAACATTCCATGACTTTGTGGATTAGCACATTGTTCAAAGGTCAATAACTCAAATTCGCCAAATTTAAGGTGGGTTCTACAAGATGCCAAAACGTCAAACCCACAATAGAGTTAAACATTACGGTGGGAATTTACGGACCCCACCTGAAGCAACAGAAGACCCGCGACAACTGATGCTCTTATCCTGTTTAGGTGTATATGTCTGTTTCGCGATAGTCGCGAAACAAGTTCATAACCTTGACAGGCGTGGAGACATTTCAACCTGTTGTTCATTCTGTTAAGGCGTTTGGCGATGCCTGAGTTATTTGAACCCAGGAAACGATGCATCTGCGCCTTTTTTGTTTACATAAAAATAAAGTAAAACCTTATAATACGCGAGAACCTATATGATAGTACAACCTAAAATATATCACTGCAAACAATGCAATAAAGATTTCATCGGACTACAAGACGATATACAAGGCAGCCTCAAATGTCGCTGCCCACAGTGTGGCAAGCTCTGCTCGCCGCCAGGCATACTAGATAAGCTTCGCTCTTACCTTTCCATGGATGGGAAATAAGTGTTGGAAGATTAAGATGACTAACACTATGAAACTACTTACCACCATAATATTATTACTAACCCTGACGATGGCAACGTCGTCACAAAAACCACGAAAAACTATGCCAAGATACTATTGCGAATATTGTGGACAGTCATTCAACGACGTCCGTCAGCTTACAGGTCTGAACTGCCACCGGCATCCCAACGGTTCCAACCGTGGAAAGCACAAACTCTATGAAGGCAGCGAGAAACCACGCTACACCTGCCGCTACTGCGGCACACAGTTCTCCACCATCATGCAGATGACTGGCCTCAAATGTTTCCGTCATCCCGACGGAGCCAACAAAGGCAACCACTCACCGGCGTTGTGAACCCTCGTCAAACAGCCTCACTACATATTTCTTTTTTTTTCGACAACGAATTAAACAAATTGTACGAATTAAGAAATGTACTAATATAAAAAACAACGTATAACCTTTAAAAACTTACGACTATGATAAAGGATATAATACAAACTTTTGGCACATTTCTCGATATTTACAAAGAAGATCAAGATGCTGTGGATATAGAGCAATTTTGTAACTTAATTAACGATCTTAACGAAGAAGGTCAATATGAAGACGCTCGAGAACGCATAGAGAATGCTCTGTCAGAGATCGAATACGCCAGTGAGTGGGAGTATGAGCGTTGTCGTCTCTATTATGCTTTAGGAGAAACATACTTAACAGAGTATATTTCTGACGAGACCAAAGAAGAATTATTGAAAGACAAAGCACTTGACTATTTCAAAAGAGCATCTGAGCATGCCAGCAATGATGGTTGGAAGTCACTTTGTTTCCTAAATATGGCAGAATGTTGCGGTGATTTTAGAAAAAGAAGATATTTAATAGCAGCCATGTGTTGCCCTGATATGCGTCCGGACCTGATTAAAGAATACAATTCAATTACAGATTTTCTTTTAAATTTTTGGCTAGATCCTATTGACTACAGGGATGAAGAAGAGACAGAAGAAGAATATTTAGAAAATGTAAAACCGTTTGTTTCCGCAAATAAAAAACATGGCATATCTCCATATATTTTTATTGCACAAGATGAGAACCATTTGAATGGTTGTTATGACCCTACAGATACTATATTTTGGGTATTCACTAAAAATAAGGTTCCAAAAGAACTAACGTTCCCAAACGGTCACCCAATGGCAAATACTCTATATATTCCGCATCCATTGCATCCAACTCAATACTTGCCCATGGAACAGGCAGAACAAATGTTGTTTCTGGATAAGCTAAGAGAATTTTGCTATATTGTACAATGTCTTGGTGCCAAGAAAATTGAGTTTTTTACGGCGTCAGGGCAGAAGCTTTCTACTCATGCAACATCCAATAATAGTTTTGATGCTTCTGGAAATTTCAAAATGCATGAGATGTCAGGTAATTACAGTCATGGTAGGAGCAGAGATTATAGTTCTATTGATGGGAATGAGATAAATATGAATCAAACGTTTAAACCGAAATCCGCACCATATTGTCCTGATGATGTTGAATGGTATCATAAGGAGAAAGGATGGAAAGATTTAGTGCGGCAACGTCTGAATGGAGATCTCACACATTATGATTTCTATATATCCTCACAAGAAACCACAAACATTAATGAATCTGAGGAAAAGGCAATATCTATAGCTTACAATAATATTTTAATGAACTTGAAGGCCAACTACAAAAATACACAGAAAACAAGTATTGCAAGGTCACAACACCAGACATGGAGAATATCTGTTGATTTCGCGTCAAAAGCAGAGATCTCATCAAATGCCACAAAATATAATTCATCCTCAAAGCAATTGACTTCAGAAGAAAAGAAATTGACATCAGAGACTCAAAACGATTACGGGGCTTTAACCTCCGAAGAGCAAGAATACCTTACTGAATACAAGGAATGTATAGTTGATGGTGGTGTCATATCCGACAAGGAACGTAGGCTTCTATCACGTTTGGCCAAATCATTAGGTATATCTGATGCAAGAATACAAGAACTGGAAGCTCTCGCCTCTATCTCCGAGATTACAGAAGAAGAACAGGAGTATCTAAATGAGTATAAGGCTTGTTTAGCTGACAATGGCAATATTTCTGAAAAGGAGCAGCGTCTGTTATCAAGATTAGCCAAGTCTTTGGGTATTTCGGATGAAAAAGTGAAAGAATTGCAGATGATGTAATCCAAGTTCGACTTAAGTGTAAATCTTCTCCTACAAAGACTTGTTAAGAGGAGACCAAAGAACAAAGGCAACCACTCACCAGTGTTATAAAAACGCCGAATATTAGCCTCATGATGCATTTCACTCTTCAACAACAACGAATTAAACTTTAAGGAAGAAATAATATGAACGACAATAAGAAACAACTTGAAGAATGGGTTGAGCTTGACACTGATTCTATTGATTTTGATGATTTAGAAAGTAAGCTTGACTCAGAATTAGAAGAACAAATGGCCGATTTGGAGGGTTTGGAAGCAGACAGAGAAAAAATTGGAAACCCCGACACAATAGGTCATACTGTAATGAATGTTGTATGGGAACAGTTTATAAATCAAGTGGGAGTCGTTGCCGGTGAAGACTTTATCAAAGAAAACCGCGGACTAACACTTGACTTGCGTGATTCTGCTCACATTCAAACTACTGATAATTTTGCAAAAGGGAAGATCGCTACTCACAACGATAAAATTGATTATCAGCAAAGGTATGATGATTGGCAATCCAATTTTATGCATGATGAAAATGGAAATGTTATAACTCATTCAACCAGAACTGGTAAACAGGAAGCAACGTTAGTTAGTGGGGCAAGAAAGCCATTTGATCAAGGGAGACCTGTTGGCTCAGTTGAACGTGGTACAGATATGGATCACACAGTCTCTGCTGGTGAAATCATCCGTGATCCTGAGGCAAATGCCCACATGACAAAAGAAGAACAAATTGCATTTGCAAATAGTGAAGCCAATCTAAATGAGATGGATGCAAGTCAAAATCGCTCAAAGGGTGATAAGTCTATGACTGATTGGCTTGATAATCCTAATAAGAATGGACAAAAGCCTGATGAAATATTTGATATAAGCGAAGAGCAAGATAAAAAGTATCGCGAAAAGGATGCGGAGGCACGAACTGAATATGAGAAACAAAAGAAAGAAGGTGAACAGCGTTCTATCGAAACCGGCAAACAATCTCAGAAAGAGGAAGCTATGCGTATTGGTGGAAAAGCCCTTCGTTCTGTTGTTATGGGACTTTTGGCTTCTCTCATCAAAGATATTATCCGCAAGCTGATTTCATGGTTCCGTTCTGGGAATAGGAAACTTAGCACTTTTATAGACAGTATTAAAAAGGCAATTAAGTCATTTGTGTCAAATTTGAAAGAACACTTACTTAATGCTGGCAATACTCTAGTAACAACCATTGCCACAGCCATTTTCGGGCCTGTAATAGGTATGATAAAGAAAGCTTGGATATTCCTTAAACAAGGATATAAATCTGTAAAAGATGCTATTAAGTTTTTAAAAAATCCTGCTAACAAGAATATGCCTTTCAGCATTAAGATGATGGAAGTTGGCAAAATTGTTATAGTAGGAGTGACCGCAGGAGGTGCTATTGTATTAAGTGAGGTTATTGAGAAGGGACTTATGTCAATTCCGGGATTTGCTTTTGAAATTCCATTGTTGGGAAGTCTAGCAAGTCTTGTTGGCATGTTCTTAGGCGCACTCGTTAGTGGGCTTATTGGTGCATTAGCGTTAAATCTCATAGATAAACTTATTGCCCAAAAACTTAAAAAAATCAATACTCAGCAGCAGATTGAAAAGAAAAATGAGATACTTGCTACCCAAAGTCAATTAAATAAAGTTGTTGAGAAGAAGGTTGAAAATACTCGAAATGATACCATTTCAAGTATTAAGGGAAGGCATGCAGAAGCTGCTGACATTATGAAAGATTCTATCAATAAGATTATGAGTAACTCTGAAGACATAGACGCGGAATCTATTGAAGATGCAGAGATAATCGATGAAAACGATAATTGTTCCTCGAAGAACAATGATGCATTAGATAGTCTTTTTGATGATTTAAAATCCTTAAGTTAATATGGTAAACGAAATAGTAAAACCACATAAATTTGAGGTTTCGAAGAAAAAGATTCATTCGTTATCTACGTCTGTGTCAAATGTTTCCTTACAAAAATTTCCGACAGAGGGTTCTATATTCCCATGGAATGACCATAACATAACAGGAGACGAAGCAAACACATTATTAGTATCTCCGCTGCAAAGTGCCTTAATTTCGCAAAATACATCAATTCGCTCTCTTTTCAAAATAGCTGATGAAGTATATAATGCGTTGGAATCTTTGGACAAAGAATACATACAAGGTATAATCGCAGCTGTGAAGTCGGCTGAAATAGCTAGTGACCAGGCAAAAGCTGCCAGTACCAAAGCAAACACAGCAAGCAATCAAGCACTTGAGGCAAGTCGAAAGGCGCTTGACGCCTCCACAAAGGCTACAACTGCACAGGCTGATATAAAAAGAACAATTGAAGCATTACAGACTACCGTCAGGATTTTGAAGGAGTTTAAAGAGAAGGTAACTAAAGATTTATCCTCTATAGTTTCTTTAAATACAAGAATAACATCCGTAAACAGTAAGATTCAGGATGTTGAGAATAAGATTAGTGACGTTGCTGATTCTGCAAAGAAAATAAATAATTTCCAACCTATTTTCTCTAACCTAAATCACATCAAGGATGTTGACCAAATATGGAATGATTTGAAAAGTAGCCGTGAGGTAGTTAAGGGTCTTATTGACATTCTTACTCCATTCATGTCTCGGGTAAATGATGCAGATAAGGAATTACATGGAGAAATCAATAAAATAAGTACCCTTCTGGAGTCATACCAGCATCTTGGAGATGTCGATGCCATCTGGAGCGACGTTGAAGGTCACAAGACGAACCTTGCATCTTTTCATCAGCAGGTTGATGCCTTTGTCGAGAAGGTGAATCAAGCCACCGCTCGTATT
>ODAJ011864027.1_pt1 | contig 11858 bp, 10 predicted proteins | sample 1539241 | NCBI WGS metagenome assembly ODAJ01 (sample SAMN02144231, study PRJEB22623) | gut metagenome | biome: sheep rumen | host: Ovis aries | place: New Zealand | reverse complement strand
CCGAGACTGAACTGAACAGCACCCTTATTCTCAGCGCATACGCCCATGGTAAAGGTGAAGGTATACTCGGTCTCATCCGTGGTCAGGTCAACATCCCACGACTTACCCTGATAATTATTGGTCTCAACGACAGCAATACGCATATCTCTCGCTTCACCAGCCTTAGCCTTAACCGAGATCTGATACTCATGTCCTTCGATCAGCGCAAGGCCGGCCTTCTGATACTGAACATCCCAGGGATTAGCACCCAGGCTTGAATAGGTAAGCAGCGCTTTCCCGTCAACCACCTGACTGTTCGCAGATCCGCCCCAGCTGTCATCAAATGTATTACCCGTAAAAAGCTCGGCGGAAGATCCGCTTTCGGACAGATCGATCAGTTTGATATCCGAGAAAACAACGGTAGTTGCAACGCTGTTAAATCCGTCGCCCAGATTACCGAGATTGAACTGGATCGCACCTTTATCCGGATCACATACGCCCATGGGGAACTCGTAGGAATACTCGGTTTCCGTGGGTCCTACCGAAAATTCAGCACTAAAGCCCTGATAGTTTACAGTTTCTACCACACCGACGCGGACATCTCTCTCCTCTGCAGCCGATGCCTTAAAGGAGATCCTGTAATTATGTCCTTCAATAAGCGGAAGGTCGCCCTTCATCAGCTGAACATCCCAGGGATTAGCACCGATACTGCTTATATTGACAGTAGCCTTGCCTTCCGATGGAACGGCTCCGGTCCAGCTGCCGTCAAATCCGGCACCATTGAGGACATCCACCTCTCCTTCCGCCTTCTGCTTCTCCTCAGCCTTCGGGTAGATCTTAAGGACGCCATCCTTAACCTCGATGTTTCCTTCCTCCAATGAGGTGTAGCGCTGAAGCTCCGAATTAACCCAGCCCGGATCATGAAGCTCCACGTTCCAGTCATCTGTGTTCAGGGTATCTCCGTCGAACTCATCATTCCAGACAAGCTCATACCCTTCGCTTGCGTACGCATCTGCAATTTCGTCCTCTGCCGCCATAGCCGGAACAGCCGGAACGGTCATGGGCACAGCCATGGACATGCTGAGAACTACTGCAAATGCTCTGCGTTTTGCCTTCAGTTTCGTTTTTGTCATACAAACGACTCCTTTCTTTGTGTATTTTGCCGAAAAAAGCTGATTTCAGTATAAGGAGTTTGTGAAAATTATTATATCTTTTTCTTAATCCTTATATCGTTTATATGACCTATCATATTTTTTTGATCCTCTTTCATCCGGTTCGTACTACGCTTAATCTGTATCCCTGCGGTTCGTACGATGCTTAATCGCTTAATCCATATCCCTGCGGCAGGAAATACTCCTCTGTATGGATCTGATCCACCGATCCGTACCAGGGGCTGGGAAGCTTTCCGCGGAAATGGGACTTGCCGCAGAGAACATTTGCCACACCCTGTCCTTCGGAACCGGGGAGATAACACATCACTGCCGCATCCCAATGGTTGTATTCCTCCCCAAGGATCACATGCCTGCCGGCAACGATCAGCGTAATGACCGGTTTCCCCAATGCACGGGCTTCCTCCATGGCCTCTGCATTTCCATTAAGACCCAGGGCCCCGGTAAGCTGAAGATCCTCCGTATCTCCGTTCCACTCTGCGTAGGCCTGCTCTCCCACGCAGAGGAGCACTACATCCGCCTTGCTGCTGTCCTCCGGGTCGGTATACACGGTGAGACCGAATTCCTCTGCCTTCTGCTTCAGCCCCTCCTCTATGGTGGTCACTCCTTCGATCTCCTTTCTCGGGCTGCGGTTCCAGTCCACTGTCCAGCCCCCGCACTGGGCCTGTGCATTGTTCGCTGCAGGCCCGGTGATATATACGCCGGTACCCGGTTTTAACGGCAGCACATTTCCTTCGTTCTTTAAGAGCACCAGGCTTTCCTCCACTGCCTTCTCGGCCACCGCACGATACTCCTTGCTGCCCGTATCCGTCTGCACCGTCTTCATCCTTTCACACATGGGATCGTCAAAGAGTCCCACATCCTTCTTCACACGAATGATCCGGGTTACGGCGTCATTCAACCGCTCCTTTGTGATCTCACCCTTCCCCACCGCATCAATGATGATATCCTTTGCTTCATCATAGGTCTGAACCTCCATCAGCATGTCGATCCCGGCGTTCACCGCCGTAACCACCTGATCATGGTAGGTCCGGGGCGAGGTATTCTGCACGGAATTCCAGTCGCTTACAATAAAACCGGTAAAGCCCATCTCGTCCTTAAGCTTCATGATGTATTCTTTATTTTCATGCATCTTCACGCCGTTCAGGGCGCTGTGGCTGATCATGATGGTCTGCACTCCCGCCTCGATCTGCCCCCGGTAGATCTCCAGCAGGGTGTTGATCTCTTCCTCTGTCATTACAGCGTCCCCACGGTCGATCAGACGGGCAACATCCGAATTCTCGCCGGTTCCGTATTCCACATTTCCGTCCCCCAGGTAGTGCTTGGCGCAGGCCACCAGGCCGCTGTCCACCAGCCCTCTGGTATAGGCCGTTCCCAGACTCCTTATGATCTCCGGATCCGCACCGTAGCTCTCATAGGTCCTGCCCCATCTCGGGTCTTCGGACTGCGCCACACAGGGAGCAAAGTTCCAGAGCATATGACAGAGCTTCGCCTCATCCGCTGTGATCTGGCCGATCCTGTACATGAGCTCGGGATCATTTGCCGCACCCATGCCTATATTCTGCGGGAAATACACCGCATTCTTACAGTAGTTCACGCCGTGCACATCATCCTGCCCGTAAATGAAGGGAATACCGGCTTCCGAGGCAAGGGCCAGCGCCTGCAGCTGATCCACTGTGGTTCTCCACTCCTCTGCAGTTATGGTGGCCGACTTGGAAAGGATGCTGCCATAGTCGTTCTTCTTCATCTGCTCATCCCTCAGCACATAAATGGCCGGCTGCACCATCTGTGCGGCCTTCTGTTCCATTGTGAGCCCTGCCACGATCTCCTCCGGCGTCTTGTCGCCGGACTGTTTCACCTGCTCCACCCGCTCGGAGCTTACCGTATAATCCTCCTCACTTCCTGCCTGCCCGCAGCCGCAGAGAGAAAGGGCCAGCACCGTGGCCAGGGAAACGAGCTTCATCCGCATTTTTCTCATCTTCCGTACCTCTTTTCTTTATGGAAATAACCTCTTCACCATACATTTTCATCAAAGGGATCCGCAGGATCCGTTTTTTAAAAATATAAAGCCTGGACCAAAGGAAATCAAGTTTATCCTCCGAACCGTTGATTTTCTTTCGTGTATCGAATAAACTGTATTTTGTATAGCGATCGCAAAATCACCGGACCGCTATACCGGGAGGCCGAAAACAGAGGGAGGATATTGGAATATGGAGAAAAAAGAGAATCCTGTCCCGGTGCAGAACATCGCTTTAAAGGAAAAACAGATCCTGATCGGCAGTCGGCTTTATCGGGCCATCTGCAGATTTGATACCGACCCGGAGGCCCGGGAGGAATATTACCGGATCATGGATACGAGGATCGAGGTCCGCGGAAAGGAATTCACCATCCGTGAGCAGATCCTTCATGTCTATTCCATGCTGTTTTGTGATGATCTTGGTTCGGACAGCAACAGTATCGCCGGCCCTGATGAGGTGGAAGCCACCGCCGACCGGTTGTATATCGGCCAGGCTGGGTTCGATCCCGATCACTGGTATCGGATGAAGTATCATTTCCCGGTCATCGATGATGATAATTACGACCGGTTTGCCGCCCTGGTGATCTCCGATCTGAAGGCCGGCCCGCTTCACGAATCCGTTAAGGACAGCGGCGATATGCTCCTTGTGGGCGAACGGAACCCGCTGCTGATGACGGAAGAGGAGCGTAAGAACCAGCAGCTCCATCCCATCGAGCTGTCCTGAGCAGGGGAGGTGCGAAGATGACCATACTTGTAGCAGAGAAAAACAAAAATACACGGAATGCCCTTACGGACATGCTGAAACAGCAGTCCGATGACACGGTCCTCTCCTTTCCGGACAGCCCCAGCGCCCTGGCTGCCGCCCGAAGCCAGGAGATCGATACAGCCTTTCTGGATGTGGCCCTCCCGGAGATCGACGGCTTGCTTCTCGGACGGTATCTGAAGGATCTGAATCCCAACATAAATCTCATCATGATGACCACCAAACGGGCAGATGCCTTTGATGCCATGAACTTAAGGGCAAGCGGATGTATCCTGCTGCCGCCCGAGGAGAAGGATGTGCTGGGGGAGATGCGTGAGCTTCGTTTCCCCACCGCGGCAGCAAAGCAGAAACGCGTCTTTATACAGACCTTCGGCAACTTTGAGATATTTGCCGACGGAGTTCCCATCGCATTTAAATATTCCAGGACCAAGGAGATCCTGGCCATCCTGGTAAATAACAAAGGGGTACAGACCTCCAACGGGGAGATCATAGCCACCCTCTGGGAGGATGACGGGGATCCGAAGGTAAAGACCTCCTACCTCAGCAACCTGCGGCAGGATCTGCAGAATACCCTTTCCGATCTGAAGCTGAAGGATATCCTCATCAAGCAGCGGGGAAGTATGGCCATCGCTTCGGATAAGGTGGAGTGTGATCTGTTCGAATGGCTGAAGCACCGCAGCAAATCCCGCTATCTGTATCTCGGGGATTATATGAATCAGTACAGCTGGTCCGAGTTCGTACATTCCGAGCTGGATGAGCTGAGCTACGCTGAAGACGAGGAGAACTAAAAAGAGCGGCATAGCCGCTCTTTTTATATACGGGGTCACGCGAAGGTTTTCGTGATCGTGATCCTTACATTCGATCCCTTGATCCGGATACTGATATCATCGGCAATGCTTGCCGTGATGGACTTCTCCAGTTCATCCCAGGCCCCTTTTGCTTCCTCTGCATCGGTTTTCCTCATTTCCGCCATATACTGCGTCATAGACCATTTCAGATTCTCTCCGGTGGAATATGCGGAAGGACTTCCCATACTCATCAGTCCCATGGACATACTGGATGGCCCGGTCTCGCTGGGAAGCATCGCTGAATAGATCATATCCCTGAGCTTTCCCATAAAGCCCTTAGCAGCCGTATTCTCCCCTGTGGTGGATACGGAAAGAAGCGTCTTTCGCATTTCCTTCGTCATATCTAACGCAGAATCCAGGATCAGGTTAAAATGCTTATCCTCCTGCTCTACTCTGTACTTTGCTTCTACCTCTCCGGCGATACTCTGCATCATACCAAGAAGCTCCTCCGCCAGAAGCTGCAGGCGCAGTACCTCCTTATTGCCGAGGCCCGCATCCTGCCCCAGCTTGTCCGTAGCCTGAACCGCCTCTTTTATGTTTTTTCCGTCTTTAAATACCATCATTTCCACACTGTTCATTGTTCAAGCCTCCTATTTCCGTATATTTCCTCGTGCTTCACAGCGCAAAATCAGGATCCCTGTCAAAAAGATAGGACCGGTATTTTGCAGCCGTCAATATGAGTATAACATACGACCACTCCTTATTCCATAAAGAAACGCAGAAAAGAAACAGCAAAAAAAGAACCGACCTCATGATCTGAAGCATGAAGCCGGTTCCATACATTTATACGGTTGTAGTCCTTCTGCTGAAACGGCTGCCCGGACAGCCCCTGCAGGTACTGCAGCAGCCTCCGCAGGTCTTACAGTTTCCGCCGCAGATCACGGACTTCCCTGCTTTCTTGTCCCGGAGCATTCCACGTATGATCAGCGTCACGATCACCAGAAGGATCATAAGCACCAGTACGGTTCCTAATATTCCGTTCATTTTCCTATCCTCCTTACGTAAAACTCTTCGTTACGCCGTCTTCTTCATCCTGATCTCCAGCTTCTGACTCTCCTTATACGGACGGAAGAGCAGGAAGCAGAAGCCGATCAGCAGCAGGAAGGCAACCACCGTCCATACGCTGAAGGTTCCCGAGATCAGCATGCCGATCTGATATACGCACATTGCCACGAAGTAAGCGAATGCACACTGATAGCCAATGGCGAACCAGGTCCACTTTGCGGAATTCATTTCCCTCTTGATGGCTCCGATGGCCGCGAAGCAGGGAGCGCACAGAAGGTTGAACAGCAGGAAGGAATACCCTGCCAGACGTGTCAGTCCTTCGAAGTCCAGGACACCGAACACGCCCACAACCTCTTCCTTTGCAACCAGCCCCATAACCGTTGCGATGGTTGCACGGATGTTATCAAAGCCAAGAGGTGCGAAGATCCAGGCGATACCGCTTCCGATCTTGCCAAGGATACTGTCCTCCAGGGCAATATCCGGGTTGAAGCCGAAGGCTCCCTCTGCCCATCCAAAGGACTTTCCTGCCCAGATCACAATGGAGGAAAGCAGGATGATGGTTCCGGCCTTCTTGATGAAGGACCAGCCGCGCTCCCACATGGAACGGAGGACCGCCCCCACCTTCGGAGCGTGGTATGCCGGCAGCTCCATAACGAAGGGAGCGGGATCACCGGCAAACATCTTTGTCTTCTTCAGGAGGATACCGGACAGAACGATTGCCGCGATACCTACAAAGTATGCGCTCCATGCGATCAGTCCCGAACCGTGGAACAACGCCGCTGCGATCAGGGAAATGATGGGCAGCTTTGCTCCGCAGGGGATAAAGGTCGTCGTCATGATCGTCATACGACGATCTCTTTCATTTTCAATGGTCCGGCTTGCCATGATCCCCGGCACGCCACAGCCGGTTCCGATGAGCACCGGAATAAAGGACTTACCGGACAGGCCAAACTTCCGGAAGATACGGTCCATGATAAATGCCACACGGGCCATATAGCCGCATTCCTCCAGAATTGCCAGGAAGATAAAGAGGATCAGCATCTGGGGAACAAATCCGAGGACTGCGCCCACACCAGCGATGATCCCTTCCAGGATCAGACTCTTCAGCCAGTCCGCACAGTTCATCGCATCCAGCCCCTTCTCCACCAGCGCCGGGATACTGGGGACCCAGGTTCCATAAGCTGAGGGGTCCGGTGAATCAAATTCACCTTCTTCATTAAGTGCCCCGGAAGCCTCCAGAGCTTCATCGATGGCATACCCTTTTTCGATCAGGTCGTCAGCATAGGTGCCGTATGCTTCCGTAAACCCGTCCAGGTCTCCATCTTCAAATGCGCCCTGAAGATCCCCGGCTCCGATGACATTTTCGTCTGACGCCGCCGCATCGATTACTTTCTTCACGTCGTCAACAAATACATGCTCCTCAGCCCATTTATCTGTATCTTCATCCAAATTTCCGTTCATTCCAAAGAGATGGAAACCATCTCCGAAAAGATTATCATTGGTCCAATCCGTAACCCATCCCCCCACAGTGGAGATAGACACGTAATATACGATGAACATGATCACCGCGAAGATCGGGAGCGCAAGCCACCGATTGGTCACGACCTTGTCGATCTTATCCGAAGCGTTCATCTTGGTTCCGGTACGCTTCTTCTTCAGGATACCGGAAATGATGGATGTAATGTAATTATAACGTTCGTTGGTGATGATACTCTCTGTATCGTCATCAAAGGCCGCTTCCATTTCCTTGATCTCTGCGGATACCTCCGGAAGACCCTCTGCCATTTCCCTGACCTTGTCATCTCTCTCCAGAAGCTTGATGGCAAAGAACCGTCGCTCTTCTGCAGCAATGTTCGAAGGAAGCTTCTCCTCTACCCTCTGAATATAGGCTTCCGCCTCAGCGGAAAATGTATGCCTTCGCTCTGCGGGTTCTCCGCGCCTTGCCAGCTCGATGGCCTTCTCGGTAACCTTCTCGATACCGGTTCCCTTCATGGCTGAGATCTCCACCACCGGAACCCCCAGCTTCTCTTCAAGAACCTTCGTATTGATCCTGTCCCCTGTCTTCTCCACCAGATCCATCATGTTGACCGCTATGACTACGGGAATACCCAGCTCCAGTAACTGGGTTGTGAGATACAGATTTCTCTCCAGATTGGTACCGTCCACGATGTTGATAATGGCATCCGGGCGCTGGCCGATGAGATAGTTTCTTGCCACCACTTCCTCCAGCGTGTAGGGTGACAGAGAATAGATACCGGGAAGATCTTCGATCTTCACCTCCTTATTCCCTTTAAGCTTTCCTTCCTTCTTTTCCACCGTAACACCCGGCCAGTTTCCCACATACTGGTTGGCGCCGGTGAGCGCATTAAATAATGTTGTCTTTCCGCAGTTTGGATTTCCTGCGAGAGCGATACGTATGCTCATTTTCATTCCGCCTTTCCTGTCTTTCTGTTTTAGCCCTTCAAACTCCCGTTAGCTACCGCTAACCAAAGGGCAAAAAAAGAAATCATTCAACCTCGATATTTTCCGCATCCGCCTTACGTACGGATAATTCATACCCTCTTACCGTTATCTCCACAGGGTCTCCCAGAGGTGCAACCTTTCTTACATACAGCTCCGTTCCCTTGGTGATCCCCATGTCCATGATCCGGCGCCGTACCGCGCCTTCACCTGAAAGCTTGACGACCTTCGCCGTCTCACCGATCTTCACATCTCTTAACGATCTCACTCCGATCCCTCCTAAATAAAAATCTTTCCTGCCAGCTCTTCGCTGACAGCCACTCTGCTCTCCTTTACCTTTACGATCAGGTTCTTTCCGACCGAGCTTACGACACTGACCGTTCCGCCCACATTGAAGCCAAGGTCCGTCAGATGTTTCCTCACCTCCGAATTTCCGCCAATCTTTTTAATAACCTGTTCTTTTCCTATTTCAGCATATACCAGCGGCATCACGGTTTTCCTCCTTAATTCTGATGATCCGGTCAGAACATGCAAAGCAGCATGATCTAATAATAGTTAGCATTTTCTAACCACAAACAGTATAGTTAGAAGTTGCTAACCTGTCAAGATTTTTTTAAACTTTATTAATAATTAAATGCGGGAATGTGCCAAATCGTCACACGAATTTGTCGGTGTTGCGCTTTTGTTATATTCTGTCATGTATTATAATAGTTATGTCAGATGTTTATTCACCTGCAAATCTCTTTCAACTACGGAAGGAGGCTCTGCAGGAGCTTATCCGGCTTTATGAAAAGAGCGGTGTTGCATTGCAGAAGGCAACCCGCAAGCGACTGAGCCAGCTGAGCGAAACCGCCCAAAAGCAGATGGCTCAGCGTAGGCATGCGGCTCATCCCGGGAAGACCGGCCTCACAAAGTAACCGATCATTGTATGGCCATAAATGCATAGTGCGATAGTTTTTTTGAGGGGGGGAATACATTTATGAGTATTGATCTGAATCAGGACAAACCAAAAGGCAACAAGCCGCTTCGTGAGATCTCCGTGGAGGGATGCACGATCCTGGGCGAGGGCGGAAATGGTGCGGTATACCGCCTTGATGATGAGACCATCGTTAAGGTCTACTTCAGTGAGCGTCACAGTCCCGAGCGCATCAACAAAAACAGAGAAACCACCAAGAAAGCATTTGTTCACGGCATTCCCACAATGATCGCCTTTGATATGGTCCGCGTCGGCGAAAACTACGGAGTTGTTTATGAAAATATCAATGCCAAATCCTTGAGTCAGGAAATTGTTGCACATCCTGACAAGATCGATACCTATGCCAATATGATCGTGGACACGTTGATCAAAATGCATCATACGGAGTTTGAGAAAGGAACCTTACAGGATTCCAGAGAAAGACTACGAAATGATGTCGTGATCACCAAAAACGCCGGTGTATATACGGACAAGGAATATGAGCGCGTGATGAAGCTGGTGGACGAGATTCCTGTACGGAATACGTTTATCCACCAGGATTTCCATCCGGGGAATCTGATGCTGCAGAATGGAGAGATCGTTCTGATCGATACGGATGATTCCGGCCTCGGTCACCCACTGCTCGATCTGTTGGCAATGTATATGGTGTATGTTACCGCTGCCAAACGGAATTTCAAGCTGACGTCCATGGGTCTCACCAAAGAGCAGTTTGCCAGGCTTTGGGATATCATCATCCGGAAGTATTTCCATACGGAGGATGAGAAGAAGATCAAGGAGATCAACCGGATCCTTGAAGGCTATTCCTTGATCAGCGTGATCAAGGGCGTGGCCACATCCCCGAATGTAAAGAACTGGATGCGTAAGCCCGTGGTGTATTTCTTCAAGAAGAAGTTCTTCAAAATGATCGACACGCTTCACCCAATTCCGGAGGTATAGAGAGATGGTCAAAAATGCAATAGAACTCCCCGGTGTGAAAAATGCCAGGGAACTTGGCGGCTTTCCTGTGGATGGAGGACGGATTAAAAAAGGCGTTTTACTAAGAACCGGAGCTCTTGGCAAAACACCCGAGTCGATTGAGAAGCTGGAAAAGAAGTACAAGCTTCGTACGATCGTGGATTTTCGTATGAGCGGGGAACGGAATGCAAGCCCTGATCCGGAAATACAGGGGGCCCGGAATATCCATCTTCCCGTCATAGAGTTTGATGATTATATCCAACAGCTGGGAGATCCGCAGCTTGCGAAGCGTTATATGTCCCAACAGATGACAAGGGAAGAAATGGTCGAGATCGCCTGTCAGCACGATCTCATCGGTCCGGAAGTATATCCCGGGTTTTTACTTAGAGAAAGAGGGATCAAAGCCTACAGCTCCTTCTTTGAAATACTTCTTAAGGCAGATCCTGAAGAAGGTGCCGTTCTCTGGCATTGTACCGACGGAAAGGACCGAACAGGTCTTGCTTCGGCGCTTCTTCTGGCTGCCCTTGGCGCATCCCGTGAAACCATATTCGAGGACTATCTCATCACGAACACATATAATGCAACGGTCATTGAACCCCTCAGAAAGAACCTGACCGCCGTTGGAATGGACCCTGATAAGATCGATGCCATGATCTTTGCTTCAGGCGGAGCCATTGAAGCCTATCTTACCAGGGCCTTTGAAGTTTTGGAAGAAAAATATAACGGAGTGGACGGTTATCTTACGAAAGCCCTGGGGCTTACGGACGATGATCTTATGAGCCTACGAAGAAAATATATCGAATGACCTCTTTATAGTAACAGCATACCACCAACGCGCTCTATCCATCCCGAATCTCCGATACCTGAGAATTTCATTTTACCGGTCAATAATCCAGATAATAGGTCTTCCCGTTAATTATCCACACGCCATAAAGCTCACGCCCATCGGATCCAAAGTAATGCGGATGTCCATCGATCATCACCAACTGATCACGGACGATCACACCATTTTCATCCGCATAATACCTTTTTAAACCAAAACGCGGATCGCCGCCGACAAGTTCATTGCAGGCCAGTGCTCCGTCCTCCCCAAGGAGGTAAGTCTTTCCCCCGGTGGTTATGATGTCGGAGGTAACCGGTCTTCCTCCCCGGAAATAATACCACTTTCCTTCAAGCTTATGCCAGCCGTCATCATATGTGAGGAGCTTTATCAGTGCGCCGGTTTTATCAAACTGATACAATCTCCAATTGATCAACTGCACACCGGTTACGATACCGTCCTCACGTTGATAATACAATTTTCCATTTACCCGATACCAACTATACCAACTATTCATGTAAGCCTTGGAATTCTCACCAAAGCAATACCATTTTCCATCAATCCGCTTCCAGCCAACGAAATTCTGTGCCTGCCCGTTCACATTATTATAATAACAGCCATCTTCATTTGATCCATATTTTCCGTACCATACATTCTCAAATCCCGGGCCGCCGATCATCCGGCTGTCTTCGAAGGTATATTCCTTTCCTCCTATGGAAAGGGATCCGTTTACCAAAGCGCCACCCTTAAAATAGTACCAATCATTCCCCGACATCTTCCAGCCATTCTTCAGCAGCTTACCAAGAGTACTCTGTAAAGCGCCGTCATCCCCAAAGATATACCAGGTTCCATTGATCCTCTTTGCCC
>ODAJ012096073.1_pt1 | contig 11859 bp, 9 predicted proteins | sample 1539241 | NCBI WGS metagenome assembly ODAJ01 (sample SAMN02144231, study PRJEB22623) | gut metagenome | biome: sheep rumen | host: Ovis aries | place: New Zealand | reverse complement strand
GATGAAAAAAGTGATAGATTTAGATAATATCATGAAAAATACAGATAAAGATGCGTCAACAATGATCGCAAAAAAGAATACACAATATGAAATAAAAATGATTCCAGATCGTGTTATTGGTTGGTTTATACCACCAAAAATAAATCAAGACATTTATCAGGAAGTAATCAGCGATAGCAGTGTATATGATATCGATAGCAGTGTATATGATTCGAAGTTTATAATAAAAAATGTTATAATAAATGAATCTGATTCATCAATTAATGTTTGTTATGTTGACAGTATGTTAATAAAACCAAACGACATATATAAGAATTGGAAAGGACTTTATGAACTTGAATATCCTAATAATTTTAAAGATATGTATTTAAACCAGGATAAAGAATCAAAAAAATATTCAGGAGTGATTATAACAGACTATAATCCTAGTTTATATTATAAATATGAACTTGTTACAAATACACTTTCTGGTATCATTGATAATGATTCTAGTATAGGTATAATAGATACACTTCAATTTGATAGTTCACTTTATGGTAAATTTGATAGTTCAACCAATGATAGTTCAACCATAATATATGAATTTTGTTTTGACGGAACAGAAATAAATGAAGAAAAAACAAAACTATATTTAAGAACATTTAATAATATAGATATAAATCCAGCAGATTTAAAATATTTATACTTTGTTAAATCACGAGAAGATTCTTCTTCAAATGCAATTAAATTTGATCGAAATTATGATCCTACATATGAAGAAAATGGTACATCTAGACTTATATATTTTAATATATCAAAAATCGATGTATTACCAAAATGTCAAGATGCGTCAATAGAATTATATTCTGAAGATATTGATAGTATTTTACATAATACTGATGGAACACTTAAAAACACAACAAATGAATATGATTTTGTTACACATATAAATTTTGAAAACGCAATTGATAAATCAGAAACTGACACGATAAAAAGAATGGCTCAATCACATTCTGTAACACTATTAAGAAATCATGATCCACTTATAGGATATTGGTATACAAATATTTGTAGACTTTTTAGTAAATATGACACATATGTTTCTTATTATGGTGCATTCTCAGGTTTTGAGAAAAACGCATATATAGCATCAAGAGGTATTAATTTAAAAACAAAAGATCAAAATGGACATATTATACATGGAATAGATCTTACTACATGGGTTGATACAATAAAGTCATCAGATAATAAAAAAATTGTTCTAAACATAACAGCATCAATAATAAATTTCATAGATAGTAATAGTATTAGCGGTTATTCTGAATCTTGGAGTAAAAATCAAGACTACATAAACAGTGATGACATTTCATATTCAAACTATAAATCAAAGTATATAGAAAACACAATACTTAATCTTATAGATATAAATAATAACACAAAGTTTACATTATATGTCGATAAATCAAGTGACTCATTTGAATTCATATCAGAAAAGCCATCAGATATATCAACATATGAAGAAATGAATAATGTTGAAAATACACTTATATTCTCTGAAAACAGATATTATATGAATATTGAGAATCTAGAACCACACAAATACTACGCAGAAATGATAATTATGTTTTAATTATGATAGAATCTTTTAACTTTGAATATAAACAAACAAAAATGTTTCAGGATATACAGCCAGCTGGTCTATCTGTATACGGTGAACGTGGTGTAAAAGGAAGAGATGGTTTAAGCGGTTCAACGGTGTATTTTATAAATTACAGCACAATATCTGATAATCTAAAATCTTCATTGTTGACTCGCATAAATGAATCTATTGATCTTAACGGAACCAGTGAAACAAGAATATATCACAATAACGATTTAATAATATGCGAAATATCTGAAGGACTATATAACTATATATACAAAATAGTAAAAACAAATAATACACCAAATCTATATGATATTGAAAGATTAGGGTATATTAAATCTAAAACGAATGTTGTCAATGTTTTTGATTGTATACATAGCGTTAAATTAAACAGGGGTGAATATACTACAACTGAGTGTCATGTACCAGTAAATAGATCATATGAATATTCTACAGCAGATAATTTATCATATATTAACGGTGTTGGTGTAGAAGATGCGTCTGGGTGCGTTTCCGATTATAGTAATGCATTAAGATTATTATTTGGATTTTATATCAGTCCAGAAATATCATTAACAGATATATATATTATCAACAATTATGATTTTTACCTGAAGATTCATATAAAAAATAGAAAAACTATATTAGGTCGCAGCAATCTTCCTATAATGAAAGGCTTTTCCGATACATATAAAACAAACATAAATGAAGAACCTTTTACCGATAATAACAATATTAATAATGTTCTATTCGAAAAAGTAATTGAAATTCCAGTATCAAAATTATGGCGTAACGGAAATAGAGATGTAATAAAAGATAAAAAAAGATCATATTACATATCAGATATGGCGTGTGATAAACTTCACCCATCTATTAATAATTATAGTTCAGCATTTTTTGATCCTTATAGAAATAACGGTTATATAACATCTGTAATGGATAGTAGTAGTTCTTATCCTTTCCATTTTTTTATGTTTGAATACAGTTTCAACCGTTTATCAGACATTTATAACGATTATTTTTGTATTGTAAAAAATATAACAAAAACTGAAGATAGTAGTATACTTGACAAAATAATAGCAGCATCTAAAAATTATTACAATTATCCTTATTCTTCTAACTCAAGTTCAACAATAATACAATATTCAAAAAATCCAAACGTAAGTTCATCATGTGGATATTGTGAAGTTCATTATAGAAGCGGGGAATCTGCATATTTTTCAAGTATGATATCAAATGATCATTTTCCATCTAATTGTTTTAACCAAGCCGTACAAAAATATACAAAGGACATATCATCATTATCATGTATTAATTTTGATCAGTACGTTGCAGCACAAAGATCATTAAATAAAAATTTAAATTTGAATGATGAATATAGTGAGTCATCTGAAACTTTCTGCGACAATAGAATAAATGTTGTTAAGAATTATGTTTGTGAAGAAATGAATAAATTCATATTCAATGAAAATAATGTATTTGAACTTGTATGCGTGGACACAAGAACTGGTAGAGCAAAATCAAAAATATTACAGTTGAATCAAATATTATAAAAGAAAAATGAATTAAAATGTCGAACAACTTATATAAATTTCAAAACGGTATATGTGGATACGCTCCACAAGGCAGCATTGGTTCATCTGGTGAAGATGGATATTCTGTCCATTATTCTTCATTTGATTCATCGGAAGATAGTATTAATAACATGATACTACTTATAAAACAGAAGAAAGTGTTATCAACAAATCCAAACTATGGTGTAGGTCAGGTAATAAATTATAAAATAGGAGATGTTATAATAACAATAGATGCTATGATGTTAAGAATATCTGGTGTTAATATTTCAAATTGTAGCATAGAAAAAATAGGATCTATAAAAATAATTTATGATACTGGTGAAGGTGAAGATATATTTAATAGAATCAATATAGAATACAAAATAAATGATAACCCTGATCCTATCATAAATGATTATAATTATATAGAAAATGGTGCATCACCTTTATATCACCATAGAGACACAAATGACAGTTCCTGTTATGGAAACAGCATACATTTATACACGCCTTCTGATTTCACAACGTATTTAAATAAGATGGACAATCACATGTGTAAATTTGTTCTTAACTTTATAAGTGGGCTTAGAATAGAAAAGGTTATAACATCAGAAAACTATAACAATAACATATTTATAGACAACAGATATTTGTATCCATTTGGACATAAAGACGACGACACAATTTGGGATATAACAACAATATCATCATATGACGAAGAAAAAGACGCATCAACTTCTGCTAATTTAAAATCTAACATTACAACATCCAACAGTAAATGTATGTGCTCTGGATATATATCGTTCCACGTTAATAATAAAGAATATATAAAGAAAATAACAATATCATAATATGTCAGCAAACATTATAAATAAAAGTGGATCAACATCTACATTTATACCAGGAGGTACTGGTAACTCTGGTAAAAGAGCAGCTGTAACATTTTATGGAACATATAATGAAGAATCAGCATCAGATACTATAACATTCAAATTAAATGATAGTTCTGTAACAATATCAAATATTTACGGTAGTTCAATCACACCAGATATTGATGATTGTATTGTATATTCTGAACCAAATAACACATATTTACTATATATAACAGAAAAAATAACTGGTGGATATATTGTAAATATTTCAAATATATGGAACACACAATCATCACAATCTAGTGAGCAAGAAACAGATATATCAAATATAGAGCTTAATGTTACATGTGTTAATAACATATCTCAGACATATCATGGATTTAAAAGTAATATAGTATATGAACCAGATGCATATACAGATACAGCTGAATTTATAGGAAAAAAAGATCCAGATTCTTTATATATCAACTCTGTTTGTGGATTTACATTTTTGGTAACATCTTTAAACTCATTACCATTAGGTGAATATAAGCTACAAATTGAATTTATAACCGATTGGATATCTCCTGGAATGGATACAAGAATAGCTAAAAAATTCCAAGCACAGCAATTATATTCTGGCGTATTAAACTACCCAACAAATACTGGTGAAAAATGCACATTAAGAGGATACATAACAAATTATTCATGTAAAGGATCAACGGAGGAATATTCAAGAATTTGTCCAATTTGTGGAAACATAACAAATATACTATGGATTAATGAATGGTGGGCAAGATCGTGTGATAGATGTCATAATGTATCACCATTACCAAAAAATCAAGAAGTTGCTTCTGAAAATTTTGACGATGAAAAGTTAGATAACTTTGAAGTTACAATCAAAGATTATTCTGATGGAATAGGAGAACAATCATATCAAACAACAACATTTATACCAATAGATGTTTTAAAAAACGCATATAATGCTGGACATCCGTATAAATGTCTGTTGTATCTTTATGTAGATGGTACAAATGGTTCAAAAGAAAAAATATTCATGCGTGACATGTCATCTACATTTAATACAGCTGTACTTGAAGCTGATTCAAGTGTATACGGAACCGAATCAAATTCTATTATCAATATAAACGATATTAATAATATAACACATGATCCAACACCTGTTGAAAAATATGCTGGTACGAAGCATTCAGGTCAAAATGAAAATATGATTTATCTTGGAAACTTTGGAGAAGAAGCAATAATACCTTATGATGATATAATTCCAGATATAAATGAAATACAACAAGATACAATAATAGATTCAGTTGTAAACAATTCAAGAGAATATATAGATGATGTTTATGTTAATAATATAAATATACAGAAAAATGCAGGATCAGGAAATTGGTGTCATTGTACATATGATAGTGTTAATCATAAATTAAAATATAAAGCTACAAGCGACAACAACACTGGATCTATAAGATATGCATATTTTGTACACACAACCACAGATAATACATTATCATATGGACATAAAGCTGGAAGTGCAGTTATGTCACAATGGGTAGTTACAGTAAGACAATCAACAAAGCAGAAATCAAACGGAACTGGTTCAGGTGGTGGAGGAGGAAAAGTTACAATAGAGGAAAGAGAAGAGATAATTCATGGTATATAAATAAAAGGTTGGAATTATTTTCCAACCTTTCTTTTTTGTTCTAAAAATTTATGAAATACATTAAACACATTTTGTCCGCTTGCTGATATGAATAATGTCTGTCTTGAATTTTTCTTATCCACTAATACATCTTTCATCTTAAGTCCTATATATGTGAATGGATTTTTCTCAACATATTCAGTAAGTTTAAACATCTTATCACAATCCTTCTTTCTCCATTCATTATCATCCCAGGAATATCCAGAATATGTTTCTGTTGGCGGAACTGTCTTTACACGTGTACCTATATTGTATTTTTGCGGCTTCAACTCATCACTTACATCATGATCTGGCAAATATGTATAAGACAGCATATACAATGATTTATAATATTCTGGGCCAGCATAATCAATAAAACAACAACCTATAAGGCAATCATCAACATGATCTACTCCATCACGAAGTTTCATATTCCAATCACTATAAAGGAATTTCATAGCATTATCGAGAATACCATTCATCACATTCTTATCAAAAATCATCAAATCCCCACGAGCATATAAGTCATCACAATATGCACAGTTAAGATTCACATAACTGTTCAACGCGTTTCCATACATACTATTATGTTTGAATGTAGATATAACAGCATCAAGAAGATCAATATTAAGCCACATTGAAATGTTCATACGAACATACCAGTCGTATTCATTATTCCTATGAATATAATCAAAAGCCTTAATTGATTTTTCGAATGTTCTATAAATACTCTCCTCTTCTTTTACTTCTACAAATTTCAAATTAGAATATTTGGTTGAGTCTGAAATTTTCACTTCCTCATCCATATTTTCTCCTCCAGACCAATAGAAATAAAAATCATATTCATTCTTAAATCTATCCTTATGTTCATTCTGATACTTAACAAGTGTATTCTGTATAGCATCAAGATTTCTTGTGGATGGCTCAGCATTAGCTGCCATCACCATAATTGCAATTTTCATCTTAAATCTCTGTTAAATTGTATTTTGGGTTGATATATTGTTTAGGTAATTTATTTACAACAACTTCATAGTTTGGTGTATTAAACATAATAATAGCATTCTGTCCTTCCTGATAATTATCATATCTGTCAAGTATTCTGTCTCGTAAGCCTACAGCATTATCAAAATACTTTCTTGATGACCAGTTATCAATCTTAGATCTTATATCTTGCCTAATCCACGATAAATGATGCATCTTAACTATACCAAAACTAAGAACACTATAAAATTCACCATGATTTGTTATCATGTATCTTCTTGTAGGATCAGATGGTTTATCAAAACTTCCATGTTTAAAATTAAACCTATAGTGACTTTCCGTGATAAAAGGTACATAACACAAGAACGGCCAAACCATAATATGTCTGTAATCTCTATAATAGTTAATATACTGACAATAAGATATCTTTATATTATCTGTCCTGTCTATAATTTCTTTAGCTCTTGTAAAATCCTCTCCATCATAAAACTCATCACTATCTATAACCATACTATGAGAACATCCTTTCTCTTTTTCAAGATAATCCAAGATAAAGTTTCTCTTATCGGTTTCTACGAATCTTGGTGAATGATTCCCCTCATCTTCATGCATATCTGTTGGATTAAACCAGATAACATCATCAACAAGTTTTTCTTCAACAAGGGATTTTACATGCTCTATAACTTTAGGATTAATAGGTATTCCATAATATGATTCATTTTGTAAACAAACTACTATTTCGTCACAATTAGGACGAACCTCTGTAAGCATGTTTCTTAAATGACATACATCATCAAATACTATTACACCATATCCAAGCTTTGTGATTTTACTCATTACTTATTACTCGTGAAACTTTACTGTATATGGTTTATGTGATTTTGTATCAACTATTGTAAAATCGTTACTATTTTCATTAAATCTATCTGCTGGGAAATTAAAATAGTTTCCTTCTGGTGTAACAACGAAGAAATCATTGCTATCAATTTCTATATCAGCGTATAAAACATCGTTCTGATCGTCATTCAACATCTCTATTAAAAATAAGTTTTCCTTTATAATATTATACTACTACAAGACAAAAACGATTAAAAAAGGAGGCAACAAAAGTTGCCTCCTCATATAAAATATATATTGTTTATTTAAAAGTTGCAAGATATTTCCATTTTCCTATATCATGCATAAGATCCTCAAGCTCATTTACGATGCCACCATAAAGTTTATCATTCTCAAGACAAGCACATAATTGAACAACAGCCTCATGAAGTTCACAAAGAAGAGGACTAAGTTCAACCTGATTTGTCATTGTAGGCACAATAGCACCAACTTGTATTCTGAAACCACAAATACCCATCAGGTCTTCAGCAATATTATCTTCAAATTCTTCAAGAGAAGAAATAATATCATCAGTGAGCAAATGCTTTGAATTTCTTTCTGCAACCCAATGAAGTTCCCTTAATCTAATTCTTACACCCTCAATATATTTTATAAAATCAAGAACAGCCTCTTGTGGTGTAATTACTTCTTCTTTTATATTATTTTGCTTATTTGCTATAGTCATTATAGCTGTAGCAATAGCGTCAGTACCATACTTATCTTCGAGACTTTCAAGTAGCATTCTATCTTGTCTATGTATTCTTTTCATCTGATAAAAACCAAAATCATTTTAGTATTTATCTTAAAAAGAGTTTAATCAAATAGACTTTTTTGTGTAAGATCTATTTCGAATGTATTACATGGAAATCCTCTTTTATTATATATGTCTATTCTTTCCATTCCATGTTTAAACAGATAATTCTCATTATAATATCCTCCACCAAATCTGAAGTCATCAACAAAATCAATCATTATCGTCTTTTCTTTTCCTTCAAATTTACGCATACCACGACCTAAAATCTGCGCAAGTATCGTATCAGATTTTGTAGTCTCAACAAGAAATATGTTCCACATATTTGCAATATCAATACCCTCTGAGAAACATCCCATAGACGCAATGATAACAGTATTTCCTGTCAAATCATCTTCCATTGATTGTTTCATTTCATCACGAACAGATGTATTTGTATTACCATCAATATAGAAACATGTTTTATCTGTTGATTCTCTTACCCTATCGTAAATCCTTTTTCCATATCCATTTTCAACATCAGAAAAAATAACAAGTGTGTTCTTTGTAGTTTTACCTATCATATCACAAATGTAACTCAATCTCAATGTACTGTCTCTTGCAATTTCTCTTTCTTTTGCAAGGATTCTGTTTCCAATGGTAGGATCATCTGATTTACTCACAGAACGTATTTTATAAAGACCATCAAGAGTTTCATAATCAAGATATCTTAGGAAGAATGAATTGATATAAACAGGTGTTGCTGATTTTTTCTTTTCAATCAACTCATAACTTGGTAATCTGAATACAACAGGACCAACATATGATGACAAAACAAAACTATCATAAGAATCATCATCTGGAAATGTTCCTGTCATACCAAGTTTATACTGAGCGTTAACACACTTTCTTACAATTTTTCTTATACTCGGAGATGTAGCATGATGACACTCATCAATGATAACGGCATCAAATTTCTCAAAGAAATCGTTACTCTTTCTACAAAGTGATTGATAATTACCAAAGATTATGTTTTCGTTGTAAGATTTTTTTTTCTTGGCTTTAGCATGAACCTCGCTATAAGTCCAATCGGTAAGCATTTGATTCGTCTGATCATACTTTACAAATTTATTTGCCGATTGTGTAGTAAGATTAGTCTTTGGTGTTATAAATAATATGTGATTAAAGTGAAGAAAATCCTTCATAAACCTAAACAGCATATAAGCCATAAGTGTTTTACCTCCAGAAGTTGAAACCTCAACACAACATCTCATGAATTCAATCATTTTATATACACCATCAATCTGGTAATCTCTTGGTGTAAGTTTTGAATTATGAAAAAGTCTTTTTATATATTCGTTAAACGTTTCATATGATATATTTGGATTTCTTATTTTCTTATCAAAATCATCAATAAATGATATCTGATATCCAAATCTTTTACATGAATTTATAAGTTCTATCCATAATCCAACAGGAATAAGTCCGAAGTTGTTCATAAAACTCTCTTCAACTACGGCATTAGGATTCTTGCTTTTTATAATAAACCAATTTGGTATCTTTTTGGTGAAACACAGCCTAAGCTGCCTAACCTCAATGACATCACCTTCAACAAGTATCCAATTCTTGTCTTCTGTTAATCTAGCTGTAAGCAATGTTATTTTAATTCTTTCTGTTTTCTAACTATTTATCTTAATTGCAAATATACAACATTTTTTTAGCATAAGAAAGAGCACATATCAAAAAATGACAGAAATGCTTTATATTAGATAAATAGTGAAAGAAATTACAGATAATGTCAGTAGTAAATGATGTTACATCAATACAAGAGGCCGCAACTAAATTTGTAAATGATATTTTAGGAGGTCTTAACTCAGCAGCTACACAAATAGCTGGTGTTGATGTTATGTGGTTTAGGCTTCAACCAGACAAGCGTTCACAAGATGTTATATTCCAGTCTTATACACTTTATGGTGTTGAGGACTGTCCTCTGTCGTTGAAAGCAATGTACGCTGATAACAGCTATGATGACGCTGCCATAACTTATAATATCATGGGTATTAATTTTAATGTACCTATGACTCTTGATATTGCAGCGAATACATGGAATGAAGCTACTGGAAATGACGGAACAATACCGCAGAAAGGTGACATAGTTTTCATACCGATGACAAGAAAGCTTATGGAGGTAGTAAGCATGCAGCCAGTAAAACAGCTTGGCGGACAACTTACATCCTACAAAGTTAATCTTTCAATATACACACCAACAAGAAACAGAATTGTTGGTGAACAACTCAGAGAAAGCATTGAGAATAACACAACAAATCTTATGGAAAAATTCGGAGATGATATACATAAGAATGTTGAGGATATTGTTGACGATAATCAGTTATCATTGTTTGATTCAACATCAAAGGATAAACATAAGAATGTTACACCAACAAATACAAGTGATTCTATAATACTTGATGTTAGAACAATTATATCTGAGGATCTTGTTATAGACGGACATACTGTTGCTAGGAATCATTACAACCTTGATTCACCAGTAAGACACATCGTTGAATATAAAAAATCAGACGTTATATCAACAGAAAATGAAAGATGCCTTTCATGTTGGTTCAAAATTAACGATATTAAGAACACAGCAATAAAAAATATCAAGGAATCTATAGTTGTATCTGAAGAAAGTGGAGAATATTTCATAGATACGTCAGTAGGAAATAAATTTGCTGAAAATGAAAATATTGTTATAAAGAGAGGATCAATCGTTATTCCTGGTGTTGTTATAAACAAATCCAAAATAAAAGTTAATGGAGATCTTATATCAAAACTTAATAAAACATTACCACAATGGAAAAACATGCCAGGATATGCTATAACATCAGATAGTGCCATAGGATTGTTAAATAGTGACGTGTTCAATATATCTGTTAAGGGATTGAATATGATTTCAATATCAACATCTGAAGATGAAACACTTATACCTTTATCCGAAGAAATCAAAACAGATAAATGGTATGGTGTTATTATTAATTTCGGTGATAGCTTTAGTGTTGATTTGTATACAACTGTTGATGATAAACTCACAAAAATATCATCTGTTGATAATATTACAAATGAAATATACGAATCTATAGAAATAGAAAATTACTATATTAACTCATCTAATGGTAATATTACAAATATAAGATTGTATAATTCGTTTAATAAAGAAATAGATAAACAATTGACAGATTTAGTATCATATAATATCAGAAATGATCATAATGCTATAATTAACGATAGTGCTGATACTTATATGAATAAAGAATATAAAGGTAGACAAAGATAATGGCAGATTCAAGTGTAAATATTCTTGCAAGAGAACAAGAAAATTTCATTAACGAGGGAAGAATGAATCTATTCGATACACGATTGTATCGAAGTCTTGTACTGTATAATGAACAGGTAAAACATGCTCAACTGTTCTATCCACACTTCGATTATGGATCATATGTTATGGATTTCCATGAAACACCTACCTCTGTCCAAAGAATGTT
>ODAJ012154575.1_pt1 | contig 11862 bp, 11 predicted proteins | sample 1539241 | NCBI WGS metagenome assembly ODAJ01 (sample SAMN02144231, study PRJEB22623) | gut metagenome | biome: sheep rumen | host: Ovis aries | place: New Zealand | reverse complement strand
CGGCCGCGCCTGTAGAAGAAAGATCTGCAGATTCCGCCCGCAGGGCAGTATCATTAAATACCATTTCCGCGTTTCCGACGATCCTGTCTCCGTAATGATATTGGACAGCGCCCATTTTATAGGAATGGACGGTATCATCCGTGTTTCCGTATGTTTCCGGACCAGCAGTTTTTTCTTCTGTTTTCTGTATGTCTTCCGCTGACTGGGAAGCGGGATCTGTAATGCCGCTCAGACGGACTTCGTTGGTCTTTTTGAGGGAAAGCCGTATATTGACATATTCATTGGAATTGACCAGCGAGGATGTCACCATGGAAGCGTCCGCGTCTTTGGGAATGACAATGCCTGCTTTGGAATCAATGGCCAGTGGGGAAGCGCTGTTTCCGAAAATGTCATTGCCTTTTGTCATGAATCCGCTTTCCGGATAAGCGCCGCCGCCCTGCAGACTGTCCACCGTCAGACGCTGGAAATTGTCAAAACCGTAATCCAGCAATGTGACGGTATCGTCAAAATGATAAGGAGGTTCATCCTTGAGGATAACGCAGATCAGCTTCATGCCATCCCGTTCCGCGCAGGTCACCAGAGTCTCCCGGGCTTCATCGGTATAGCCGGTCTTGCCGCCTACGATTCCGTCGTATTCGATATTTCCATTGACCAGCCGGTTCCTGCTGTTGAGCCAGAAATCATCCGGCTGGGTATCTGTCGCTACGAAGTGGTAGGAGACAGTTCCGGCAATATCACACAGGTCGTCATAACTAAAATATGCTCTGGCAATCTGTGCCATGTCATACGGGCTGACATAATGGTCTGAATCAAACAGACCGTGGGCGTTGACAAAATGGGAATCCCGGCAGCCCAGTTCCGCGGCCCGCTGATTCATCAGATCCGCGAAATCACTCTGGGATCCGGAAATTTTCTCCGCCAGTCCGTTGGCCACCTCATTGGCGGAGGCGACCATCAGTCCGTACAGAGCCTGTTCGACCGTAATGGATTCACCCATATCCATACCGATATTGGTGCCGTCCCAGGGAATGCTGTAAACAGCCTGCTCAGACAGAGTTACAGTATCTGTCAGATCCAGATTTTCATAAGCGATCAGGCCGGTCAGAAGTTTGGTGATGCTGGCGGGATAGTAAGCTTCATGGATGTTTTTGCCGTACAGGATGGCTCCGGATTCCGCTTCAACCAGGATGGCGCCCTCAGCCGATATACCCGGTGCGTCCGGCCAGGGCAGGGATTGTTCGGAGGAATCGGAAGATTCATCCGCCAATACAGGAACAGGAACAGCGGACGCTGTTACTGTCAGGACCAGAGCCGCGCAGAAGAGCAGCCTGGAAATCAGTTTCAGTCTATGCATTCTTTTCTCCTGTTTTCTGATTGAATTTATTTCTGATCAAGATCTTTTCTGCGGACCAGGATATATTTGTTGATCGCGTTTCCTTTGGCGGAAAAACGTTCTTCATATTCCGTCATGATATTGCCCTCATTCATGACAGGGTCATGATGCAGGTCATACGTGACCGCACTGATCTCAAAAGCGCTCTCCCCGACTTCTTCCACGGCAAAATCAAACAGGACCCGGTTATCGGTCTTGAATTCTATGGTCCCGCCTTCCGCCAGGACTGTGTCATATTTCTGCAGGAAGGTCCGGGAAGGGAGCCTGCGGCGGGCATGCCTCTCTTTCGGCCAGGGATCGGAGAAATTCAGATAGATTTTGGATATTTCTCCTTCCGCGAAATAGTCGGTCAGAAGCTCCGCGTCACCCCGGACAAAGCGGAGGTTGGTCAGCTGTAACTGGTCCTGTTTTTCAAGACACCGGATCAGCACGCTGGAATACTTTTCGATGCCGATATAATTAATTTCCGGATGTTCGGCGGCCAGCTGCATAATGAATCTGCCTTTTCCGGTACCGATTTCCAGATGAAGAGGCTGCGGTTTTTCAAACAGGGAATTCCAATGACCCTTCAGGGCCGCAGGCTCCTTGACGGTCCAGGGACTTTCCGCTATGGTCTCTCTTGCTCCGGGAATATTGCGCAGTCGCATAGGATATTTACTCCTTTTAAAAGCTGTATTCTGTGCCATGTCCGCGATTCGCTTTTCACATGGTGCATATTATTGTATCATAAATGGGACTTTATGTTAAAATATTAATGTTTTTCTGCTTTGCCGGTCCGGCAGCAGGGATATCATCCTGAATATGAATATTTTGCAGAAGGTACAGGCATGTATTTTACTAAATCGAAAATCGCGACAATAATCAGATCTTTTTTACCGCTGCTGCTTCTGACAGCGGCTGTCTGTATGACAGCCTGCACGGAACAGAAACATTATAAATCTACGGTGGAGATCATTACGATCGATACAAAAGACGGAGAAGATGTCCGTATTCCGAAATTTTCCACGGATCATGAGTCAGAAATGAAAGAACTGATGTCTCTCAATGACCAGGTTCGGGATCTGGAGAATCAGTATCTGGCCCTGCGGTCCGACCCTGACAGCAGCATGATGCTCTGGACTCAGGTGATTGGCAGCAACACTGATTATCTGCAGGCGACCGTTTCATGGTATCTGGAGAAAAGCGGGGTCCGGGATTACAATATCGTCTCCCTGGTATATGATAAGAAGAACAACAGGATCTTTAATAACAATGACGCCCTGCAGAACGCGGGCCTGACAGGCGTGGAGCTCTCCACCTCTGTGGGAAAGAAATTCCTTTCCATCCATTCCCTGCCGGAAGACGAATATATCAAATCCACTGAGATGCAGGGATTTGCCTTAGATGAAAAGGGGGATACCGCTCTGATCTACATGAAGGTAATCCTGAAAAAAGCAAATCGGGAAGAAGAGCAGTTCTTCTATGTATATCATGTGGACAGTCAGTCCCTGACGCCTGCTTCCGAATCCGGTTTTTCTCTTCCGTGAATCATAGACAGGATACTTCGTAAGACAACAGCAGATCCGGACGCATTACAGAAAGAAAAAATCCAAATACCTCTGCCGGCAGACAGATGCCGGCAGAGGTATTTTTATGCTCAGTATTTACGGATTCTGGAATTTTCCGCCGCGTCCGTAATCTCGACTTTTCGGATTTCGACCGCATAGCTGTAGTCTTTATTTACGTGCACGGTGGAGGTATCGCCGGCTCTTTTTCCCAGCAGGGCTTTGCCCATGGGAGATTCCACACTGATCAGGCCTTTCATGGGATCCTCCCGCATGGTACTGACCAGGGTATAGACTTCTTCCACATCATCTTCCGGTATATAGATGGTAATGGTCTTATTTACGCCGGCCCTGTCATCAGATGTATCTTCCTCCATGATTTCGGAAGTCTTCAGCATCCTTTCCAGATAGCGGATCCGCCCGTCATTCCGGTTCTTGACTTTTTTTGCTTCATGATATTCGAAATTTTCACTGAGATCTCCATGGGCCCTGGTCTCTTTTACTTCTTCCAGTGCCTGCGGACGTACGACCAGTTTCCTGTAGTCCAGTTCCTCCTGGATTTCCTTTATATCCTGCTGTGTCAGCTTATGTTTCATTATAGAATACTCCTGTTCCATATCATTATTATTTTTAAAAAGTAACATCTATCATAATAGCACAAATTATCGGCTTACCGGTATCCGGATTGACGGAGGAATTGTCCCGAATCTTGAAATGGTATGGGAGAAAAGATATAATCTGATATTGAGTATGATCCGCACAGACCCTTCGGTCTGACCTGCGGTTCGCTGGATCGTCCTGATGAAACGATCCATTCTATAAAGCAGATAAAAAAATAAATATAAAGGAAACAGAATATGTCAGGAAATAACAGAAACCGGATTACCGCGGCCATACTGGCAGTGATCCTGATTGCCGCGATCATAGCTCCTTTACTTGCGGCTGCCATGAAAGGAGTCTGATCATATTGAGAAAAGAAAAAATTGTTTCTGTAAGGAACAGTCTTCTTTTTACAGGGATTCTCTTCATATTGTGTATTGCATTTCATATGGCGGTCCCGGTCTTTGCGGAAGAAACAGAAGAGAAGGATTCCCCCAGCCATCCGGATTATGTCCTGGAGGAAGGGATTACCGTAGACGGAGTTGATGTCTCCGGTCTGACGGAACAGGAAGCCCTGGAAAAGGTCCGGGAAATCACAGATGCCAAAAGGGCCAGAAAGATCACTCTGACCGGTCCGGAAGAGCAGCAGAGAACGGAAGTAAAGGCCTCTGAACTGGGTATGACATGGACCAATACAGAGATCATAGACAGAGCCGGCAGTTATGGCCATGGGACCAACATCCTGCGCAGATATAAAGAAATCCGTGATCTGCAGGAGCAGGGCGTGTCATTTACTACGGAATACAGTTTCAGCCGGGACAAGATCAAAAAGGTCATTGAAAAAAAATGTGATTCCTTTAATCAGGAGACCATAGACGGTTCTCTGCGGAAGACAGAGGATGGCCTGGAATATGTAAAGGGTCAGACAGGCTATAAAGTCAATGTAGGCAAATCCGTGGATCAGGTCTACACTTATCTGGCAGATCAGTGGGACCGGGATTCTGAACAGGAGATCGCCCTGGATATCACCGCCTATCCTTATAAAGGAACCGAAGAGGATCTTGGCAAATGTACTGATCTTTTAGGAAGGTATACGACGACCTATTATGATTCCAGCTGGGAAAGGTGTCTGAATATAGAGAACGGCTGCAGGCTGATCAGTGAGACCCTGCTGCAGCCGGATGAAGAATTTTCCGTCCTGGACCATCTGACGCCATTTAACGCTGATAATGGATATTATCTGGCCGGCAGCTACCTGAACAACAAGGTGGTGGAGAGCTTCGGCGGCGGAATCTGTCAGGTATCCACGACCCTCTATAACGCCGTGATCCGGGCAGAGCTGGAGATTAAGGAAAGATCCAATCATTCCCTGATCGTCACCTATGTGGAACCTTCCATGGACGCTGCCATAGCGGAAGACGCGGACATGGACATGAAATTTGTGAATAATACAGAATATCCTGTCTATATCTGGGGAACGGCCGGGGACGGAGAGATTACCTTCGAAGTATACGGATGTGAAACAAGGGATCCGGACAGATCCATTGCTTTTATCAGCGAGACCCTCAGTGTAACGGATTGCTCCAAAAAATTCTCCGCGGATCCTTCCGCTTCCCTGGGTACCATGACCGTTACGGAAGCAGGACATCAGGGGCGCAGTGCCAGGCTGATCAAAGTCGTCTACATGGGAGATGAAGAGGTCAGCAGCGAAATCTTCAACAAAAGCCGTTACTCGATGACACCGGACCTGATTTCGGTCGGGACAGGCGGCGTAACATCCGGTCCCCTGATCGACGCCATCGAAAAGGATGATGAAAGCGCCATTAACAGTGAAATTGAGAAGATAAAGGCGGAGAAGAAAAAAGCGGAAGAGGAAGCCAAAAAGAAGGCGGAAGAAGAAGCCAGAAAGAAGGCTGAGGAAGAGGCAAAAAAGCAGGCGGAAGAGGAAGAAAAACAAAAAGTAGAATAAAAAGATCTTCCTGTCAATAAGGAAAGAAGAGCAGCGGCAGTTATGGAGCTCAGGAACGGTAAAATCGGACCGAATGTCTTTGACCGGTCCGTAAAAAAAAGAATAGAGCAGCTGGACGCAGCTTATGACAGTGCAGTCCTGGATCAGATGGCAGTCACAGCGGATCCGATCACCCTGCGGACGTCCCTGGGCGGTATACTGTCCGTTTACGCGGCTGTGAATGATCTTTCCGCCGCGGGCGCTGTACCGGAAATCTACAGCCCCGTTCTGCTCCTGCCGCCCGGCAGCGCGGAGCAGGAGCTGCGGGACCTGTCCGATCAGATTTCGGAGACAGCCCGGAAAGTAAATGTCCAGGTATCCGGCGGCCATACGGAAGTAACATCGGCAGTCACCCGTCCCGTGGTCATCGGAACGGCGGCCGGCCGGCGCAGGCCCGGGGCAGAGACCGGTCCTCAGAGCTGGAGACCGGGCGCGGCTGTGATCATGACCAAGTGGATCGGCCTGGAAGGGACCTGGCTCCTTTCCAGAGAAAAGCGGCAATTCCTGGAAGAGCGTTTTCCGGCAGCCATGCTGGAAAGGACTTCTGCTTATGACAGATGGCTGAGCACCGTACCCGAATCGGCTGCCGCCCTCAGGTCCGGGCCATGTCTGCTGCATGATGTATCGGAGGGAGGCATTTTTGCCGCTCTGTGGACACTGGCGCAAATGACCGGTACCGGACTGGAAATTGATTTAAAGAGTATTCCTGTCAGGCAGGAGACCATAGAATATACAGACTGCTTTCAGATCAACCCCTACCAGATGGAATCCGGCGGGGCCCTTCTGATCGTTACGGACCGGCCGGAGGATGTCCTGCGGGAAATGGCTGCGGACGGGATTCCGGCTGCCCGGATCGGCAGGCTGACGGCAGGCAATGATAAGATCATCCGGAACAGGGAGGAAATCCGGTATCTGGATCTGCCGCAGCCGGAGGCGCTTTTGCAGGTTCTGGGGTGAAAGAAAGATAATAAAGATTTTTAATAAAGGGAAAGGTAAAAGACATGAACGCACTGGATGAGAGAATATTAGCCATTATCGAGAAGAACAGCCGTGTGGGAATCAAGGAACTGGCCGTTCTTCTGGGGACCAATGAAGAGGAAGTGATCAATTCCATGGAGAGGCTGGAAAATAACGGCATCATCTGCGGATACCATACCATGATCGACTGGGAAAAGACCGGTATTGAAAAGGTCACGGCCCTGATCGAGGTCAGAGTCACGCCTCAGCGGGGCAAGGGATTTGATGAGATCGCGGAACGGATCTATAAATATCCCGAAGTCAATTCCGTATATCTGATTTCCGGCGGCTATGATCTGATGGTCACCCTGGAAGGCAAGACCCTCCGGGAGGTATCCAGCTTCGTGACCAACAAGCTGTCCACCCTGGATACAGTGATCGGTACAACGACCCACTTTATCCTGAAGAAATACAAAGACCACGGAACCATTATGAATAAAAAACATGAAGACCAGAGGGAGATTGTTACAGCGTGAACGAGAAGAATAAAAAAGTACTGTCAGATAAATGTACAGGCCTGAAGCCCTCCGGGATCCGGAAGTTTTTTGATATCGTCAGTGAAATGAAAGACGCCATTTCCCTGGGCGTGGGTGAACCTGATTTTGATACCCCCTGGCATATCCGGGATGAGGGCATTTATTCCCTGGAAAAGGGAAGGACTTTCTATACTTCCAATTCAGGTCTGAAAGAGCTGAAAATGGAAATCGCTTCCTATATGAAGCGGACCCAGAATATCTATTATGACTATAATCAGGAGATTTTTATCACGGTCGGCGGTTCCGAAGCCATCGATCTGACCTTCCGCGCCATGATCAATGAAGGTGATGAAGTCCTGATTCCCCAGCCCTCTTATGTTTCCTATGAGCCCTGCGCGATCCTGGCGGACGCGGTGCCCGTGATTATCAACCTCAAGGAGGAGAATGAGTTCCGCTTAAAACCGGAGGAACTGGAAGCGGCCATTACCGACAGGTCCAAGATTCTGGTCCTGCCTTTCCCCAACAATCCGACAGGCTCCATCATGACCCGGGAGGATCTCAAAGCCATCGCGGATATCGTGATCAAACATGATCTTTACGTACTTTCCGATGAGATCTACGGAGAACTGACCTATGAAGGCAGACATACCTCCATCGCTTCCCTGCCCGGCATGAAAGAGCGGACCATTGTCGTCAACGGATTTTCCAAAGCTTATGCCATGACCGGATGGCGTCTGGGCTATGCCTGCGGACCTAAGGAAATCATCGGCCAGATGATCAAGATTCATCAGTACGCCATCATGTGCGCCCCCACCACCAGTCAGTACGCGGCGGTGGAAGCCCTCCGCAACGGTGATGATGATGTCAGCATGATGCGGGAATCCTATAATGAACGCCGCAGATTTGTCGTATATACCCTGCGGAGCATGGGCCTGTCCTGTTTTGAGCCCAAAGGCGCCTTTTATGTATTTCCCTGCATCCGGGAATTCGGCATGTCCAGTGAAGAATTTGCCACCCGCCTGCTGCAGGAGGAAAAGGTGGCCATTGTGCCCGGAACTGCCTTTGGTGACAGCGGGGAAGGCTTCCTGCGGATTTCCTATGCCTATTCCCTGGACAATTTAAAAAAGGCCCTGACGCGCCTTGAAAAATTTGTTAACAGGCTGCGCAGGAACCGGGAAGAGCAGATATGAATATTGTCCTTCACCAGCCGGAAATTGCCGGCAACACCGGCAATATAGGCCGGACCTGCGCGGCGACAGGGACCGGCCTCCATCTGATTGAGCCCCTGGGCTTTAAACTGACCCGGCGGGAGATCAAAAGGGCCGGCATGGATTACTGGGATATGCTGGATGTGCGGCGGTATATGAATTATCGGGAGTTCCGGGAAAAGAACCCGGACGCCCGGATCTGGTACGCGACGACAAAAGCGGCCAGATCTTATACCGAAGTTTCATACCGACCGGATGACTTTATCATGTTCGGCAGGGAAAGCGCCGGGATCCCGGAAGAGATCCTTATTGAAAATGAACCGTATTGTATCCGTATTCCCATGGGATTCGGCATACGTTCCCTGAACCTGTCCAATTCCGCGGCTGTCATTTTGTATGAGGCCCTGCGGCAGAACGGGTTCAGGGATCTGGAAACAGAGGGACATCTGCACAGGCTGCAGTGGACAGACCGGCAGAGCAGTTCCTGAAATCGGGAGACTATTCTTCCAGATCCAGATCGTCGTTGAGTTCAGAGCGTTTCAGCGTAAAGATGAACTCACTGCCGATTCCTTCCGTACTGACAAGATTGATATTTTCCTCGTGAGCCCGGATGATCTCACGTACGATGGACAGGCCCAGGCCTGTCCCTTTTTTGTCTTTTCCTCTGGACAGGTCACTCTTATAAAAGCGCTCCCAGATCATTTTCTGGTCATCTCTGGGAATACCGATTCCGCTGTCCTTGACAGAGACCATGACTTTATTCCCTTTTTCCGTTGTCTCGATCCGGATTTCGGACCTGCTGCCGCTGAACTTGATGGCGTTATCAATCAGATTGTACAGGACCTGCTGGATCCTTTCCTTGTCGGCGTTGACATACAGGATCCTGCCGGACAGGACCAGACGGAAAGAGATCTCCTTTTCACGGCAGGCGTGCTCAAAGGAGGCAGCCACATTACGGATGGTCTCATTGATATCAAAATCCGATCTTGTCAGCAGCATGCCCCTGGTGCCCAGATTATTCAGGGTCAGCAGGCCGTTGGTCAGCTTGGTCAGCCGGTCTGTCTCATTCAGTACGATCCCTATATAATGCTCGTGTCTTTCAGGAGGAATGGTCCCGTCCAGCATGGCTTCCAGGAAGCCCCGGATCGAAGTAAGGGGGGAACGGAAATCGTGGGAAACGTTGGCAATGAATTTCCGCTGGTCCTCCTCCGCGTTTTCAATCTGACTGGTCATATATTTGAGGGAGGCGGACAGATAGCCCAGTTCGTCATCACTTTCGATATTGAGCTCATAATGATAGTTGCCGGCCGCGAACTGCTCCGTGGCCCGGATGATCTTGCGCAGGGGACGGTAGACAAGCTCTGTAAAGAAAATCAGGATGATCAGCGAGAGAAGAAAGATCAGAAGCAGCATGATGTAGATAATATTCAGGATCGAATCCGATTCTTCCAGAATGGCTTCCACCGGATAATGGATGGTCACATAGCCGCGGATCGTATAGCCCCGGGTAATGGGGGCGAAAACACTGAGCATTTCCCCGGAAAAAGAATCAAAAAAGGTGCCCTGTGTATAATAGGTACCGTTGGTCACGGTCGGGTCAAAATTCTCTACATAGATTTCCTCATCCGGCGCCGGCTCATCGGAGGAATTGACGATCATTCGTCCGGAGGGGTTGATGATCCAGATTTCCGCATGCAGATAGGAGGCCAGAGTCTCCATCTGACGCTGTACGGATTCCAGGGTAACATCGGAATTATACAGATCGGACGCGTAGGTCCCGGCAATCTCTGTGGCCTCCTGATACAGATTTCTGGCAACTCTCCGGCGTACGTTTTCTGTCGTCAGCGAGGAGCCGACCGTAGCAACCGCTATAAAGCCGAAAAGACCAAAAATAATATATGCGAGAATAAATTTAAGATACAGTGTTTTACGCATGGGTGATAAAAAACCGCTTATCTTTTTACATCAAATTTATAACCGACGCCCCAGATCGTGGAAATCTTCCAGTTCTGGTGATCCCGGATCTTTTCCCGGATTCTCTTGATATGGACATCAACGGTACGGGTATCCCCCATATATTCATAGCCCCAGATCTGATCCAGCAGCTGTTCTCTGGTAAAGACCCGGTTGGGGGAAGAGGAAAGAAAGTAGAGAAGTTCCAGTTCCTTGGGCGGCATATCGATTTCCCGGCCCATATACGTGACGGAATAATTGGTCAGATTGATGACCAGATCCGGCAGGGTCACGATCTTTTCATCCGGCGTGGGAGCTTCCGCCGCGGGCTGGACATTTTTGTGGTAGCGGCGCAGGACGGCCTTGACTCTGGCGACCAGTTCCTTGGAATCAAAAGGCTTTTCCATGTAGTCATCGGCGCCCAGCTCCAGCCCCAGTACCTTGTCAAAAATTTCCCCTTTGGCAGACAGCATGATTATGGGGATATCCTGCTTTGCCCGGACCTCTCTGCATACCTGATATCCGTCGATTCCGGGCAGCATCAGATCCAGCAGGATCAGATCAGGTTTATAGGTATTGATCGTATAGAGGGCGGCCTCTCCATCTCCTACGATCAGGGTTTCATAGCATTCCTTGGTCAGATACAGGCTGATCAGCTCCGCGATATTGCTGTCATCATCTACGATCAGTATTTTCTGTTTCACTGCGCTCATATATTTCTTATGGACCGGTCTTTCCTGGGAAAGACCGGTCCTTCCTTTCTCCCGGCTGCTTCCGGGACGTGTCTGTCCGGAATATCCGGAAACACGTAGTAACCTTATTATTTCAGCCGGACAATGGTAACGCCCGCGTCGCCTTCTCCGAAATCGCCCAGGCGGAAGGATTTGACCCATTTCTGCCGGCGCAGATACTGATGGACAGCATTGCGCAGGGCGCCGGTCCCCTTGCCGTGTACGATCCGGACACTCTCCAGATGGGATACCCGGGCATCATCCAGATATTTATCCAGTTCCCGGACCGCGTCATCCGTGGTCATGCCCAGGAGGTTGAGTTCGGGACTGACACTCTGGACCTGGCTGAAGTCCAGCTGCCGGGCGGTCCTGCCTTCCGAAGCGGCAAAAGCCTTCTTCATGCTGCTGCGGCTGCTCTGGATGGCTGTGGGATTGCCGAAAGCGTCTTCATGGATCAGGAGCAGGTCATCGATCCGGACCTGGGAATTCATGATGCCGCACTGGACTTTGACTTTGCCGTCCCTGGGCTCTCCCGTGACGGTACCGGTAAGACCCATGGAAATCACACGGACTTTATCACCGATGTGCAGATCCTCCGGACGCAGTTTTCCTCTGGCAGGCGCCTGTTCTTTCTTTTTCTGCAGCTTCTTCTCCTTTTTGGAGACCTTGTCCCGCAGGCCCGACCGGGTCTTTTCCAGTTCGGCCATATTGCCCCGGCTGCCGCTCTTTCGCAGATCGGAAATGGCCTGATCTGCGGTATCCTTGGCTTCCTGCAGGATATCGCGGGCCTGTTCATGGGCCTTCTGCAGGATTTTTTCCTTTTTCTCTTCCAGCTGCCGCTCCCGGTTCTTCAGGGCCTCTTCCTGGCGGCGCAGGGAATCCCGCAGGGCGGCTGCCTCTTCATGTTCCTTCTGCGCCTGTCTGCGGTTATC
>ODAJ011479788.1_pt1 | contig 11863 bp, 4 predicted proteins | sample 1539241 | NCBI WGS metagenome assembly ODAJ01 (sample SAMN02144231, study PRJEB22623) | gut metagenome | biome: sheep rumen | host: Ovis aries | place: New Zealand | reverse complement strand
CTGTCTTATATAAATATTATAAGGATCACCCTCTTCACTAACAACATTAGGTAAAGTTACATTTACATAACATGGAATAACACTAGTATAATTTATCAAATCAATTGTTGAATTATCAAAATCATAATTATCATATATATAATTAGGAATAGAATAATTCAATATTGTCTGAGTATTATTATTTGGATTTAAGAGTTGACCAATCGTATAAGTGTAGTTGACAGTTTGTAATACCACTTTAATTGAGATATTGTTGGTGCTATTTTGATCTAATTCATGATAAACAATATGTGAAGTAGTGCTTATATTGTCATATTGTCCTATCAGTTCATCATTGACATAATATGTGATGTTACCTACTAATTTTGAATGTTTGCTGAGTTTCAATCTTAGTGTGGTTAAATTAAGACTCGTATTTAAATAACAATTATAATTTAAATTGGAAGAATAAACTTTAATGGATGCAATGAGGTTATAATTTGCAAGATCTATCCAATTTTCTCCATCTAAACTTATATAACTTAGTTTATGTTCACTGTCAAATATCCGATCCAAAGCATCCTGTGTGAATACTTCACATACATTCGTTGTATTTACCTTTAAGACTACTGTAAAATTATCATATTCATCTAAATGAACCCATGTTGTTAATGGAATTGACTTATATCCAGTATAATTTATAAATCCGGATTGATTAGACAATAATAATCCATTTTTGTACAGGTATATTGTGTAAGATGTTTCCTGCTGGAAATATGTTCCCACTGCTTTTAATGTTTCATTGTTTTTGGCTTGATAATTATTTTTTATCCAGAGAGTACTTGAATTATTCAAGTTCAAGGATTTAGTACTTGAAATCTCATTTTGATATATTGTAGTGTAATTTTCATTGTTGTCTAAGTCAAAAGAGTACATGTTCCATCCCGTTACATTAAATCCACCTAATGATTTATCATAATACGAAATATAATTAAATCCATTATAACCTTGATTTGAACCCCAACTATTTTTCACTATAAATGCACCATTACCTTCAGGACACAAACTATGATTATTATTAAAATTATATTTATCATAATTATCATCCCATCCAACTAACATTATAGCATGATTAGGTGTAGTATAATTATGGGAATATAATGTAAGTATATTATTGTTTGAATTATCGTCATATGAGTTTTCAAAGTAACAATCTGTCAATACTGCACCATATTTCAATATCATTTTCTTAATTTCACTTATTTGTGAGAAATTATGAGTATAAATCATAGCTTTTACATCAGATATTATTAACGTATTGTTTAGTTCTGGTGAAATTGTACCCTGTTCATCAAACAAATCATCATCTTCATTAATCAATGTTTTTCCACTAATAATCGCATTAATTGTTCTTAATAATGAGTTTCCTCCAGATAAATCCTGATTAATTTCATTAATCGAATACATGTTAACTGCATTATTTAGATAATTCTCCGAGAAATTTCTTGTTATCCCCTGTTTTTTTAATATAGCTGATTCTAATGTGCCTAAAGAAGCAAATGCCCAACATTTTACTGATTCTCCTTGATTTTTAATTGATGTTACAAGTCCATAATCATTCATATCAAACGATTCATTATCAGTTTGTGAATATAATTTAACTGACATATTTTTAGGTAAATATACATCATTTCCTGCAAATGAAAATGTTACATTTAATAGATTTTTATTTACTGATGGTACTGTATAATTAAAAGATAAACATCCATTAATTATTTGTTTATTATATGTTATCCCATTAATTTTTACTTTTATATTATCTGTTATATCTTCATTCATAGTTGCATTGATTGTTATTATAGCACCTGGAGTTACTATTGAGTCATTTACTTCAAGTAACGGCTCTATTTTTTTGTTAAGGATTGTGTTATTTGTATTAATGTAGTTTTTTGCCGGTGATTTTAAATATAATGTATAATTTACTCTTGAGGAAAGATAATTGGAAGATCCTGAATAGACTACTGATACATTATAATAAGTTTTCTGATAAGTATTTGATAATGTGTGATTAAATATTACTGTATTATTTATAATATTAGCATATATAACACTCCCATTTTCATCTTTAAGCGTGATTCCATTTAATTTCATTGTTATTTTACCCTGATTTGTATTAATTTTTATTATAAATTTGAAATCATTTCCTTTTTGAGCAATATACGAGTTATTAATTATGATAGTTGGTTCAACTTTATTTATAAATGATAAATTCTGGTTATCGACATTGAATGTTACATTTGTAATTATTGAATTTAATACAATATCTATTGAATTATTAAATGTTGCGGAATCATTATATGTTTCAGAGATTATATTCAATTTGCGAGTCGGCAAATAAGTTGTGGTGGTATTGAGTGTATTTAAGGTATTTAATGAGAGATTATACAGATTTAAATATGTATTTGATTGATTGCATGATAATGTGAGTATTCTCCAATTATTTGGTGTGATATTATTTGTTACTACTGTAAAATTTGGATTGTTTATACCCCACCAATTGGAATCAAGATTATACGAGGAATTATTAATATATATTATATTTTCATTATTTGAGGATAGTATAATATTATCATTTAAGGATATTGTGCTTTTATATGAATTTAATATCTTCCCATTATCTGCCATATTATCTTCAAATGTGGAATAGGCTATTGCGAGTAACGTGTTATATCTGGAATTAATGACACCTGCTTTATTATTTGCCGAATTATTTGTGAAATTGGTTGAATTTATTAGAACAGTTCCATAAACAAAGTACAATGCTCCCCCATCATTTTCAGTAGCTTGATTTTTTGTGAAATTTGAATTTAGAATTGTTGTATAATCCTTGCTTAATTGGGTTATTGCTCCACCGCTAGTAGCCTTGTTTGATGTGAAATTAGAAGTATAAATATATAATTCAGTATTTAATGAGTATATTGCACCCCCAACTCCATTTATTGCATTATTTTTAGTTATGTTTGTATTGTTAATTATAATGGATGAATTTTCACTTTTTATTGCTCCACCACTATATGTTGCATTATTATTTGTAAAAAGAGTGTTATTTATACGTATGACATCATTATACTCTAAACTAATTCCTGCACCATATTTAGCAAAGTTATTGTATATTCTAGAATTATTTATATCAATTAATGAAGTATTTGAATGTATTGCACCACCAGATTTTATCACTGTGTTGTTAGATATAGTACAATTGTTGATAATTAATGTAGAATCATTTGTATATACTGCCCCACCTTCATCTGCTAGATTATATTTAATTGTATCATTAACCATCACAACAGTAGCATTTGAACTATAAAATGCAGCGCCAAACTGAGCCTTATTATTAAAATAAGTGTTGTTATTAGAATATAAGGATGATCCATTAGTAGTAGTTATTATTCCAGTATGTTTTGCAGTATTGTTATGAAAATTATTATTAGTTACATTGATAAATCCACCATAATTAAATATTACAGACCCATCATAGGCACTATTATTCCAGAAGTTATTTTTTTCTATAGTTGCAGACCCATTTTCATTATTGTATATAATGCCATATTCTGCAGTATTATTTGCAATTAAATTTCTTTTTAAATATAATGAAGCATTATTATAAATTACTCCACCAAACGTAGCATTATTATTAGTAATTAAATTATTATTTAAGATTGTTAAATTATTATTTAATATAATACCAAAGTAATTACCTGTAATTTTCTTAATTGTATTATTTAAGAGAATTAAGTTACCAAAATTACAAAATGCTCCAACATAGTTATTAGTATCATTAGTTTCAACAGCTGAAAAATTATTTTGCTCAATATAATTATTTATAAAGGAAACATTAGAGTTAATATTATATAATATTCCTGATTTGCTAAAGGTAATATTTATCATATCATTACCATAAACAGATGCCAATCCACTATCAAAATAAAAAATTCCAGAATACTTAGAGAACGAATTATAAATTTGATTATATCCAAAATCCAAAAAACCATTATTTAAAACAATTGAAGAAACATTACCCCAATTATTTGTAAACTTATTATACCCAATTAAAAAAGTTCCCATATCATTCACAAATAAGGAGTTGCCAACAACAAAATTATTATCAAAGGCAGAATAACATATGCTTGCATTCCCCCAGTTTCTTATTAATTCCATGAATACTTTATTATTATTAAAATTAGATTTACGGATATCCATTGAATTATTATTCCATATTAAAGAATTTTGAGAACGTTCATTATTAAAAGTAACATTATTTAAAAATAAGGATAAATCGTTATAAATAATAGAATAGGAACCATTATTAAATTCAAACTCTGAATTAAAAATTTCCATTTCATATAAATTATTTATAATAGCATGATCTGCAACATTATTATTTAAAATACATGTATCTATTAAACAAACTCCGTCATTTCGAATGATACAACCCCTATTTGCATTATTTTCATAAAGTTTAGTGTCAAATAAATGCAATCTTCCAGCATTATATATTGAAGTACTGTTATGTGAATTAAAATTTCGTATAGTACAATTATTTATTAGCAATACTCCATTATTAAAAATAACAGGAGGATTACAATAATTATTCGAACAGAGAACTATTTCATTAATAGTTACTTTCTGATCATCAGTTATATAAAAAAAGTTATATGAACAATTACAAACATTAAAAACATGATTATTAGCAAATATAATTACATTGACATAATCAAAACATACTGTTCTATTGGGATAATAAACATTTTCACCAACATTTATAACTAAAGTAGTTTTTCCTTGATTATTTTCTGAATAATAATAAAAATCATCAATAGTATTCACAGAAACACGATATGCATTCAAATAATCTAAAACCTCTTGTGACTCAGGTAACGTACCATATTGATAAACATAATCCAAGATATTCATATAAAAATATAAAGAATCTTCAAATGTTAAATTTCCTATTTCCGATACAAAAGTAGGTAAAGGTTGATTATAAGTTACATAAACTGAGCAGATATTAAATGCAAAGTTTATATACTCTTCTTTAGTCATGGAACATCCATAACAAGTTGAGGAATAAGAAGAAATTACATCCAGATAATTATAAGAATAATAATAATACCCTGTACTTTGTATTAAATTACAAAGAAGATACAAATAATCTGCTTTAGATAATGTGATATTATCAATAATTATCTCTGGAAATTGCAGATTATAATTTACATATTGTAATAAGTTATGATTAGATATGATAATATCCTCAGGTAAAAAATAAGGAGAATTAGTAATGTCTCTAAGAACAACTAATGTTTCATTATCGTTACTTTCCCCATCATCAATAAATTTGAAAAGAACACTTTCATTGTTTTTAATCATAATACTTTTAGAGTTATTTAAAAGATTAGAATTATTAGCAGTATTATTTTGAATTAATACATATTTAATATTTTTATAGGATAAATTCACATTTAACGAATCTTTTGGGAGTTTATAGTTACTATACTTTGAAAAAATATTTGAAGAATCCAAATGAGTACAATTTTTAATAGCATTCCCTTTATTTAAACTTAAATCAGAAAAAGTATAATTATTTATATAGTCCTCATTATTTATTAGTTGATTACCCACATAATCATATCCACACACATTATCATCAATATTTAAATATCTAAAATGACATCCAGTTTCATCTTCAATTAAGCTATGACTTTGAATACTGTCGTTAATGATATTATCATTTGTTGAAACATCATTATCGCATTCATTAGCAGAAATAATAGGTAAAACTGAAAAAAATATCAATAAAAATAATATTAAAATTTTTATATTCACAAAAATCCCCTGTAATTATATGTATTAATAAAGTATTTATTAAGAAACCTTTATATATTTTTAATTATATACTTAATAACTAATAAAGCTTACTATAATAAAAAAAAATACAATTTAAAATGATAAATATGAAAAAATATATTACAATCCCCCTATTATTATTTATTTTGATTTTTTCCCAATGCATTTATGCTGAAGAAAACAATACAAACGAAAATAATATGATTATAAATGAGAATACAATGCCAACAAATGATAATTATGGTGTTAATAACCATAATGAAGAAAAAAATATAAAAACAGATACATTATCTGAAAACCCTTCAATAAATAATCTTCAAATTAAGTATCAACCTAACCCTGTAAATTACAGCATACATTATCCAAAAACTAAAACTCAAATAAACATCAGTAATTATACATATTATCATAATTCTAAAAACTTGATTATTGAAGGAAACGTGATAGGCCAACGAAGCAACGATGCAAACTTCACTCTTCAGATAAATAACTATGAAAAACTTAAAAAAAAAGGAAATAAAATAGAAGACTATTATCCAATATTTAGAAAAAATAATGGAAATTTCATCGCCAATATCAAAGTAGATATCAATGAATCATTTAATGTAACATTGAACTATCCCGAAACATTAGTTGAGTATCCTTCAAATGTAACCATTAACATTGACAACTTTAAGAAAGATTACATTATATCCGCTTATGCAGGTGAAAGAATAGAGGAATTCTTCCCAATCGTAGATGAAAATTATGAAAAGATTAACGAAGGATATGTTATATACAAACTGAACGGATTAACCCTAAAAAATAAAATGAATGACACAATCCAATCAAATGTTATAAATGGATCTGTACACCTAAATTATCTGATTCCATACACATTCAAAAGTAGAAACTATACACTTGAAATAGTATATATTAATGAAAAGGCAATTTCCAAGTCATTTAGAAATAGGTATACTATCTCACTTTATAAACATAATATCTCAATGACAACCAATGTTACAATATCAAAAAACATATATGAAAGTTCAATCCTCATAAGACCCTCTTTGTTAATTGATGGAAAAACACCCAAAAAAGGATATTTAATAGCTAAAATAAATGATGTGACTTTGAAGGATAAATTCAAAAATACAAGAGTTATTAATTACCCCCTTGCAATTTCATCAATGCTTAAATATAATGAATCTGTTCCAGTTCCAGATTATCTTAATAAAAACTTTGATGTTGATATACGTGATTCATGGAGGGGTAAAACACTTAAAATTACAGTTCTATACAGTTTAAATAATTATGGACGTATTGAAACTACAAATTATTGCACATTATCTTCTGAAAAGTTAAACACATCCATAGTCTTCGACAATATTATATGGACAAATAAAAGTGTACATCTACAAGGAAATATCATCACGAAGTATTTAAACCGCAATGCCGTTGGAAAAAACATTTTGTGTATTAAACTTAATTCTATAACATTGAAAGATTCAAACAACAAGCCAATTAAGTTTGAAGTAAATGACGGAAAAATAGACATTGAATTTAAAATACCAGATAATTACAAATCAGATAAGTATAATCTAACAATCACAAGTGGTGAAAGAAAACATTATAATAGCATTAGAACATCACGAAGCATAAATAACATTAACCCACATCTAAATTTGAACAACGAGGAACAATTCTTATATAAATATAATCAGATTAAAGAAAGAACTAAAGAAATAAAGTACAATATATCCATTAATATTAATAGAATCAAATGGACAAATAAGACTGTACAACTACAAGGAAATATCATAAATGACAAATTTAAGAGTACCATTTTAGAACAAAGCATTATAATTCTTAAACTTAATTCCATAACCTTAAAGGATTCAAACAACAAGACAATAAAGTTTGAAGCAAATATTGGAAAAATAGACATTGAATTTAAAATACCCGATAATTACAAGTCAAACAGTTACAATCTAACGATTATTGTCGATCAAACAATATATTATAATAGTTATCGAAAATCAATAATGATTTATAAGAATGATACCCTTAAATAAAACTTATACTATTTAGAGTTATTATGAAATAATTAAAAATAGAATAATACTTATTATTCTATTAATCCCCTTATTGTCTGTGCAAATTCTGATTCAACTATGGACTTTGCACCCAGTGTTTTTGAATGTGCATCCAACTCAGTTACCACATAGTCAAATCCCATTTCTCTTAATGGTTTTACCAGTCTTGGTCCATCTGTTAGTGCTACTGTTTTAGCATCCAATTTAGCCACGTCAACTGCATGTGGCACTCCCAGTATCACTGCTAGATCAACCTCTTCTTTTTGTAGTATTTCTAGTGCATTGTCCCCTGTTACAGGGTACTCATCAAGTCCACCTGTGATGTAATCTGCTTTTTTATTTATTTTATTGTTTACTTCTACAGCATGGCTTTTGATGTAGGCAAGTCCAATATTCTCATCGGTATTAGCCACAAATAACGGCACGTTATCCGGATTGTATCCTATCCAGTCTATTGTCATGATATCAGCAAATAGGTAGCTTGTCTCTTTCTTGGCATTCAATACCAATGCTACTTTCTTATTGTTATTTATATAATCTAGGATAACTTGTGCTACTTTTACCTTGTTGTCACCATAGTCTGGCTGGATGTATTCACCCTTTGCCATTCCACGTGTCTTTTCAAGTTCTGTTGCCTTCTCAAGCATCAAAGATTGTCTTTTTACTTCCTCTTCACTTATGATTCCGGCTTCATATGCCGCTTCCAGTGCCTGTATCGCACCGGAGGTGTTATCGCCGGAGGAGTATCCGCCGTGAGTTTCAACGACTATAATATTAGATTCTACTCCGGCTTCTCTTGCTGCATCTTTCATGTTTTCTCCGATTATCATACTGGCACATGTTCCTACTATTCCAATGTTCTTGGGATGGAATGCTTCGTAGACTTCCTGTATCGTTTCTATTAGTTTGTCTGCTGCTCCAAATATGAAGTCGTTTTCTGTCATTGCTGTTGTAACTACTCGTATTCCTTCATCTTCGAGTAGTCTTCCTGTTCTAAAGCAGCACCCGGATGGTCCATGCATTACTATCACGTCTACTTCCATGTCACGCAGTGTGTAGAGGGCTGCTGCTATTGGGCTTGGTCTTGGATGTATCATAACATTTCACCTTTTTTGAGTCTGTATTGGCCTAGACTACTGTATTTTTTGTCCTTGAATTTTTCTTCATCCAGTATTGGTCTGGCACTTATTATTACTTTTTCTACTTTTTCGGGATCTAATTCACGGTATTCCTGTGTATCTGTCATTATTATTATACAGTCAGCTTCATATGATTTATCTAAACTTATCTTCTTGGCTCCATGGGATTCAATTAATTCCTGTGACACCTTGTCATCATGTACCCATACTTCCACGTCACGTGAGACAAAGTCATCTACAAGGGTTAATGATGCATTGTTTTCTTCTGATTCTAGAGTGTCATCCTCTGTTACTCCAAGTACTGCTACTGTTGTCTCGAACATTGCCAGGTGTTCTTTTAGGTATAGTTCCTTTTCTGCCATGTAGGACATGTGGTATGCCACGTAGTTGTTTGTTTCACGACTTGTCTGTGACAGTTGTGCAGGTTCTCCATATTCATCCGCAAGACGTACTATTTCCTGTGAATCCCTTGAGACTTCATTTTTTAGTATTGGCTGAGGATATTCAAGGTGAATGTCGTCTTTTAGATTTGCCATGTCTACTGCTTCTATCAAATCGACTGTTAGTGCCTCTGATAGTATTGCTGTCTGATTTGAAAGGGCAATTACTGTATCTGTGTATGCATTCTGTAAAAGAGGTATTATTTCGGCAGTTTGTATGTGTTTTACTGTTTTTATCTTTTGTGGTAGTTGATTGTATATTTCTATTGTCTTTTCAAGGGATGTGTCATTTGTTGCTGCTATTACACGGATGTCATCATCTATGAGTGTGGTGTATGCCATGTTAATATCAGGGATTAAATCGTATTCATCTATGACTTTGGACATCTTATATACAGTTCGTGGCGGTATTTTTGTATCAAATATTAGTAGTGCATCCAATCTTATGTCGTCACGTATTCTTTCACATGCTTCCTGTAATCTACTTGTGTTATATTTACCATCTATTAAAGCATTTTGTGTGAAGATTATCACTTCGCTACCTGATATGTCACTTGTTTTTTCAAGTGATGTTTGTATCTGATTATCAGGATCAAATACTTCTAAACTTTGAAAATGAGAATATTTTTCAAGAAGTGTATCCTTATCAGGATATAATGTTACTTTCATGATATACCTCTTCTCCTATTTGTTTGATATGATGCTTATGATATCTCCCTGTTTTAATTCCTGATCACTGGCTATTCTCATATTACGTCTTGCATCAATAGCATGGGTAAATCCATCACCGATATCTGTATGGATACAGTACGCCATGTCCCTTGGAGTTGAACCCCTTGGTATTAGAAGTGCATCAGGAAGTACATTACCCTTATGGTCAGAGTACTTGTGTTCATCCTCTACCGGATAGACTGCTATCTGATCAAGCAGTTCATATACAGCCGTGTTCAATGCTTCCTGTATTCCTGTTGAACCGTATTTTTTGAGTACATGTTCGTCGATGTATTCAAGTGCCTCTTTTTGCTTGGTGGATAATTTATCATCTGCTATGATTTCAAAGTGGTCATCCCCTGAATTATAGTTGATTAGTCCTGCTTTGGCCGCATTTACCAGTGCAAGTTCTGACTGGGCACTAGCCGGTATTACAAGTGGATATTTTTCCTTGAGTCTTCTGATGTTTTCTTCTGCTGTCGGTGCATCCGTCTTATTTGCAACGATGATTATTGGCTTTGATAATTCAAGCAGGCGGGATAAGAATTTTAGAATATCCTCTTTTTCCCATTTGTCATATTCATCATTCATTATACGTTCTGCTTCTATAACATCCTCGACCTGTACGCCTGTTCCGCTTAGCTGGTCTGCTATTACCTTTGCAAAGTTTAAGTGTTCACTCATCACCTTTCTAATAAGTCTTGGCCAGTTACGCTCCAGAATAGAATACATCCACATTGTAACCTCATCCTGCAGGAAATTAACATCATCCAGTGGGTCGTGGCTTCCGGCCTCACATGGAGTTCCCTCAATATCAGTAGAACCTGATGCATCAATTACATGTATCAGTGCCTTTGCCTGACGAAGATCATCCAGGAATTGATTTCCCAGTCCCTTTCCTTCATGAGCGCCGGGTACCAGTCCTGCCACGTCTATTAATTCTACCGGTATGTAACGAATTCCTTCTACGCATTTACTTGTACGTGGATTACAGGTTAATCCCAATTCTTTACATGGACAGTCGGCGGTAATATATGCCACAGCCTTATTGGCGTCTATCGTTGTGAACGGATAATTGGCAATTTCCGCCTCAGAAAGAGTTGCCGCTGCAAAGAGTGAAGATTTTCCCACATTTGGTTTTCCTGTAACTGCTATTTGTAACATTAAATATCTCCTTATAGTTTTTTAATTTATTATATAATTGTGATAAATACTTCTTCCATGAAAAAATATCATTTCTTTTAAAAGTAACTCTTTAATCAATCATTATAATTATATATTTATAAATTCTTAGATAAAAACAATTAGGATACTAACAAAAATAAGAGAATGAATCCAAAAAAAAATTATAAAAAAAAGTATTAAAGTAGATGAATAATATCTACTTTTATCTAGACTGAAACATGTAAAGTCTTAACATCTTCCAATTTAGGATAATTAACGGATGTGAATATTGCTGTAATGTTATATTCGCCAGATTTATAATTTTCAGGCAAGGTATACTCTACACTTACAGTATTGTTAGTTACTTTAGCATAGATTACTTTACCATTTGAGTCTTTTACTGTTTTACCATTGATTTTGAATACTACTTTTCCATTGTTTATAGTTACAT
>ODAJ011618230.1_pt1 | contig 11864 bp, 15 predicted proteins | sample 1539241 | NCBI WGS metagenome assembly ODAJ01 (sample SAMN02144231, study PRJEB22623) | gut metagenome | biome: sheep rumen | host: Ovis aries | place: New Zealand | reverse complement strand
ATACAACTTAATAACGCTAGATCCTGGGTGAACAAATGTTCGCCCTTGACCTATTGTTATATTTTTAACGATACTGTTAACTTTTTAACAATGATTTGTCAATAATTGACAATTTGGGGGATTACAAATGAGCACATCAATTCAGATCTTGTTAATGATAATTGCGTTTGCTATTATATTTGCCGTCGTCGTTGCCGTCGTCGTCAAGATAGCGCTCTATTTATTTAGAACCGTCGAGCACTTCATCGACACTCATCATTAACGCCGTCACAAAGGAGAACAAATATGGACATTACAATTTATGATTTATCCGTTGAGGATATCGACTTATTCATTTCCTCAGATACAGACCGTTGGGCGCGTATCGCACGCAAGGAAACTGCACATAATCCAACCGTTGACTTGCTTATCAATGTCAAAGGTGTTACCGTCACAGAAAACGCAATTGCCATAACTTTCCCAGACAACAACATCATGTTCGTCAAGATTTCGTCAAACCACTATTTAAAGATCGAGGTAATGTAATATGGCTAAGCGTTCCAACAGAAGAATTACAAATGTTACACCACCGTCGAAAAATACGTTCAAGTCTAATGCGTATCGTTCCGAATTGTCAATAAATGACATTCGCGGTCTTGCCTGGAACGCTGTTCAAGGAAATCCTCAATCATATGAAATCCTTGAAGCACAAAATAGGAAAATGGCTAAAATTGCAAATTCACGTATGCGAGCATTAAAAGCAGCGCATCTTAATATGTTTGCATATGATAGGGCAATCACATTCTTAGAGAACAATGACCTAAAGCGCTTTCCAGATACCTTGCCAGACCAGTCAAATTTCAAAGCGATAGTGGATCAAATGTCAGAACTTGTAGCATTTATCAATTCAAAGACTTCAACATTAGCTGGTGCGAGAGATACACTTGATAAAAAGCTTGACAAAATTTCAGAGTACACTGGAAAAGAATACAACGACAAGCAAAAACATAACTTAGGAAGGTTACTTGGTACAGATGCTGTTTCTACTTTATTGCGTGATATACGTGGTAATTCAGGAGAAGTAATTGACGCTTTAGAGGATTTATCACTTACAGACATAGACACCGAGCGAATAACAGAAATAATAGATAATTATTTGCAAGGGTGGACGCCATGGGATAATGAATTATGGTTTGTAAAATCACGTTCAATGAATTATGACCAGTTGTTAGGTCAATTGCGAGATTTATACAAAGAGAAGACAGGGCATAAAGACGCCGAGGAGAACAAATCATGACAAATCAAATCAAATCAAGACTCGACTGGCTAAGTCAACACAACTTAGTCACTCAGACGCTATCAGACAATTCAATATCTGTCGATCGCATTTACACAATAGACGATTTTCCATATGACGAAGTATGCAAAAAGCTTTTAAAATATCGCTATTGTGGTAAAAATCAAACAGCTTATATAGGTGACTTTGCAACATTCGATATAGAGTCAACAACTTATCAAAAGTCAATAATTGACAATGAGCCGGAATACAATGCATTTATGTATCAATGGCAATTCTGCATTGATAATAAAGTCATAATCGGTAGAACATGGCAAACGTTTTTACAATTACTTGAAAATCTCCGAAAAGGTCTGGGTTTATCACATAACCATTACTTTGTAATATACGTACATAACCTGTCATATGAATTTCAGTTCTTCCGCAACTTTGTCAATATTACACATATGTTCGCTCTTGAAAAGCGCAAAGTCGTTAAATGTATTGTAAATGACGCATTTGAATTTAGATGTTCTTATAAGCTATCAAATATGTCTTTACAAAAGTTCGTATCATCAACACCAGAAGCTCTATATTGGAAGAAGAGTGGTGACCTTGATTACAAAAAGATACGAACTCCTTCAACAATCCTTACTAATGAGGAATTAGCATATTGTTATAATGATGTCCAGGGATTACGTGAAGCGGTAATGCATCTTCTGAAATCAGAAAAAGATACATTAGCTTCAATTCCAATGACCTCAACTGGATACGTTCGCAGAGAGTTTAGAGCAGCTTTTAACAAAGCACCTAGAAATCATTACCAGTTTAGAGAAATGCGACTCGATCCAATACAGTATGCATTATTGAAAACGGCAACTAGAGGTGGAAATTGCCATTGCAACCCTGCTATGTCCGGAGCGCTCGACGATAGAAATGTATTTAACGACGTTTCATCATACGATATGTCGAGCGCATATCCGGCAGTAATGACTCAATGCAAATTTCCAATGTCGCCATTCTTATTGCGAGCTCCAGATTTGTCAATAATTGACAAATATATCAAAGACGGCTCGCAGGCGCTCTTAATAGATTGTGTCTTTTATGACATAAAGATAAAGACAGTTAAGACAGTTCCTTACATACCAAAAGCAAAGTGCACAAAACTATGGAAACCAAGAATAGACAACGGACGAGTTATTAAAGCAGATGTATGCGGAATGGTTTTAACTGATATTGACTGGAAAATAATTCAGTCACAATATGAGATAAAAGGCGGTATTGAAATACTTAACCTTTACTCAGCAAAATATGATTATTTACCGCTTGAATTACGAGAGAAAGTAATTGAGCAGTATAATAATAAGTGCAAGCTAAAGTTCGGCGATCCATACTTGTACAATAAATACAAGAATAAGATAAACGCAGACTTCGGAATGATGCTAACCGACATCTGCCGCCAGGAAATTAGCTATACTCCAGACTCACCAGACGACAAAGGAAATCCATTTACTAGCGAGCCCCTCGACATTATCGCTACAATGGCAAAGTATTATAACTCACGCAATTCCTTCCTCTCATATCAATGGGGAGTCTGGGTAACTGCACACTGTCGAAATCGTTTACAGAAGGCAATAAACCTAGTGGGTTCAGATGCGATATACTGCGATACTGACTCACTAAAGTTCCTAGGAAATCATGATGAAGACTTTGAAAAACTAAACGAAGAAATCTTAGACGAAGCAGATAAATGTCAATTATTGACAAGTTGTGACGTAGAAGATCCAAGAAATGGTAAAATACATCACTATCAACTTGGCGTTTGGGAAAAGGAAAAGACTTACAAAACATTCAAATCATTAGGAGCAAAGAAATATGCCTACACATACGATAAAGACAAAAACGGTAAACCAGACAATTCCCTACACATCACAGTTGCAGGATTGTCTAAAACTAAAGGTGGAGAGTGGCTTACTAAGCATGGTGGAATGTCTAAGTTCAGAATTGATACGATCATACCAGCAGGTCATTCCGGCAGAACAGTGTCTGACTATAAAGATTACTTGTCACCATACACCCTCAGGTTTAATGGTGAATCTATATGGACAGGTTCAGCAATAGCAATCTATGAAACATCATACACATTCTCGATAACAGATGAGTATGAACAGTTATTAGCAGATTTAGAAGGAGTTTTAGTGTAACTAATGGAAAATGAGCTTTGGTACAGAGAAATTATTGAAGCTTATGAGGAATATAAGGAGAACAATACAAATGCTAGACAATGAAATCGATTTAGAAGAATGGGTAATTGCATTACTAAATGACATATCAGATGCGAACAAATACAGAGAAACATACGAGCTAACACTATCTAAGGAGCGAGTACGCAAAATTGCGGAAGCTTGGGAGAGTATTACAAACGTAGAACTATCATAAGGAGAGCACATATGAATAACGATTATATGAAATCACACTTACAATCACATCCAGACCAGTACGATCATGAAATTCTATCTTTAATGTCATACATTGGAGATAGCTTAGGCATTGCAGTTAAAGAGAACGCTGGCGTGCAAATAGTAATACAGCCAGAAGATACTAAAATATTATACAATGCCTTTAAAGCAAAAGGCTTACTTTAACCAGGGCATCGCAGAAATGTCAATAATTGACATTCTGTAGCTATATACTATTAACCAATTTAATCAAATCAATTCAAAAGGAGAACAAAACAATGGAAGAAATCAGAACAAAGGAATTCACAGCAAAGGATATGTTTAATTCAGCAACAGCACTCTCACTTAAGAGTGCAATCGGACAGCAGCTCAATATCGTAGGTATCTGGGTATGCGAGCGTCCAGACCTTGACGGACAGATTAAGACAGTAGCAAACATCAAGTGCGATGATGGTAACATCTACGGAACAATCTCTGATACAGTTATCAGATCCGTAACAGCACTTCCTGAGATGCTTGAGGAAGGGCCAGTTGCAGTCAACGTTGAGACCAGACCTGGTTCAAAGGGACGTGACTACATCGTCATCACACTTGCTTAATGTCAATTATTGACAAAGCACGAGGGGCTTACAGTGGGGAACAAATGACAACTTAACAAAGGAGATTATTATGAGTGAGAATTTTTATTTCGATATTAAAGGACGTTCTGCGATGCCTTTCCAAGTATATATAGGCGGACGTGGTATCGGAAAATCTTACTCGGCTTTACGTGAACTGGCATTAAACATGCCAGCTGACGAGAAATGGATCTACATGAGAAGAACAGGCAAAGAAATTGAAGCTTGTTCTACTGAATTTGGAAACCCATTCAAAACCATCAACAAAGATTTCGGGACTGTAATAGTCCCGGAGTCAGGTGGTAAGGGTGCAGCTGAATACTTTTACGATGAAAAGGACGAGGACAACCCTACTCTAGTTGGTTATGGAGTAGCTCTATCAACATTCGCAGGCTTGCGTTCTATGGATTTGTCAGACGTAACAGTTGTAGTATTCGACGAGTTCATTCCAGAGCGACAAGTTAAGCGTATTAAAGCCGAGGGAGATGCTCTCTTAAACTTTTACGAAACAGTAAACCGTAACAGAGAGTTGCAGGGTAGACCACCGTTACGTTTAATACTTTTATCAAATGCAATTGACCTTGCAAATCCTATCCTTGAAACATTAGGTATCATATCTGAATTAGAGAATATGATACAGCACCACGAACACCGAAGAACCATTCCAGAGCGTGGACTCTATGTTGAGAGAGTTGGTAAAGTTGGAGTAACAAATGCCAAAGAGCACACCGCTCTTTATAAGTTAGCAAATGCCGACTTCACAAACGATACTCTTAACGCTGACTTCTTATCAGCAGACTTGACAACTATCAAGAAGAATGTCAACTTAAAAGAGTTCCAGCCTATTTTCAGATTTGGAGAGTATGTTGTATTCAAATCGTCGAATGGCTTTCATGTACAAAAATCAACAATAACAGTAGCAAAAGTCTTTCCCGAGTCAGCAGGTATCAAGGTGCGAACATTCTTTGCGCCAACATATCGAGTCGCCAGATCTTATGGCTCGATAACATTTGCAGATTATACTACGCAAGTGTTCTTTGATGACCTGTTCCAGTGGGACGTTTAAATAGCTGGTTGGGGTAGGCGGAATGGGCATAACCAACTCCCAGAAGGAGCGCCCCAGTGTGGTTCACTACATGCCTACCCTTTCCTATATAAAGTTGCTTGACAATTGTCAATAATTGACAATTTGAAAGGAGAATAAATGAGTGGCAAAGCACATACAACCAAAGAAACTCTTCCTAGCGAAGAAAATGTCGAAGAAGTCAATCCAGACACAGATGCAGAACAGACTACACCAGAAGAGAGCGGGAGTACATCTGGGCAGACGAAGCCAGAGCAAGTAGACAACTTCGCTCAAATGTACGATATGCTAACTGAGCGTGACAAAGCTATCAAAGATCTTACCGCAGAAGTTGCGAGCTTAAAGAAGGAGAACACAAACTTATTACTCAAGGTAAATGCATCTGCACCAGCAGGTGACAAAATTAAAAATCCATATGAGAAGTTCATTGACTCTATGGTAGAAAGATAAGGAGATAGTATGGATACAAATCAGATTTATGAATTAGTCAATGACGTAGCCCAGCAGACAATGGGTGAGTCAGCACTCACAGCTTCAGACACAGCTTCACTTGTTGCAATGGGAAATGCTATTCTTTCATCATCAACAAATACCGAAGCATTCATCGACACACTTGTTCAGCGCATCGGACGTACAATGATTTCTTATCGCCCTTATAAGTCCCAACTTGGACTCATGGCTGTATCAGATATGACCATGGGCGCTATCATGCAGAAGATCAAAGTTAAGATGCCTTCAGCAGTAGAAGACGTTACAACCCAGTTGATTGACGGACAGTCAGTTGACCAGTACATCGTTTCTAAGCCAAAAGCAAATCAGAAGTTGTTCGTCAAGAGAACACCTTACACATTCTATGTTACAATTCAGAAGAAGTGGCTCAGAGAAGCTTTCACATCTGAAACAGCTATGGGTTCATTCATCTCAGCTATCTATGGCGAAGTTGAGAACGCTCTTGAGCTATCACAGGAAAACCTTGCAAGGCTTTGCATGGCTAACTTTATGGCTACAATCTCAACATCAGCAAACAGAGTTATTAACCTGGTAACAGAGTACAATAGACTCAAGGGAACATCACTTGATCAGGACAATGCTCTTCTTGATGAAGGATTCCTTCGTTACGCTCTTGGCAGAATGAACAACATTTCAAAGAAGATGAAGACCATGTCTGTTCTTTACAATGACGGTTCAGAAACACGTCACTCTCCAGAGGGCGACCAGAGATTTGTATCCTTAGTTGATTTCCAGACAGCTCTTGAAACACAGGTACAGTGGGCAGCTTTCCATGAGCAGTATGTAAAAAAGCAGAATGGCATTGAAGTTCCATATTGGCAGGCTGCGCAGTCACCAATGAATATCAATCTTGTTATCGAAGGCGACGATGCTGAGCAAGAGGAGTCAACAACTCTCAGTAACATCGTTGCATTTATCCATGACAGAGATGCTCTTGGTACATACCGTAAGGAAGTTGAAGTTGCTACAACTCCACTTAACGCACGTGGTCTGTACACAAACCAGTTCTGGCACATGAATGATCTGTATTTCAATGATGTTTCAGAGAACGGCATCATTTTCACACTGAACTAAATGTCAATTATTGACAATTTAAGTTGATAAGGAGTAGGTTATGAGTATAACAGTAAGCTTTACAACTTCAAGTAAAAAGGTTAATTCAACTGCTCAGTTAACAATGACTGATAGTTATGAATGTGTTTTCAAGTCAGGTTGTTCAATGCTCAGACCTACTCTTTTTCTTGAAATAGCAACAAATACATTTCCTGCATATACAGCATTTAAGATTGAAAATCGTTATTATAATATAACTGATATTCGATCTGTACGCCAGAACTTATTTGAAGTTGATGGCGTAATAGACGTACTTGCAACATATCGAAATCAAATAGGTGCATCATCACAGTACGTATTAAGAGCATCAGCAGAGTCAGACAGCTATATCACAGACAAGCTTTATCCAATGCGCAACTATAAAACATATGGACGTGATGCAAAAGCAAATGGTTTTGTTTATCCGACTCTTGGTACTTTCGTAGTCGGAGTGCAGGGTAAAACGACAGGTGGATCATTCGGTAGTACGACTTATTACTGCATGGACTCCACAAATTGCAAAGCATTCATGGACAAAGTATTTAATATAAATACAGCTGACTATGATGCAGCATCTGTCGAAGCCGCATCAGGCATACCAGAAAAAGTATATGCATCAATTATCAATCCTCAGCAGTACATCGTTTCATGTATGTACTTACCATTTGAATACGAAACAATCGGCAACCGTTCTGTATCATCAATAGAACTAGGTTGGTTCACAATAGATAATATCGAAGCATTAGTATTCAATACATCTTACGGACAATTACCACGCGTATCTTCTCTTACATTCGATTTACCAAAGCACCCTCAGGCATCAAGCAGAGGGCAGTATCTAAACAACTCGCCATACGCATCTTATCTATTATCATACATGCCATTTGGCGAACTTGAATTGCCAGCAGATCTTTTAATAGGACAATCACAAATACATCTAGAAGTTCTAGTAGATGTAATAACCGGACAGGGTACATTAAAAGTCTACTCCGGTTCTAACGCATCAGGTCAATTATTGACAAGCGACTCAGCTCAGATAGGAGTACCAATTGCAATATCTGGCGGAGTATATGACGTATCACTTGGCGGAGCGGCAAAGAAACTGGCAACTGGTGCACTAGCAGCATCAGCACAAGCCGGTCAAAACGTAGGTTTCTCACTGCTTGGAAGCTCAGCAAACATTGGGGTATGGGGAGCAGCCGCAAACACAGTAGCGGGAGCGGTTCAATCTCCAACAATTACAACTGCTGGATCTAATGGAGCATTAGACTTCCTAGAATACGATTGCATTTTATATTCCAGATTTACTCATATAGTCGATGATGACAATGCTCAGCATGGTAAACCATTATGCAAAGTTAGAACAATCTCATCTGTACCTGGCTACATAATGTGCATGAAACCATCAATTGATTTAGCCGCTACGGAAACTGAAAAAGATGAAATACTTGCATTTATGACTAACGGATTTTATTATGAATAAAATGTCAATTATTGACAATCGGAGATACCATGGGAAATGTATATCTTAATCCACAAGGTAATGGATATGCGTATGTAGATAACCCAACGCCAGACGGTGGAGAGCGTTTTACAATACATTGCATTCCAGATCCTGGCGAACGACTAGAAGATGTTAGAGCATTTGACTCATATGATAATCCAGTTGCAATCCCAGTAGCACAAACAATCTCAATGATTTACAGAGATAGTTGGAGAAGTTTATATGTAGACATATACTTCTCTGGTTCTGAACCGCCACCAGGACCAACGCATATATCCTTAATAACGTTAATATGCTTGCTAGCATCTAAAAAGAAAAGGAGACGATATGTCAGATAAATCAAGCAAAGAACTAATACATAATTTAACGATGGCTCTTGAGTCAGCATTTGGACACAAACCAACTGAAGTATCCGGCATTGAAAATTTCACATCGGCATATTACTTCGCATACTTGCTTCGCCTAGTAAAAGGTATCTTTGAAATCAAAGCGCCTGACCACTGGGATACGGACTTCTTACTTGATACACTTCTCCTCAATGGTTGCTTCGGAATATTCGAGCAAGGTACAGAGCCACTCGCATTAAACTGTCAGCCATATGGAGTTAATGTATATTACAAGGCAACTAATTTCAACATAGCAAATCCAGTACTCGGCAACTTCTCCAAAACAATTGACGTAGACGGCGCTCTTATTTATCTCGAGGAAGATCCAACAGTATCTGGACAGTACCGCACAATACGTCCCTTACTTAATCTGTACTCTTACAAGCTTGCATCATGCGATAAGTGCATTGACCAGTCACTCATGAATTCTGGAGTAGCCGCAATCTTCTCAGCACCAGATAAAAAGACTGCGGAGTCCTACCGCGCAATGTATGACCAAATCTCGGAAGGGAAGCCGGCGGTGTTCGTGGACGAGTCCCTAGGGCTCTCCGCAGGTGGTTCCAGGAATATCCAATACACTCCGGCAAAAGACAATTTCATCTGCGACAAAGTGCAGATAGAAAAGCGTTGCATAGTCGAGGAGTTCCTAACAGCAATCGGAGTAAATAATGCGAACACATCAAAGCGAGAGCGCTTAAATGCCGACGAAGTAAATTCCAACAATGACGAGTGTTATGTAGCAACATCAGTATGGCGACGCAATCTTGAAGAAACCACAACAAAGGCGCGCAAGCTATTCCCAAATCTTGACTTCTCGCTTACCATCAAGGATTTGTCAATTATTGACAATTCCCCATCGAAGGCTGACATGGCAGACGGCTCGCCCGACGGTGAGAGTGAAAAGAATGACGATGAAGGGAGTGATGGTGAATGACATTCCTTGATATGATTGAGATGTATAATGCGAAGATGGGTAATGACTTGGACAATATTGAGAGTATATTTAATAATATTGTCCTTGATAGTAGATTAGATAAAAGCACGCTGGCGAGTACGCTATTGGATCAGTGTGGAGCAATGCATTGTATCTATGAAACAACAGCAACCTTTAAATACTTCAGCGATAACTTCTTTAAGAAATATGAATGGAACATTAAAAGGTTAATGGATACAGTTGATGCTGAATATAATCCATTAGTCAACAAGAAATTGAACTGGACAGAAACTACTGACATTGAACAGAACCTGGACACAGATGAGGATAGGTCAAAGCAGAACACTGGAACGCAAGGTAGTGTGTATAATGAAAACGAAACTAATACTATCAGCGCTATGAACAGCAGTAATTATGAACCAGATAACAAGAGAGACACTAGCGGAAGCAATACTAGGACAGATAATCTCAATGAAAGTATCAATGCAAGTAAAGACGAGAACTTGACTTGGGACGAAACTGACGTACATACAGAAGAAGGCATCATCAATACAACTTATCAAGACTTGATTGAAAAAGAAAGAAAGCAGGCAAGGTTCAATATCTATAATTGGATAGCTGATAAGTACGCTAAAGAGTTGTTCCTGCTTGTATATTAAATGTCAATTATTGACATTGGAAGGAGAGTAAATGAGCTATTTAAGAAGTGACTTTCCACACACTCACTTTTATGAAAGCGATCTAAGAGAATTGATAGCTTTCTATAAAGAGTTACAGAATAAGTATGATGGCTTGGTTGCTGACATACGGGCTCTCAAAGAATGGAAGACTCAGCATGAGGGCGAGTACGAAGCTCTCCTGGAAAGAGTTCAGACTGTTGAAAGTGAAATAGATAATTTTGAAGCCGAAGTTGAAGCCAAGTTTGAAGAATTAAGCAGAACATACGACCAGAGATTTGCACAACTCAGTAGTGATGTTAGACAGGAACTTGCCGATACTAAAGCTGAAATTAACAGACAGTTCAATGCATTAAGAAGAGAGATTGAGAACGAAATCGCTCAGATGAAGTTGGAAATCAGTGCATTAGAATATGATCTGGCAGAAGCAATTGCAGACTTCAGAGAAGAAATGGCTGAATATCTTAACGATAGATTTGAGCAGTTTATCCAAAGTCTGCCAGACTACGAGCATCTAATTGTGCACAATCCAGTAAGAGGGTACGATACTACTGTTCAAGTTGCGCTTGACGATCTTTACGCTAGCTTCAATGTATTCGGATTAACAGCAGCACAATTCGATGAATTAGGTTTGACGTGCCAGGAGTTTGACGATAGAGCTCTGACAGCGCATGAATTTGATAGCATGGGATACAAGCTGTTAGAATATCCAGATCCTGATTACTACATGCGTGATCCTTTTAGCGGAGAAATCATACCAATTAAAGATGTTGTAATGAAGTTGTTTGCATTACATGCGGGAACATTAACTGCCAATGATTTCGAAGCTCTTGATTTGACATGCGCTGAATTTGATGCAAAGGAAACAACAGCATTTAATTTCGACTTCTTTGGAATTAGTGCATAAATTGTCAATTATTGACAATTCAATAATAGCATAAAGGAGAATAATATTATGAGTTCAACAAACAAAACTGTTACTATTGAGCTTAGTCAGTATGTAGGAACTGACAAGCCTACATATCTCTCAGACTATAATGGAGATATGTTAAAAATCGACAATGCAATAGCTGCTGACAGAGATAGTATTGCAACTGCTCAGAATACAGCTGATGGCGCTGTTGCAAAAGCTGATGCAAACAAAGATAGCATTGATACAATCAATGCTGAGATCGAAGGTAGCGGAACAACTCCAGGTATTGCAGACAGATTATCAGGTGCTGAAGGCGACATTGATACAATTCAATCTTTGATCGGTAATGGTACACCAACAGCTGGCGACCACACATTGATAGGTTCTATCAATGCAAACACAGCAGCAATCGAAGCATTGACACCAGGCGGTG